>Ga0302288_1001901_pt1 | contig 12789 bp, 9 predicted proteins | sample III_Fen_N1_1_FD_194549 | JGI IMG/M metagenome (GOLD analysis project Ga0302288, IMG submission 194549) | Peat permafrost microbial communities from Stordalen Mire near Abisko, Sweden - III_Fen_N1_1 | ecosystem: Environmental > Terrestrial > Soil > Wetlands > Permafrost | place: Sweden: Abisko...
TTGGTATACACAACAGAAAAAACGGCACACGTACGTGGCAGATGATAAAAGATATGCTAAATAATCCACTATATGCAGGGTATGTAACATCTGACTATATAGGTGGAAGGCTTATTAAGGGTATTCACGAACCTATAATTACAGAGGCTACTTATTATCGTAATCAAGCAATTCTAAACGGTACTGTACGCAATTTTAGCCGTGAAGCAGAAGAAAATTGGCCGTTGCGTAGTGGTTTCTTGAGGCATACATGCGGTAAGCCTATGACTGGTAGTTCGCCTCGTGGTAATAGTGGGCCAAGTCCTCGCTATGCCTGTCCTGTATGTAAAGCTAGTGAAATTGGAAAGCGTGTTAGTAAGGGGAAAGAGCTTGTTCATAAAGATTTTATGGACTTAATGGAACGAGTACGCCCAAATGACGATGCCAAGGAGCTGTTTAAACACATTGTGTTGCGTGAATGGAATAATGAAACTAAAGATACTCATAGACTAGCTCGCGTACTAGATGGCGAATTAAACACACTGCAAGACAAACGTATGCGTGCATTAGACCTATTTATTGACGATAAGATAAGTGAAGACGACAAAGACCGCAAACTGGCAGAAGTTGATGGTGATATAACCAAGATAGAGTTAAGGCGTGCTGAGATTAACGATGATATCAAAGACAAAGAACGAGTAGTAGATGACGCACTACTTTTTATGTCTAATCCAGCACAGTTTTGGAACCTTGCACCAATAGAGGTCAAACGCAGGATTCAAGATGCTATATTCCCAGAAGGTCTTGAGTATGACTGTGAGACGGGTTTTGGAACCGTAAAATTGGCAGAATCTTATCTGTTAATACAGAAAATAGCCTCCGAAGAGGCTAAAAATCCTATTTTGGTAGTAGCGACAAGGATTGAACTTGTGACCTCAGGCTTATGAGTCCTGCGCTCTAACCAGCTGAGCTACGCTACCACGTCGAAGTCCACTCATTTGTCTCGTTTTATTCTAAAGAATAAAAGCATCGACCTTTTCGTGGCTTCTCCTTTCAAAAAATCAAACAGCCGTAGGCTTGGTTTGGTTTTTTGGGCAAAATGCAGGTTGAGCAAGTTGCTAGGCACAATTGTAACAAAAAACAGATTGTATTTCTAGACGTCTTAAGAGAAGTTGCGCAGAACGCTAGCCAACTACTCAATAAGTAACATAACAAGGGCTTGCGTAGCGTAGTGGAGGCCGAGCGCCACAGGCGAGCAAAGCTCCCTGTAGAGTGACCCGGTTATGATGCTTATTGAGCAGTTGGTCCTTTCAGCTGTATAATATAGGTTATACCGCGCGATACTCACTGGCTGAAAAGTTAAGCGTCCCTGGCGAATGGTCATTCAATAAATTGTCTTCGGATATTTGACTTTAGAAACGGGTTAAATAGACGGGCAAACAATCAAAATACGTTTCCTTGAAATTAAATTTTAGGGGATTTTTGATATGAATGACGAAACTTTTTTGAACGAACGAATTAAGGTTTTAACGACTTTTGGCGAAGGCTTGAATCCGTGCTGCCCGATTAAATTTAAACGCCCAAATGGACGCGAAATTACGATTACCGAGATTGGTCTGCGGCATCCTAGTATGCAGGGTAAACGGATGTTGCATATATTCGATGTGACTGATGGCATGGCGGATTATCGGATAGAACTGGATGCCGAAACTCTGGTTTGGCATTTAACGCGCGAGGCTGACCATGTCGAATAGTGGTTATAATCCCGAGCAGCCGATGATAATGCACGTTGATTTAAACTCAGCTTTTGCCTCGATTGAACAGCAGTCTAGGCCGCTACTACGCGGCAAGCCAGTTGCGATTGTTAATCGCCGGACTGAACATACGGCAATCGTTACGGCTAGTTATGAAGCTAAAGCAAGGGGTGTAAAAGTTGGTATGAAATTTAAAGAAGCTGCCTTACTGGCACCAGGGTTAATCGGTATTGAAAGTGATCCGGATAAATATAAATTTGTTTATCGAAAATTATTAGCAATTATGAGTGACTATTCGCCGGATGTGGTCATGAAAAGTATTGATGAAGGTCATATTGACTTTCATAAAACCGTTAACCAGCGTCAATTAGTTGAGATTGGCTACGAAATTAAGCGGCGACTTCGCGAGGAGATTGGTATAGCGATTCGCTGCAATATCGGCATTGGTCCGAATCGTTTCCTAGCTAAAACCGCCGCCGGACTACATAAGCCAGATGGATTAGATATTATTAATGCTGGTAATTTACGCGAAACCTATGCGGCGATGAAACTAACCGATTTAACGGGCATTGCGGGCCATATGCAGCAGCGTTTGAATGCAGTTGGCATATTTACGCCACTAGAATTTTTAGACGCCGATAGGTTAGTTTTACAAAAGATTGTATTCAAAAGTATCTGTGGTGAGCAATGGTATAAACGATTGCGTGGTTGGGAAGTTGATGATTATTTAAGCACGACTAAACGAGTCGGCCGTCAATATGTTTTAGAAGATCGTAATTTAAAACACTCGGAAATATTAGCTAGATTACACAATCTGTGCGAGTCGGTTGGTTATCGTTTGCGTAAGCAAAATAAGGTTGCTCGCGGAATCTATGTGTATGTTAAAACTGACGAACATAAATATTGGCATTCATGTAAAATGTGCCAATTGCCATTTTATAGTGATGCAACGATAAATACTTTGGCTCAGCAGCTATTCTTTAAAGCCCCAAGTGGCATTCGCGAAATTGGTATGCACGTCTATGGTTTATCGGATAATGACGATATTCAGATTAATTTATTCAATGATCAATTGATGCGTGAGCAACATTTAACTGATGCGATTGACGGTATAAATAAACGCTTCGGTGAGCGAACGGTTCATTCGGCTAATACTTTAAAAACTAGTAAAGAGGTGAAAGTTAAGATACCATTTGGCAGTACTAGATACTTGTAGCTTAACTATCGAAACCCCCTCGGGTCCTGTCGCCCGGTCCGCCCCAGGTTTTAAAAATGGATTACCATTTTGTAGAAACCTGGGTGCCGCCCCGCCGGACGCCACCCGCGGAATGGGTTTGATATTCAGTTTTTATAAACTATTCGTCGCGCATGTCTTTTATCGGATTGCGGCGAATGTTGCGAGCCAGTGGCAGGATTGTACTAATTAAACCGGAGCCTAAGATAGCGGCAATAATCCAAGACATCACAAGATAGTTAATCGCAAAGAAGTGAAATTGTCTGGTTAGGTCGGAAGCGCCAAAAATCAATAACGATTGAACAGTGAAGTCCTGCCAAAATATCTGATCAAATATTAAGGCAGCGGATATGCCGATGATCAGTGAAGAGATTGCGACAAGGCTCGACAAGATGAGAATATAGGTAACGTAAATACTAGTAATGTCGATGCGCTTAAATCCAATAGCTCTAAAGACAGCGGTCTCCCTACGGCTATCTGATACCATTCGTCCCAAAGTTCCACTCATTATGACTGATGCTATGGCGATTACGACGATTATTGCAATGCCAAAGATTGTTAAGAATTGAGACTTAGCAGAGTCAAGCGCTATACTGTTGCTGCCGTATGGTGATAGGTAAAATTGTTTACCGTCTTTTTCGCAGGTTTCTGAATCATTACAGGTTTGCTCGGTGATAAAACTGCTCGCAGTTTTTGCAGATTTAAACTCAGCATAAAAAACGTCGTTGGTTGGCGACATAAAGCCGCTCGTTTTAGCAAATATTTCTTCGTATCTTTGGACGCTAGGCAAAGCTTCATATAGATCGCTTGGTACCATAATGCCATAACTTGACGAAGACCCGACGATAGCCTGCAAAATGCCCGATGAGGCTAGTGATCGACTGGAAGAGCTTTGCAAGTTGGGCATTATTCCAACGACAGTTAGTTCGATTTTTTGTTGGTCTGGGGTGTCTTCGATATTAAATTGTTTGTTAAATGTTTTTAATTTTGCATCATAAGATTTTTGTTCGGACGAACGAGTGTCGGATTTAACGACGGCAGCGGCGCAGCTATTTTCGGCTGGCAATTGATAAATCAGAGATGGTTTTTGGTAATCTTTGTTATTTTTATTTTTTTCGATATCTTTAGCTACGCTAATCGCTTCATTTATTTGTTGTTGAGAGGTGCTATTACGGTAACAGATCGAAAAACTAATAGAACCAGCTTTTGATTGAATCTCTTTGACGCGATTTAGCTGTTCGGTTGGGGTGGCGTTCTCTAGCGACGGTAGCCCAAGTATTTCTTCGGCAGCGTAAGAGGTGATTATTACCGGTATGGCATCTGGGTTAGAAGATTTTATCTTGTCTTTTGATAGCATGAATGGGTTAGTTAAGCCTGGGCTCGCAACTGTTAAGCCTGCACCTGTTAAAAGTTGAACTTCGAGGCTAGCATAGTTATTGGATTTATATGCAGCTTCCTGGTCGGGTGTGAAATTTTCCTTGCCATCTTTCATAAATAATATAGCCCCAGATTTTGGAGTTTTTTGAGTCGTTGTATACAAGTTGGTTGGGCTATATTTGGACGATGTCTGCTTTAAAGCTTCCAAATCGTTAGATGGCTTGGTTGAAAAATACTCATTAATTGCTTGGACGGCCGAAGGCGCGCTCCATGATAGGCTGACCTCGTTTACATCTCCACTGTAACTCATCGTAGGTTGCATTTCGGAACTTTCGTCGTAAGTTATGCCTAAGTTTTTGGCAGCAAGTTTCTTTGCAGCAATGTTGTCTTTAAATATAGTTTTAGCCCTCGCTATGACCGATGTGTCGTCGAATACTTTAGATATGTCGCGAGAAATTGGCTGAGCATTAACTATGAATCGGTTGCCGTATCCTTCTTTACTAAAATTTCCTAGGCTTTGGAACCCACCTTCGCTTATGAGTAGTATCGCAATTAATAATCCAAACAGTAAGCTGGAGATAATAATCGTGATTGTAATTCGAATTTTATGCGTTCGAAGTTTCGTAAGGGCTAAAGTTAAGGCATCGGTGAATCTAATCATATAATTTGTCCATCCCTAAGAGTTATTATGCGGTCAGCACGCCCGGCAACAATTGGATCGTGAGTTACGATGATGATTGTCGTATTAAAATCACGACGAATCTGTTCAAATAATTCGATAATAGATTGGCCGTTTTTACTGTCTAAATTACCGGTTGGCTCGTCAGCTAAGATAATTTTAGGGTTATTAAGTAAAGCTCTAGCGATTGCGGCACGTTGTAATTGGCCGCCGGACAATTCTTTAGGGTAATGTTTAAGACGTTCACTAAGGCCAGTGGCTTCGGCGAGTTTCACAACTGATTCAAGCCGTCTTTTGTGCTTAGTTCGCATCGGCATGCCAGCGACTTCAAGGTTTTTTTCGAGTTTGAGAAATGGTTGTAGGTAAAAGAATTGAAAGACAAAACCGATGGTTCGATTGCGAAAATTCGATAATTTTCGGTCGCTCATGTGGCTAATCTTGTCGCCACTCACGATTACGGTGCCGCTAGTTGGCTTATCTAGGCCGCCAATAATCTGCAATAGCGTACTTTTGCCACTGCCGCTTGCGCCGGTTATAGCGATAATCTCACCTTCGTATATTTTTGTAGATACGTTATTTAAGGCTTGGATTTTTTGTTTGCCAATTTTATAAGTCTTCGTCAGTGAATCGACAGAGATTATTTCTTTGCCGGATTTTCGACTTTTGGCTTATTGACGTTATTAACGGTGATGACTGTGTTTTGGCCTCGGCTTTGAATTGCTGAAATTGCGAGTGCGGCATTGTTATCAAACAGTGATAGAAAAGCGTCAATTTGTTCGTTTTGGTTATTTTCGGGCATATTCGCCACTTTTATAAATTCCTTAATTATAAGCATAACATTTATTAAGTATTCCAGTATAGATTTTAAGCCATGCAGTATGGCTGTATACTGTCATTATGAACAAACATATTATTTTGTTTTTTGCGATGATTTTTGAACTCGGCGGTAATTTTGTGCCGATGTTATTTGGAAATAATGATTTATTCAGTATTTGGAGTATTGTTTGCGGTATTATTTTTGGTCTTGTTGGCGTCTGGGTCGGTGTCTTAGTTGCAAAAAGAGTAGGCTAATAAATGTGTAAATACGTCTTAGCGGTCAGTGGCGGCGTCGATTCAGTAGTTTTGTTGGATATTTTCGTAAAGCAATTAGGCCTTGCCGACGATTTAATTGTGGCGCATTTTGATCATGGAATTCGATCGGACTCAAGTCAAAATGCCTTGTTTGTAAGTAAACTAGCAGAAAAATATGGTGTTAAATTTGAATCTTTGCGTGAAGAATTGGGCAAAGACGCCAGTGAGGATTTAGCTAGACGAAGGCGTTACGATTTTTTACGGAATATTGCAAAGAAATATAATGCCAAGTTAGTGACGGCTCATCACGGCGATGATGTTATTGAAACGATTGCAATTAATTTAACACGCGGGACTGGTTGGCGCGGGCTGGCGGCAATGGATTCAGATGTGCTTCGACCACTTACAAATAATTTAAAATCGGATATTTTAGAATATGCTAAAGTGAATGAACTGAAATGGTACGAAGATAGTACGAATAATAGCGACGATTATTTGCGTAACCGTTTGCGCCGCCATCTTGTTCGACTAGACGATGATAGCAAATGGCAATTACTCGGACTTTGGGCTCAGCAAAAATTAATAAAAAACCAGATTGATGAAACTGTTTGTAATTTAGTTGGCGATGGTCCAGAATATGCCAGAAGTTTTTTTATGGGGCTCAGAGATGGAGAAGCGATGGAATGTCTGAGATATATAGTTAAAGCAAGCTTGACTCGTCCTCAGCTGAAAAAAGCGATTGAAGCGATAAGAACAGCTTTGCCGCATAAAGTTTATCATGTAGGTGCTGGAATGCAACTTAACTTCACTTCTCGTAATTTTACCGTCGAACTGATAAAATAGATAATAGAATATTGAACTGAGAGATTTCTGATTGAAAGGAATATATAATTTTTTATGGTAATGAAAGCCCCCGCTCCAACTAGTAAGAAACCGAGCAATATCGTTCGCTTGGTATTGTTTTGGGTAATTGTGGCATTTGCGATTTTTGTAGGCGTATCATTTTTGAATCCGACTGAAAATCTTAAGACCGTGCCTATATCGCAAGTCATCAAAGATGCTAATGATGGAAAAGTTTCGACCCTTGAAATTCAAGGTGATGACGTAAAAGTTACGATGAAGGACAATAAAAAGGCCACACTTAAGTCGGTCAAGCAAAGTGATAGTAGCATCCAAGAGCAAGGTTTGGCTATTGATGCGCCAGTTCAATTAAATATTTTACAACCATCAACGGCCGGTGATACTCTTTGGAGTTTGGCGATAATTGTTGTACCGATTATTTTAATTGCTGGGATATTTGCATTTATGATGAAGCAAGCTCAGGGTCAGAATAACCAAGCAATGGGCTTTGGTCGTTCTAAAGCTAAACTTTATGGTGTCGATAAGACTAAGGTTGTTTTCTCGGATATTGCTGGTAATGATTCTGCCAAGCAAGACCTTGAAGAGGTTGTTGATTTCTTGAAACATCCGAAAAAGTACGAAGCGCTTGGTGCTAAAATTCCACGCGGCGTTCTACTAGTTGGTAGTCCAGGAACTGGTAAGACAATGCTTGCTCGTGCTGTTGCTGGTGAAGCTAATGTGCCATTTTTCTCGATTTCGGGTTCAGAATTCGTTGAAATGTTCGTTGGTGTTGGCGCTAGCCGTGTTCGCGATTTGTTTGCCAAAGCTAAAAAGAATGCACCTTCGATTATCTTTATAGATGAGATTGACGCTGTCGGTCGTCGTCGTGGTAGTGGTATGGGTGGTGGTCATGATGAACGCGAACAGACTTTAAACCAGATTTTGGTTGAAATGGATGGTTTTGAGACCGGTTCAAACGTTATTGTTTTGGCGGCGACTAACCGTTCTGATGTTCTCGACCCAGCTTTACTAAGGCCAGGTCGTTTTGACCGACGTACTAATATTATGTTGCCTGAACGTCGTGATCGATTAGCAATTCTTAAAGTTCACTTTAAGAACAAGCCAGTTGACGACACCGTTAAGTTGGATGATTTAGCTAAAAAGACCGCTGGTTCATCCGGTGCTGACTTGGCTAATATCGCTAATGAAGCGGCAATTGTAGCCGCTAGCCGAAATGCCAAGAAAATTAGCAACGCTGACTTAACTGAAGCCTTTGAAAAGATTGCAATTGGACCAGAGCGCAAGGCTAAAATTATGAACGACAAAGAAAAAGAAATGACGGCGTATCACGAAGCCGGTCACGCCCTTGTCGGACATGTCATGTTAGACAGCGATCCAGTTCACAAGGTTACGATTATTCCTCGTGGTGGCACTGGCGGTGTTACTTGGTTCTTACCACCTGAAGATAAAAGCTATACTAGTATTATCGAATTTAAGGATATTTTGGCTCGTGCCCTCGGTGGTCGTGTGGCTGAAAAAGTTGTTTATGGTCCAGATAGAATTACGACTGGCGCTGGTTCTGACCTTCGCCATGCAACTGAAATTGCTCGCGATATGATTATCGAGCAGGGTATGGGTACTAAATTACGCGACCAAGTCTTCCATGAAGATAATGGCGGAATGGTGTTTGACAAGATTACTCACGAACGTCCATACAGTGATAATACGGCTCGTGAAATCGATATCGAAGTTGCTGAACTAATCAAAGAAGCTGCAAGGCGTGCTGAATTAGTGATTCTTCAAAATCGTGCATGCTTAGATAAGCTGACGAAGGAGCTTCTTGCTGAGGAAACACTTGATGAGACTCAGGTTGCTGAAATATTAAAGGATGTTGTTTTGCCAAAGGAGGCTAAGCTCTACTAGGCATAGCGAGTTTTCCTAATGGGACACCTTCGAAATACAATCGCCAAGTTTAACATAAAGCTGCCAATTCGTTTGGCGGCTATGTTATTGGCTGGTTCGACCTTGTTATCGAGTATTCTAGGTTTATTACGTGATCGACAGCTGAATAGTTTATATTATTTAACGTATCCGCAAGGCATTGACGCTTACACGGTAGCATTTACGATTCCGGATTTCATGTTCTTTATTCTTGTTTCTGGAGCTTTGAGCGTTACTTTTATACCAGTCTTTAATCAGCGGTTGGCGGCAGGAAACAAAAAGTCTGCCTGGGAACTTTCGACCAGTGTAATGAATTTGATGGCACTAATAACCTTAGTAGCTAGCGTATTAATAATAATTTTTGCCGAGCCGTTAGTCCGTTACGTTGTTGGGCCTGGGTTAAACGAATCTAGCCGAGCTTTGGCGGTTAGCATGATGCGCGTGATTGCGATTAATCCGTTCTTGTTTGCAATAGCATCGGTTATTACTAGCATGCAACAAGCAGTCGGACGATTTACGTTTTTTGCACTAGCTCCAGCTGTTTATAATATTGGGATTATTATCGGAGCTGTTTTCTTTACTAATGGTATAAATATATTCGGTTGGCAGGTTTTTGATGGCGGAATTATGGGTGTCGCGCTGGGTGTTGTCCTCGGATCGGTGCTGCAGCTTCTGATGAGTTGCATCGGTATACTCGGTATGGGCTTTGATTATCGGTTTAAGATATATTGGAAGAACAGAGGTTTCTTGAAGGTCTTATCATTATTGCCGGCTAGGTCGCTAGATCAAGGTATTGATTATGTTAACGGAATTGTTGAAACCAACCTGGCCTCACATATGGCTTCTGGTACAATTCGTGCTTATCAACAATCATCGGCGTTATCTAATGTACCGATAAATCTGATTGGCGTAGCTATTAGTACGGCAGCTTTCCCTAAGATGGCCGAGCGAATGGGCCAGGGAAGGCCGGACTTATTCAAGAAAGAGCTACAAGCGGTCTTACGCGTTATCGTTTGGTTGGCTTTGCCGGTTACTGTGATTGCTTTCTTTGGGCGAGGTTATTTAATTAGCTTTATCGTAAACGGTGGTGACGTCTTGATGGCTAGTTTATTTGGTGTGTTGGCGGTTGCGATTCTATTTAGGTCAATCTATCACATTTCGGCTCGGAGCTTTTATGCTCAACAAGATACGAAAACGCCATTATTTATTTCATTCTTTGCAATTGGGCTAAATATTACATTAGCGATTATTTTTACAATGGTACTTGGCTTAGGGGCTTATGGTTTAGCCTGGGCGACGGCTATCGTTTCAGTTGTTGAGGTCTGTATTCTATTTACGATTATGTCGCGTCGAATTAAAGGTCTGTTTGATAAAATTTTTGTCGGTGCTGTGACTAGGATGGTTATCGCAACGGCAGTTATGGCGATAATTTCTTATATTGCGGTTACTACTTTACCATTTAAAGCGACCGACCAAAGCTTCTTTACTAGCTTCCCAAGGTTTACTATCATTGTCTCAATCAGTTTATTATCGTATATTGGTCTGAGTAGATTACTAAAACTTCAGGAAGTGTATCCAATAATCGACCGATTTAAGAAAATTCTATTCGGCGTTTTTAGGCAAAAGAGTTCATGAACCAAGAAAAAATTCGTAATTTTTGTATTATCGCTCATATCGATCACGGCAAATCGACTTTGGCTGATCGTATGTTAGAGTTGACCGGAACTGTTGAAAAACGCGATATGAAATCGCAGATTTTAGACAGTATGGATTTGGAACGCGAAAAGGGTATTACGATTAAATTGGCGCCAGTCAGGATGAAGTATAAGGGCTACGATTTTAATTTAATCGATACGCCGGGACATGTCGACTTCAGCTACGAGGTAAGTCGATCGCTTCAGGCCTGTGAAGGTGCGATTTTGGTTGTTGATGCCAGTCAGGGGATTCAGGCCCAAACTCTTGCAAATGTCTATCTGGCGATGGCTCAAGATTTAACAATCATTCCAGTTTTAAATAAAATTGATCTGCCAGCGGCTGACGTGCCACGGGTTAGTGCGGAGATTATTAACCTTTTAGGCTGTGAAGAAGATGACATCCTGAAGATTAGTGCCAAAACTGGCCAGGGTGTTATTGAGGTTCTTGATTCAATGATTGAACGGGTTGAACCGCCAAAAGGTGATTCAAATGCGCCTTCTAGGGCTTTGATTTTTGATAGTTATTACGATGACTATCGTGGTGTAATTTTGTACGTTCGAATTGTTGATGGTGTGATTAAAAAAGGTGATGTAATCGAGATGATTGCGACCGGCGCCGAGGGAATTGCTTTGGAAGTCGGTGTTTTACATCCGACTATGCAGGCTGGTGGTGATTTATCAACTGGCGAGATTGGTTATGTCGTAACTAACCTTCGTACGACCCGCGATGCGCGGGTAGGTGATACGGTCACAACTAAACGCTCGCATACTGAATCGCAACTACCTGGCTATAAATTAGTTAAACCATTCGTTTATGCTGGATTTTTCCCAGTTAGCAACGATGATTATCAGAATCTAAAAGACGCAATCGAGAAACTAAGTCTGAGCGATTCAGCTTTGCAGTTTGAGCTTGAGAATTCACCGGTATTAGGTTTTGGTGTTCGTATTGGCTTCCTGGGACTTCTACATATGGATATTATTCATGAACGCTTAGAACGTGAATACGATTTAGATTTAATTGTCACTAATCCATCAACTGATTATCAAGTTGAACTAGCTAATGGTGAAATGGTAGATATTAAAAGTGCCAGCAGCCTGCCCGACCCAAGCCGTATTAAAGAAATTCGAGAACCTTGGATTAACGGCGAAATTGTTGTGCCACAAACTTATATCGGTTCGGTATTACAATTAATTATCAATAAACGTGGCCGTCAAAAAAACCTCAGTTATATTGATGAACAGGCATTAATTAGTTTTGAGGCACCACTGGCTAATCTGTTAACTGATTTTTACGATCAACTAAAGTCGGTCACTAGCGGTTACGGTACGTTTAATTATGAACTTGATGCTTATCGAGTTGAAGATTTAGTGCGTGTTGATTTTTACGTGGCAGGAAATATGGTTGATGCTTTAAGCGTTATGGCGCACCGTAGTGAATCGCAAAAATTAGGTCGTGAAATAGTCGATAAATTAAAAGAGGTGATTCCTAGGCAGAATTTTCAGGTTGCACTGCAGGCGGCAATCGGCGGCAAATTTATTGCCAGGGCTGATTTGTCGGCATACCGAAAAGATGTTACTACTGGACTATACGGCGGAGACGTAAGCCGTAAGAAGAAAGTCTTAGCTAAGCAAGCTAAAGGTAAGAAGCGTATGAAACGTTTCGGAAAAGTTGATATTCCGTCAGAAGCCTTTACTGTAATGCTAAAACGAGACTAGTTTTCGGCGGTACTGTACGGGTGGTATTTGAGGAGCTTTAATTGTTGTTTGAATAGGCATTGGACGACATTTTGATACCTTAGAGAAGTCAGAAAAAGCACGCTTGTTTGATGAAGAATTGATCGCGGCACGTTGTGCTTTGCGTTCTTCAACCCAGGCAGCTGGTTTAATGGTAGTATCGACTCTGACGACTGTCGGTTTGACATCCATCGAAGGTCGATTTGTCATAGTTGCGACTTGCTTTGGCTTGAACTTATCAAGGTTAGTTAATTCTTCGCAAAAACTACCAATAGTCTGGTCGTTGAGATTGAATTCTTGGGTGGCGATTGGCTTTACGATAGTAGATTTGACGCTATTTTTAAGGAGTCGTTTTTCTTGGGAGTGTTGAAAGGCGGCTGCGATAATTGACATATTATAGACGGCCACCATTGAAAATGCGATAAGCAGGCTTGTCATTAGATCGTAAGTGAATGGCTGGAGTAGGGTTATGATTAGGCTACCTAG
>Ga0302288_1001902_pt1 | contig 12789 bp, 12 predicted proteins | sample III_Fen_N1_1_FD_194549 | JGI IMG/M metagenome (GOLD analysis project Ga0302288, IMG submission 194549) | Peat permafrost microbial communities from Stordalen Mire near Abisko, Sweden - III_Fen_N1_1 | ecosystem: Environmental > Terrestrial > Soil > Wetlands > Permafrost | place: Sweden: Abisko...
AAACACTTCCAAATCCACTTTGTCTGTATTGTGGCAATACAGCCAGATAGTCTAAAAGAATAACTTTAGAAGGAGAAGGAACAAATAAACCATAAGAACGGAGTGAATCGTCTTCAAAAAGACCGAACCCGATATATTCTCCTTTTTTATGGAGTTTTTTAATCATGGTAAGAGGATTTATTTCTGAGAGTGGAAAATCGTGTTTCATATGCTGATTGTAAACATACTCCATTTCAAAAAGAGAAAGTTCCTTCAGCACAGTTCCTATGGGTGATAGTTTTGTTTGCATATTTGGCCTCTAATGGTTACAATATTATTTATACAAAAATATTATAGCAGATAAAAATTGATTTGCAACAGATAGAGAGGCAAAAAAATGGCATTTGATGGAATAACCATTGCAAATATAGTGAAAGAATTAAACGATACATTGACGGGTGGAAGGATTTATAAAATCGCCCAACCAGAAGCGGATGAACTGATTCTGACAGTAAAAAATCATAGCACTCAGTACCGTCTTCTGATTTCTGTAGATGCTTCACTCCCATTGATTTACTTAACAGACAACAACAAGCAAAGCCCTAAGACTGCGCCAAATTTCTGCATGGTCCTGAGAAAACACGCCGGCAATGCAAAGATTATCAGTATTTCACAACCGGGCTTGGAACGAATTCTCAGGTTTGAGCTGGAACATCTGGATGAAATGGGAGATTTATGCAGAAAAACCCTTGTGGTGGAGATAATGGGAAAGCATAGTAATATTATTTTTACAAATGCTGACAATGTGATTATCGATAGTATCAAACACATATCCCAGATGGTAAGCAGTGTCAGGGAAGTACTTCCGGGTAAAGAGTATTTTATTCCAAGAACACAGGATAAAAAAAATCCGTTGGAGGTTGGCAAAAAGGAGTTTGAAGAGTCAGTTTTTTCAAATTCCCAGTCAGCTTTTAAAAGCATCTATTCTTCCATGACCGGAATATCCCCTGTGATTGCAAGAGAAATCTGTTATGAAAGTAATGTAAATGAAGAAAAAAATACAGATAATCTGGAAATAACTGAAAAAGATGCTTTATACAAAACTTTTCAAAACATAATGACTCACATAAAAACTGGTTCGTTTCAACCGGAAACCGTATCTGATAAAAATGGTCCACTGGAATATGCCTCTTTACCTCTTGAAATCTATAATGATAAAGAAAAAAAACATTACAATAGTATTTCCCAGCTTTTAGAACAATATTATGCCGAAAAGAACATGGTGGCAAGAATTCGCCAGAAATCTGTAGATCTTAGAAAAATTGTCCAGACAGCACTTGACCGCAACCTGAAAAAATATGACCTTCAGCTTCATCAGATGGAAGATACTGAGAAAAAAGAAAAATATAAAGTTTACGGTGAATTGATAAATGCATACGGCTACGGAATAAAACCCGGAGAAAAATCCATGGAAGTATTAAATTATTATACAAATGAGATGCTTACCATACCGCTGGACCCACTGTTACCAACACTGGAAAATGCAAAAAAATATTTTGATAAATACGGAAAATTAAAACGTACCTTTGAGGCATTGTCCATTCTTACAAAAGAAACCAAAGATGAGATTGATCACCTGGAATCCATCAGTACTTCTCTTGAAATTGCACTGATGGAAGAAGATCTGGTTCAGATTAAAGAAGAACTGGTAGAAAGTGGATATATAAGAAGGAAGCCTGGGAAAAGAGAAAAAATTACCAGCAAGCCTTTTCATTTTATCAGTAGTGATGGATTTCATATGTATGTAGGAAAAAATAACTTCCAGAATGAGGAACTGACCTTTGAATTTGCAACTGGAAACGACTGGTGGTTTCATGCAAAAGGAATCCCGGGCTCCCATGTAATTGTTAAAACCAACCAGAAAGAAGTTCCGGATCAGACTTTTGAAGAAGCCGCCAGACTGGCAGCCTACTATTCAAAAGGACGGGGACAGGAAAAAATTGAAATAGATTATACAGAAAAGAAAAATGTTAAGAAACCAGGCGGATCGAAACCAGGTTTTGTTATTTATTATACCAATTATTCTTTAATGATTGACACTGATATAACAGGAATCACCAAAGTTGTTTAGACTGCAAGATGATTTTTACAGGAATATTATTAAAAAAAGGTCTTTCCTTGACGTAACAAAAATGTTGCTTTATAATAAGTAGAAGTGTGCTATAGCCAAAACACGCGGTTTACAGAAGAATGGAGATTTTTATGATTAAAAGCATGACCGGCTTTGGAAGATGTGAGATTGCAGAAGGCGATCGTAAGTTTACAGTAGAAATGAAGGCAGTTAACCACCGTTATATGGATGTGAATATAAAGATGCCCAAGAAACTGAACTTTTTTGAATCTTCCATTCGTACCACCCTGAAAAATTATATTCAGAGGGGAAAGATCGATCTTTTTATAACTTATGAAGATTTTTCTGAAAGTAATGTGAGCATTAAATATAATAAAGATGTTGCAAGTGCCTATAAAAATTATCTGGACCAGATGGCACAGGAATTTCATTTAGAAAATGATATTCGTGTATCAACTCTTTCACGCTATCCTGAAGTTTTTTCCATGGAAGAACAGAACATAGACGAGGATAAGCTTTGGAAAGGCCTTGAAAAAGCTATTATAGGAGCGACAGAAGGTTTTGTAGAAACCAGAATTGCAGAAGGTGAGAATTTAAAAACAGATCTGATTGAGAAACTGGACAACATGCTTTCTCTTGTGAATTTTGTTGAAGAACGTTCTCCACAGCTTCTGGCAGAATACAGGCAGAAGTTAGAACTTAAAGTAAAAGATCTTCTTGAAGATACAAAAGTAGATGAAAATCGCTTGCTGATGGAAGTAACCATATTTGCTGATAAAGCCTGTGTGGATGAAGAAATCGTTCGTTTAAAAAGCCATATTGAAACCACAAGAAAAGAACTGATAGCAGGTGGAAGCATCGGACGTAAACTGGACTTTATTGCCCAGGAAATGAATCGGGAAGCCAATACCATTTTATCAAAAGCAAATGACCTGGAAATTTCCAATTGTGCCATTGAACTTAAGACTGAAATTGAAAAGGTCCGTGAACAGATTCAAAACATTGAATAAAGGCACGGGGTGAATATTTTGGAAAAATTGATACATATCGGTTTTGGAAATATTGTGAATACAGGAAAAATCATCGCCATTGTAAGCCCAGAGTCCGCTCCGGTTAAAAGGATGATACAGAAAGCAAAAGAAATGGGAAATGCTATTGATGCTACCCAGGGGAGAAAAACGAAAGCCGTGCTGGTTATGGAAAGCAACCAGATAGTGCTGTCAGCATTGCTTCCAGAAACCATTGCCAACCGAGCACAGGCAGAAGGTGGAGATCAGAATGAAGCATGAAGGAACATTAATTGTAGTATCAGGTTTTTCGGGTGCAGGAAAAGGCACTCTGATGAAAGAATTAGTCAAAACTTATAATAATTATGCTTTGTCGGTTTCCATGACGACCAGAAATCCAAGACCCGGAGAGGTTGAGGGAGAATCCTATTTTTTTGTAACAAAAGAAGAGTTTGAAGACCAGATAGAAAAAAATGGTCTGTTGGAACATGCCTGCTATTGTGAAAATTATTATGGAACGCCAAGATCCTATGTGGAAAAACAGGTGAAACAGGGAAAAGATGTTATCCTTGAGATTGAAATTCAGGGAGCCCTGAAAATCAAAGAAAAGTATCCTACGGCAGTTTTACTTTTTGTTATGCCTCCAAGTGCAAAAGAACTTAGAAGACGCCTTATTGGAAGGGGTACAGAGACTGTAGAAGTCATTGACAAACGCCTCAGCCGTGCTTGTGAAGAAGCAGAAGGAATTGAAGAATACGATTACATTATTATTAATGATAAATTAGAAGAATGTGTATGCCAGTTACATGAAATCATACGCGCAGCACACTACACCATTCCCAGAAACACAGAATTTATAGAAAAAATCAGAGGCGAATTAAAAGAATTCGCGAAAGGAGAAAAATAATGTTACATCCATCTTATTCCGATTTAATGAAAGTAGTAAATAGCGAGGTAGAACCAGGTGAAGCACCTGTTGTAAACAGCAGATATTCAATCGTAATGGCAACTTCCAAACGTGCGAGACAGATTATCGACGGGGAAGAACCAATGATTAAATGCGATGGTAAAAAACCATTGAGTATCGCGGTAGAAGAATTGAATCAGTCGAAAATCAAAATTTTAGGCGACGAAGAATAAAGAGTCTTAATTGTCAACCAAAAGAGAAATGAGCAAGACCGTTTCTCTTTTTTTTACGAGTGAACCTAATTATAGTTTTTACTCATTTTGAAAGGAACCAACAGTGAAAATTTTATTTATATCATTAGGCTGCGATAAAAATCTTGTGGATACAGAGATGATGCTTGGAATGCTGTCAGAAAACGGGTATACCTTTACCGATGACGAAGCAGAAGCTGATATTGTAGTTGTAAATACCTGCTGTTTTATAAATGATGCAAAAGAAGAAAGCATCAACACGATTCTTGAAATAGCAGAACTTAGAAAAACCGGTGCTATAAAGGCACTTATTGTTGCAGGGTGTCTGGCCCAGCGTTATAAAGAAGAAATCCAGACAGAGATACCTGAAGTTGATGCCATACTTGGAACAACAGCTATTGAACAGATTGTAAAAGCTGTGAATGATGTTCTGGCTGGTCAGAAAGAAAACTTTTTTGAAGATATTCAGGCAAAACCTGTATCCGATAAAAAAAGGATTGTTACAACCGGTGGTCATTATGCATATTTAAAAATAGCAGAAGGTTGTGATAAACACTGCACTTACTGTATTATTCCAAAAGTCAGAGGAAATTTCAGAAGTGTTCCAATGGAAAATCTGATTAAAGAAGCAAAGCAACTAGTGGATGGCGGAATAAAAGAACTGATTCTGGTAGCCCAGGAAACAACTCTTTATGGACAAGACCTTTATGGAGAAAAAACTCTGCCTAAACTTTTAAAAGAACTTTGTAAAATTGATGGATTATATTGGGTTCGAATTTTATACTGTTATCCCGAAGAAATTACGGAAGAGTTGATACAGACCATAAAAGAAGAAGAAAAAATCTGCCATTATCTTGATTTACCTATTCAGCATGGCAGTGATAACATTCTGAAACGTATGGGAAGACATACAAACCAGCAACAGTTAAGAGAAATCATAGGAAGATTAAGAGAAGAAATCCCTGATATCTGTCTCAGAACTACTATAATTACAGGATTTCCAGGAGAAACAGAGGAAGATCACGAAGAATTGATGGATTTTGTTGATGAAATGGAATTCGACCGTCTGGGGGTATTTACTTACTCGCCTGAAGAGGATACACCAGCTGCTCTTATGGAAGACCAGATAGAGGAAGAAGTGAAAAAGGACCGTCAGGCAGAAATTATGGAACTTCAGCAGGAAATTGCTTTCGAAAAAGCCGAAAATATGGTTGGAAAGCAAGTTCTGGCTATGGTGGAGGGAAAATTGCCGGAAGATAATGCCTACATTGCAAGAACTTACCGTGACGCTCCCAACGTGGATGGATTTTTATTTATTAATACATCATTACAATTAATGACCGGAGATTTTGTAAAAGTAAAAATTACCAGTGCATACGAATACGATTTAATAGGAGAGATAGACGATGAATTTACCAAATAAATTAACTCTTTTCAGAGTAATACTGATACCGTTTTTTGTGATAGTTATTTTAAGTAATTGTTTTGGCGATTATAGCAAATGGGTAGCCCTGTTTATATTTATTGGAGCAAGTTTTACGGATATGCTGGATGGAAATATTGCAAGAAAATATCATCTGGTAACAAATTTTGGTAAATTTATGGATCCACTAGCAGATAAACTGCTGGTTTCTTCCGCTATGATTTGTCTTGTGGAATTGGAAATTTTACCTGCATGGGTTGTTATCATTATTATTGCAAGAGAATTTGCTATCAGTGGGTTTCGTTTGGTGGCATCAGATAATGGCGTTGTAATTGCTGCTGGAAAATTAGGAAAATGGAAAACTGTATTTCAAATGATTATGGTTTGCCTGTGTATCGCTGATATTTCTCAAATTGCAGTACTGACAGTGATAGTTATTTATGTTGCGGTTATCCTTACAATTGTATCACTGGTGGATTATGTGGTTAAAAATATTGGAGTTATGAAAGATTTTAAATAGACAATGTATGAAATGGAATTTATATAAAATATAATCCAGGATGCAGTAAGCAACTGCAACAGGTGACAATTATGATCGTAGAACTAATTTCTGTAGGTACTGAAATATTACTTGGAAATATCGTAAATACAAATGCTGCTTTTTTATCAGAAGAGTGCGCTAAGCTGGGATTATCCTGTTTTTACCAGACCGTTGTGGGTGATAATGAGCAAAGACTGGAAGACACTTTAAAAACAGCCTTAAAACGTGCAGATATTATTATCCTCTCAGGAGGTCTTGGCCCCACAAAAGACGACCTTACAAAAGAAACAGCGGCAAAAGTAGTGAACCGTCAGATGTATCTTCACATGGCTTCCAAGGAAAATATCAGGAATATTTTCAAAAAGAGAGACTTTGAAATAACGGATAACAACTGGAAACAGGCTATGATACCGGAAGATGCTATTGTGGTATTTAACGATAATGGAACAGCTCCCGGAGTGATAATAGAAGAAGGCAAAAAAAGTATCATTCTTCTTCCAGGACCTCCAAATGAACTGATTCCAATGTTTACAAAAAGCATTATTCCCTATATCAGAAGCATCGAACCAGCAGTTATTTTCTCGGAAACTGTTAAAATATGTGGTATCGGTGAAAGTAAAGCAGAAACCATGGTGGAGGATCTGATTGATGAACAGACAAATCCAACCATTGCTCCATATGCAAAAACGGGAGAAGTACATCTTAGGGTTACCGCAAAAGCTGAAAATGAAGAGGCTGCCAAAAAGCTTATTTATCCTATGGTAGAAGAACTAAAAAACCGTTTTGGTAATTATATTTATACAACAAGGGAAGAAGTAACCCTGGAACAGGCTGTTTATGAACTTTTATTGGAAAAAAATCTGACAATTTCCACTGTGGAATCCTGCACTGGCGGTCTGCTTTCAGCAAGACTGATTAATGTTTCAGGGATATCAGATGTATTTCAGTCGGGGTATATTACCTATTCCAATAAAGCAAAATCAGAGATTCTTGGAATTGATCCTTTTTTGATTAAAGAAAACGGTGCAGTAAGTAACGAGGTCGCAATGGAAATGGCCAGAAGAGGTGCTTTGGTATCCGGTGCTGACGTAATCGTTGCGATAACCGGAATTGCAGGTCCCGGGGGAGGTACTCAGGAGAAGCCTGTGGGCCTCGTATACATAGCTTGCAATGTATGTGGGCATATTTCCCTCAATGAGTATCATTTCAGTGGAAACAGGGCTAAAATAAGAGAAACTACTGTATCTGCAGCATTGACTTTTTTAAGAAAATCTATTTTGGAATATTTTTCTAAAATAACTGTCTGAAGTTTAGTACAGTCTGAAGTGGCAGAATGGAGGCAGGCATATGAACGAAGAAAATCAACAGGAACTATTAACGTCTGATTTTGGACTCTCTAAGGAAACAGTGCAGTGTAATTTGGAACAACAGGGTGGATATTATCAGAAAAGACGTCAGCCCGGGAAACAGCGGGAAAACCTTCCGTATGCTGGAAAAAGAATCACTCCTGCCGGAATTATTCTGATTGTGATAGCAATCGTTCTGATTCTTGTGGGACTCTATTTTGTTACTTATCACATTACAACTGGAATTTTTAATTACAGCATAGCTCAAATGAGGGTAAAGGATAATGCTTCCGCAGGCTCTGATTCTTCTGAAAAACAATCTGAACAAGTGACACCTTCCAATGGAAATTATTATCAGGGCTTTAGTAATTCCATAGATGAAAACACTTTCTATTCTATTCATTTTGAAAACTGTGATTATGATGATGCAGATCATAATATTTCTATGCATGGAAATTATCCACAAGTCTCAGATGATGTAAGAAACAGTGATTATATTAATGGATATATAGAAGATCAGGCTCTTTATATCTGGAATTATTATAATAGTCAGGCAGTAGATTCAGTAGAACAGCCTTCTGACTATACCTGGGATATGGAATCCTATGTTACCTATAATGACAATTCAGTCATGAGTGTGGTGGTGCAGGAAACCTGGACAGCAGATGGATCAACCATGATGGATGTCACTTGTATTAATATCGATATTGAAAATGGAATGATTCTGGATAATAGTGCTATTTTAAATACCGATGATTCCTTTGCACAACAGTTCGCAAAAAGAAGTCTTGCACAAAACGGAGAATCTGAAATCATGAATTATCTTACGAGTGGGGATCTGGCGGATTATTTATCGGATTCCTCCTATAATATTATTTTTTACACGCCCCTTGGTATGGAAGTTGGTTTTCGATACTCCACAGGAGCAGAAGTTGGGTGGATTACGGTTACATATACCGATTATCGGGATTATTTAAAATCATTTTAAAAAAAGCGGTTTAAATAGTTGAAAGACTTTTTAAACCGTTATTTTTATCTGAATATTGCCATTTCGTCAGAAATATGTTAAATTATCGTTATCTGATGCAATTGAATATAAAATGATTTTTATTATCCGGCATATCTGCCAGCAATTTCAAAAAAATGATTCAAAAAAAGATATAATTTCATAATTATGATTGACAAAATCGAACAAGTGTTTTATATTCTATATATAAGAACGTTTGTTCTAAGAAGAAGGAGATTTTCATATGGAAAGAGAAGATAAACAAAAAGCATTGGAAGCCGCTTTAGGACAAATTGAGAAACAGTTTGGCAAAGGTGCAGTTATGAAACTGGGTGATCCAGCAGCACAGATGAATATTGAAACGATACCTACAGGATCTTTGGGACTTGATATTGCACTAGGATTAGGCGGCATACCCAAAGGCAGAATAGTAGAAATATATGGTCCGGAATCCAGCGGTAAAACAACAGTAACGCTGCACATGATAGCAGAGGTACAGAAACGCGGTGGAATAGCCGGATTTATTGATGCAGAGCATGCACTTGATCCTGTATATGCGAAAGCAATTGGTGTAGATGTTGACAATTTATATATATCACAACCAGACAATGGGGAACAGGCATTGGAAATAACCGAAACAATGGTGCGTTCAGGCGCTATTGATATCGTTGTTATTGACTCTGTGGCAGCATTGGTGCCTAAAGCTGAAATTGATGGAGAAATGGGTGACAGCCATGTAGGTTTACAGGCAAGACTGATGTCACAGGCACTTCGTAAATTAACGGCAGTAATCAGTAAATCAAATTGTACTGTAGTTTTTATTAATCAGTTAAGAGAAAAAGTTGGTGTAATGTTTGGAAGTCCCGAAACAACAACTGGAGGCAGGGCATTAAAGTTTTATGCTTCGGTACGTCTTGATGTAAGAAGAATAGAATCTTTAAAATTAAGTGGTGAAGTGGTTGGTAACCGTACCAGAATCAAAGTAGTAAAAAATAAAATTGCTCCTCCTTTTAAAGAGGCTGAGTTTGATATTATGTTTGGAGCAGGTATTTCTTTTGAAGGGGATGTGCTGGATTTATCTTCCGAAGTAGGCATTGTAAATAAAAGTGGAGCCTGGTTTGCATACGAAGGTAATAAAATTGGACAGGGAAGAGAAAATGCAAAGCAGTATCTCAAAGAAAATCCTGCTATCTGTAATGAAATAGCAAAAAAGGTAAGAGCTCATTATGGCCTGGAAGAGGGAATACTTGTTGGAAAAGACCATAAGGAAACGGTAAAAGAAAGCAGTAAATCAAAGAAGGAATCCTAGTAAAATGGAAGTTACTGATATAGTAGAAAAAACAAAATCAAGAAGTAAAATATTTATTAATGACGAATTCGCCTTTGTATTATACAAAGGCGAATTACGTATTTATAAGATAAAAAAGAACCAGGAAATTTCAGAATCGGTTTATGATGAAATCATGGAGAAAGTTCTTCCAAAAAGAGCAAAACTTAGATGCATGAATTTATTAAAATCACGTTCATATACTGAAAAACAACTTTCAGACAAACTTAAACAGGGTGATTATCCGCAAAAATCAATTATAGAAGCTATTGAGTATGTAAAAGCCTATCATTATGTTAATGATCTACAATATGCAAAAGACTATTATGAATATCAGAAAGAGTTTAGAAGCAGACAGCGGATTAAACAGGATTTAATTCATAAAGGAATTACAAAGGAAATATTAGAAGAGATATTTAGTGCTTCGGACATGGAAAATCAGGACGAGGAATTTCAGGACTTAGAAGTGGAGCAAATCCTGAAACTTTTGAAAAAGAAGAAATACGATGAAAGTATTTCAACCTATGATGATAAGAGAAAAATCTATGCTTTTCTTTTGAGAAAAGGATTTTCTTCGGATAAAATTCAGCATGTCATGAAGATTTACAATACAGATTAATATAAAAATGCACAATATATACAATAAAAATAGAAACATTTCCCTACATTGTGTACTTCTACTTGACATAACTTGATTTTCAGTTTAATATTTTAAGTGTTGTAAAATTACATGTTGGAATGTTAAATATCACAAGTATTTAGTACATTCTATTCAGATATCGTACAATGAAAATTAAATAAAGGGGGTGCTCCTGTACATGCTTAGTTATATTATAGCAGTAGGTGTTACTCTTGTGATTTCTATTCCAGTTAGTGCAATTCTCGCCGTTACTTATCATAAAAAGGTAGTGGAATCGAAAATTGGAAACGCTGAGGAAAAAGCAAGAGGTATTATCGACGAAGCCCTTAAAAATGCGGAAGCTAAAAAACGTGAAGGTTTACTTGAAGTGAAAGAGGAATCTATTCGTTCTAAAAACGAATTAGATAAGGAAATCAAGGAACGTAGAGCTGAATTACAGCGTTTTGAAAGAAGAGTCCAGCAAAAAGAGGAAAACGTAGATAAAAAGTCAGAGTCTATTGAAAGAAAAGAAGCGAATTTAGCAGCTAAAGAAGAGGATTTGGCAAAACAGAAAGAAGAAGTTGCCAAATTAAATGAACAGAGAGTACAGGAACTAGAAAGAATCTCAGGTTTAACCTCCGAACAAGCAAAAGATTATCTGTTGAAAATTGTTGAAGATGAAGTGAAACATGAAACTGCACTGCTGATCAAAGAACTTGAAAGCAGAGCAAAAGAAGAAGCAGACAAAAAGGCCAAAGAATATGTGGTTACTGCAATACAGAAATGTGCTGCAGATCATGTATCAGAGACCACAATATCCGTAGTACAACTCCCTAATGATGAAATGAAGGGACGTATTATTGGACGTGAGGGACGTAATATCAGAACTCTCGAAACTCTGACAGGTGTTGATTTAATTATTGATGATACACCAGAAGCAGTTATTTTGTCTGGATTTGATCCAATCCGTAGAGAAGTAGCAAGAATTGCCTTGGAAAAATTGATTGTTGATGGACGTATTCATCCAGCAAGAATTGAAGAAATGGTTGAAAAGGCACAAAAAGAAGTTGAAATAATGATTAAAGAAGAAGGTGAAGCGGCTACACTTGAAGTTGGTGTACATGGCATTCATCCTGAACTCGTTAAATTACTTGGTAAGATGAAATTTAGAACAAGTTATGGACAAAATGCATTGAAGCATTCTATTGAAGTAGCACATTTAGCTGGATTACTTGCAGCTGAATTAGGACTTGATGTAAGAATGGCTAAAAGAGCAGGTTTGTTACATGACATTGGTAAAGCCGTTGATCATGAAATGGAAGGCTCCCATATTCAGCTGGGTGTTGAACTTTGTAGAAAATACAAAGAATCAGCTATCGTTATTAATTCAGTTGAATCCCATCATGGAGATGTAGAACCAACCTCCTTAATCGCGTGTATTGTTCAGGCAGCTGATACAATCTCAGCAGCGAGACCTGGAGCTAGAAGAGAGACTCTGGAGACATATACCAGCAGACTTCGTCAACTAGAAGATATTACAAACAATTTCAAAGGTGTAGAAAAATCTTTTGCTATTCAGGCAGGTAGAGAGATTCGCGTAATGGTAGTTCCTGATCAGATTTCTGATACTGATATGATTTTATTAGCTAGAAATATTTCGAAACAGATTGAGTCTGAATTAGAATATCCTGGACAGATTAAAGTTAATATTATCAGAGAATCTCGTGTAGTAGATTACGCAAAATAGAAATAGCTCAAAACAGGATGATACCGTAATTGGTTCACTTGTGTATAATTAAAAGGCTGAAGTCGAAAAAACATTATGTTTTTAGACTTCAGCCTTTTTTTTACGTCAGTAATTTTATAAATTCATTTACAAAGCACATTTTATATTTTATTATATTAGTTGTAACAACTCGAAGTTACATGTAACAATAATATTATAGGATGGTGGGTATATGTCATTAACGTTATCTAAAAAAGCACAAGCAGTAAAACCTTCTTCTACACTGGCAATTACAGCAAAAGCAAAAGAAATGCAGGCGAATGGAATTGATGTGGTAGGATTTGGTGCAGGTGAACCGGATTTTAATACGCCTGAAAATGTATGTGAAGCCGCAATTAAGGCAATTCGTTCAGGTTTCACCAAATACACTCCTGCTTCAGGAACCAATGATTTGAAGGAAGCAATTTCTAGAAAATTCAAAGAGTTCAATGGTCTTACCTACAAGCCTAACCAGATTGTAATCAGT
>Ga0302288_1001905_pt1 | contig 12780 bp, 5 predicted proteins | sample III_Fen_N1_1_FD_194549 | JGI IMG/M metagenome (GOLD analysis project Ga0302288, IMG submission 194549) | Peat permafrost microbial communities from Stordalen Mire near Abisko, Sweden - III_Fen_N1_1 | ecosystem: Environmental > Terrestrial > Soil > Wetlands > Permafrost | place: Sweden: Abisko...
TGGTAGGGAATAAAAAAGTTCTGGTTACTGATGCACGTTAACTTATCAAATAAATCGCAGAAGTACTAGCAATGAATCTTTATAATAATATATAAAGAAATATCAAATTACTTGTTTTTGGGGATTAGTCGGTAAATTTCCACTGATCCCTAAAAACTATGTAAAAAAAGGCAACATTTATTAGCGTCCATTGAGATGTTTACTCAACTAAAGTCAATGATCCGTGTATATTTAATTAAATACAAGGAATAAATAAATCAGACATAATAATTTGCAAAACATTAATCTATTGTGAATTCTGTCCTGGTTCTTGGTTCATTATATTTTATTATTAATTTTAGTGAATACGAAATAGTGTTGAAAAGCCATTCACTAAATCATTTCCAGGAAAAAGAAATACGAAGAATTCAACTATATTTTTAAAATGTTATAAACATCAACAGATGTAATCTTAACCTAAGAAATTGCTAAAATAACACACAATTATTTTTTCGTTACTCTGATTTGGGCAAGTTAAATGAGATCATTCTAATAGAACCTAAAAAAATCGTTGATTCAAATGGTTCACAAATAGAATTTAGTGGTATCTTAATGCAAAAAACATTTTTAAACACAAAAAAAAGGATTTATAATGGAATCAAACTGTTCAATCTATTATATAAATTCACTGCGGTTTGGGAGTAAAATAAAAAGAAAATTAATCATGATAACCTTCACTTTGAAGTGAAGGTTATCATGATTAAAAAAGCTTTCGATTACACAGCTCTGGAAATATCGCCTACGTTAATCTGAACAAAAAAATATCTATTAACTGATAGAAATATGAAAACATATATTTTCAAATTATCATTTACAATTTTTGCACTTGCAATATTCATGAATGCAAATGCATGGGTTGGTTCACCTACACCAAGATTGTCAGTAGATGGCAGATACCTAAAAGATCCGCATGGTAATATTGTGAACCTTCACGGTTTTGCACAAACTTACAGCCCGTATTTTAACAATAACGCCTGGAATAACTACGATGTCACTGGTTGTTTGAATTATAATGAAGGTCTTATTGATAATATTTTGACGGCTGGCTGGAAAGTAAACTTCATACGTTTACATATGGATCCATATTGGTCAAATACTCCAGGACAAACAGTAACGGGTGAAAATGACATTTCAGCTTTTGATATTACACGTTTTGAAACATATCTGGATCAGGTATTTATCCCTATGGCTGAGTATGCCATATCAAAAGGTTTATATGTCATTATGCGTCCTCCTGGTGTTTGCCCTGAAAAAATTGCCGTGGGTGACGCATATAACCAATACCTTATTAAAGTGTGGAAATATGTATCTCAACATCCCAAGTTGAAAAACAACCCGGCCATCATGTTTGAACTTGCAAATGAACCTGTAAACATACTTGGTCCCGACGGCACTTATGGTTCAGGGACGCAAGGTCAATTTGACAACTTGAAAAAATACTTCCAGGCGGTTGTTGATACGATACGAACTAATGCAGATAACATCCTTTGGGTACCTGGTTTAGCATATCAATCGGGATATCAGGGATTCGCTATCAATCCTATTGACGGTAAAAATATCGGATATGCTGTACATATGTATCCCGGATGGTTTAATAGTGGTGAAGGTTATGCGAATTTTCAAAAAGGGTGGGATAATCAGGTCAAGCCTGTTGCTAGTATTGCTCCGATAGTGGTAACAGAAATGGACTGGGCACCGGCAAAATATAATTCATCATGGGGTAAAGATACTACCGGTACAGCCGGAGGAAACGGTTTTGGAGCCAATTTTAAAAAGATTACAGACGATTCTGGTAATGTAAGTTGGCTTCTTTTTACTTCACCTGACCTGCTTGCTAAATTTGATTCCACAAATGTGGCTACAATTAATGACACCACCTTCCTAAACGACCCGGAAGCATGCCCTTGGCCTTGTTTCCATTGGTATCAGGATTATGCTAAAAAGAACTATCCGAGACAGGATTTCGTTTCTCTTTCAAATAGCGACAATGGTGACGGAACATTCACCAATCCTGTTATTTTTGGCGACTTTCCCGATCCGGATGTGATCCGGGTGGATAGTGTTTACTATATGTCAACCACAACCATGCATAACTTCCCTGGTGCTACTATTTTAAAATCATCCGATTTGGTCAACTGGGAATACTGCAGCAACCCCTTGACAGAAATAGAATCGACTGCCTGTTATAATTTAGACGGTTGTAACCGTTACAGTCACGGACAGTGGGCGAGCAGCTTGAAATACCATAAAGGTACATATTATCTTCATTTCAACACGTTGGATGAAGGGAGCTATCTAATGACGGCTACTAATCCTGCAGGCCCATGGACCAAGAAGAAATTGTCATCCTCATTCTATGATGCAGGTCTTTTCTTTGATGACAATAACAATACTTATATTGTATCCGGTATCAATCAGTTACACATAGCTCAACTAGACTCTAATTTTAATGTAGTTAAAGATCAGGCTATAACGTATGGCACCATCGAAACAGGCATCGATAATTCCGCAACAGAAGGAAGCCATCTATATAAAATTAACGGTTATTACTACATTTACTCGACAACAGGGGGATATTATAAAACCCAGGTAGCTTACCGTTCAACTTCTATTTTTGGACCATACGATGAAAAGGTAGTTTTTAATAGCAATGGGATCCATCAGGGAGCTTTGATTGAGACACAAACCGGAGAATGGTGGACCATGCTCTTTGCCGATAAAGGAGCATTTGGACGATTACCAAGTTTGCAACCGGTAACCTGGACTGATAACTGGCCTATCGTTGGTGTAAGCGGGAAAGATGTGACCACTCATACTAAACCAAATGTTGGAAAAGATTATCCCGTTACCAATCTTCCGACAAATGATGTCTTTAGAGATTACAAATTAGCTCCTCAATGGGAATGGAATCACAATCCTGATAATTCGAAATGGTCGCTTGTTAAACGTCCTGGTTATCTTCGTATGTATACTGCTAATGTGACAGACAGTCTGACAAAAGCAAGGAATACGTTGACACAAAGAATACTGGGCTTTCCTTCAAACCAGAATTTGTCGTACGGAACAATTAAAATGCATATCAAAAATATGGCCGAAGGTGATGTGGCAGGGTTATGTGTTTTTCAGGATCCTTATGCTTATATTGGTGTGAAAGTAATAAATGGTAAAAAGAACATCATCCTGCTAAACTCGGGGACAAAGACTCAACAGGTTGGAGCAGCTATAGCAGATAGTGTGGTTTATTTAAGGGCTGTTGCAAATTACTTAACGAGTCAGGCAGATTTCTATTATAGTACTGATAACCTGACTTTCACTAAGTCAGGTTCATTGAACATGCAATATAGCTTAAACGTTTTCGTCGGAAACAGATTTGGGATATTCAATTATGCAACTACGGCAACCGGAGGTTATGTGGATGTAGACTGGTTCTCGACCGAAAATGATTTTTCAGAAAATACATTTTTTGATAATTCATTTAAAGGGTATAGTGAAGATGCATTGACGCTAAGTGGATTAAAAACGGCTACAACAAATATCGCTTTATTGACGGGGAGCTCCCAAAGTATTGCCATTACAGCTTTATATAAAGATGGGCATAGCGATGATGTTACTATGAGTGCAACATATACGAATTCCAATCCTAATGTTGTGACAATTAAAAATGGTCTGTTAATTGCAAATACCAATGGGGATGCAACTCTAACAGTGACTTATCAGGGTGGAATGGGCGATGCAATGAGTCTTACTTTAAATATCCATTCAACCTATTTCCCGTTGACAGGTGGTTTGTTTAACCCATCCATCTGTTCAGCAGGGACATTTAATGAAACAACCGCCACCTTGGTTACCGGCCAATATGGCTTTGGAGGATGGAGTTATAGCTCGGGCATTGATTTATCCAATTATAAATATCTTGTGGCAAAACTTGGAAAAGTATCTTCAAGTGGAGCCTCATTTAGAGCCTTCGATGAAAACAGCTATTGGTCAAATCCTGTTCTGGTTGATTTTGGATCAAAAACACAGGCTGTTATAAACCTATCCAAGTCAGTAAAGTCGGGAACAACTACTAAATTTGATCCGTCACATATTTATATTGTAGGAATATGGTCGTCGGGAGGTTCACCCATCGTCATCAACAATATTTACGTTACAAACAATGACGATTATTCAAAACCATCACTTACAGATCCAGTCGTATCAGTTAATCTCAACCCATTAGCAAGTGGCAAGGTAACCGGCGGAGGGTCCTATAGTATTGGCTCAACATGCACACTTATTGCCACTCCGGCAAACGGATACAACTTTGCAAACTGGACGTCGGGGGGCAAGGAAGTTTCTTTCAATGATAGCTGTACATTTAAGGTCAGCGAGTCATGTACACTGGTAGCCAACTTTGTACCAAACGACAGTACTTTCAAGGTTAAAGAAACCAATTGTACCTGTAGCAACAGTAATGACGGTGCTATTAATATTACTTTCGCTCATCCGGATGCATATACGATTGCTGTTACCTCTGGTAGTTTTAGCAAAACCGGTACTGGATCGACCTCATATAGCCTTACAGAATTAGCAGCCGGAACATACAATGTTAGTATAAGTATTGCCGGATTAATTGGATACCAACAAGTTTTCACTGTAATTATCTCACAACCAAAGGATTTGAGTGTTATGAAAGTAAAAACTGCAAACAACACAACACAATACCTTATGAGTGGAGGCGAAAACTATTATATTACTGTAAATAATGAAACAACAGTTACGCAATCGAATGCTGTGGACATCCCTTTGCAAAATGGAGAGAACAGTATCAGCATCCGAACAGATAAAATGTGTCAGGGAACCTATGAAGAGACAATCTACTTCGACGGCAGTGGACAAATAGCTCTATTCCCCAACCCAACAGATGGACCAATAGCTATCGACATTCCGGGTAAAGATAAAACAGTCAATGTGGAAATTACGTCAGTAAATGGCAGTGTAAAATACAAACAAATACTCTCTGTACAACCAGACAGGCTTGTACATATCAATACATTCTGTTTTCCATCCGGCATTTATTTTGTAAAAATAAACGCACAAACAGTAAACAGCACACTCAAAATAATGAAGAAATAACATTCAGTTTTTATGCAAACAAAACACTTATTCACAATATTGGCTGTATCGGCAATTCTATTACTTGCCGGGTGCAGCGGAAGCAAAGATACTCCTGTTCCCGTTCCTACTCCAGGTATAACCACCTTATCGTTACCGGCCAATAATATGGCCTGTTTAAAGAGTTCATCAACCATTGGCAGCTCTGCATCAGTTACTTTTACGTGGAGTGCAGCCAGCAATGCTGACAGTTATAAATTGGAGATTAAAAATTTGAACACGCAAACTATTGCGAGTTATACCACCAGTAGTGTAACATTTACTGCAAGTCTTGACATGAACGTCCCCTACTCGTGGGATGTGATAGCTATTAATGCCACTGGGAAAACGACCAGCGATTCATGGAAGTTCTATCTGTCCGGAATAGCGTCGAGTAGCTACGCTCCCTTTCCGGCCGATCTGACAGCACCTGCATTGGGTACAATCATCCCATCTAAAAGTGCCGCAACGGTTGTAGTTACTTTCCAATGGAAAGGCAGCGATCCGGATAACGATATTGCCAGTTATGCATTATACCTGGATAATACGAACGGCACCACTCAAGTGATAGCTTCACAGACTGCAGTCACGGCTTCCCAAACCCTTGAGAGCGGCAAGACCTATTATTGGAAAGTGGTTACGACTGACAAAGCAGGTAACAGTTCTACTTCGGCAATTAGTTCATTTCAAATAAATTAACGGTTTTTGATATTTTGTTAACCCATTCTAAGATTATGTACCCATAAATACATGTATGATTCTTTAAATATTAATATGAAAGTATTCATCCTACAATATGACAGCAACACAAGCGGTAATAGACCTTCAAAACAGGTATAGGGAACCAACAATAATGGTGCATTTATTCGTTCCACAATTCATATTGAAGGAGTATGGACATACTGGTGGACTGGAGCGAGAGATAATATAAAGCACCAGTAATTGATACTTACGTTTATCAACCATGATGTTTATTCAAATTCAACCATAGGAATTTGTAATTCCTATAGCAACGAAAACAAATTGCTTGACGTATTCACAATCATGGAAGTTCATTATTGAAAAATTACATTTATAATATCATGAGAAAAAAAACAACAGACAGAGTATCAATTTTAATTTTGATAGCTGCAATATTAATTCCTTTGGCTGGTCTTGCCGATAACCCTATTGTACAAACTTATTATACAACAGATCCTGCCCCGATGGTTTACAATGATACTTTATATCTATATACAGGGCACGACGAGAATAACTCGACTAACTTTGTTATGAAAAACTGGAGGTGTTTTTCGACAACAGATATGGTAAACTGGACTGATCATGGTTCTCCACTCTCATTAACTACTTTTATCTGGGCAAAGAGTGATGCATGGGCAGGACAGTGTATCGAAAGAAACGGTAAATTCTACTGGTATGTTCCGGTTACGGAAACTGCTACAGGGAGTATGGCTATTGGTGTTGCTGTATCTGACCACCCGACAGGTCCTTTTGTCGACGCACTTGGTCACCCTTTAATAAGTCGATCTGAAATTGATCCGACAGTATTTATAGATGATGATGGACAAGCTTACCTGTATTATGGAAATCCTGATTTATATTATGTGAAGTTAAACAAAGACATGATTAGCTATTCAGGAAGTACTGTTAAAGTTCCGTTGACAACAAGTGGCTTTGGCACCCGTTATAATAATGCAACCAGAGCTACATTATTTGAAGAAGCCCCCTGGTTATGTAAAAGAAATAATTTGTATTACATGTTATATGCTGCAGGGGGTGTTCCTGAAAATATAGCCTATTCTACAAGTACTACAGCAACCGGTCCCTGGGTATTTCAGGATACGATTATGCCTACTCAGGGAGCCAGTTTTACAAATCATGAAGGCATAATTGATTTTAAGGGTCATTCCTATTTCTTTTACCATAACGGAGCACTTCCGGGAGGTGGTGGTTTTGATCGTTCAGTTTGTGCAGAAGAATTCACCTATAACCCGGATGGTACAATTCCTACCATTAATATGACTACCTCTGGTTTAAGCCCTATCCGAAATTTAAATCCATATCTAAAAACAGAAGCTGAAACTATTTGTTGGGAAGAAGGAGTTGAAACATCTGAAGATTCTACAAAGGGCGTTTATGTAACTGATATCGATAAAGGAGATTATATAAAAGTCAAATCAGTTGATTTCGGGAGTATTGGTGCCGGGTTATTTACTGCAAATGTATCTTGTTCTTCAAACGGTGGAACTGTGGAACTGCATCTCGACAGCAAAACAGGCCCTACAGTTGGAATATTACCCATATGCTATACAGGGGGTGACAAGGTTTGGAAGGATGAAGTGACCTCTGTTACAGGAGCCATCGGAGTTCATGACCTGTATTTTGTTTTTAATAGTGTTTTTGCCGGAAAAATACAAAACATGAATAGTTGGCAATTTACTGAAAAGGGGACTCAAAAACAACTTTTTGCCATAAATGCAACTTCAGACAGCTATAAGATCGATATTCTGAGTGGTTCAAACACTACCGGTTACCTGGTTCAGGCAATTTATACAGATGGCACCAAGGAAGATATTACTACCCAGGCACAGGTGTCAATTTCTTCACCGGGAATTTTAAATGCCATGAATGGCACAATCACCGGTTTGAATTACGGACCAGCCATTGTTGTTGTAAGTTATTCAGGGAAACTTGATTCAATGGCAATAATGGTAAAATCAATTGCTTCGGAGCTTACGTTGAAAAATCTGACAATTAGCTCTAACAGCATTTTCATGTTGAATGGTGACTCTAATAAAGTTATTGTCAATGCGGAATATTTAGATGGACATATAACAGATATAACATTAAATGCAACAGTTGAAAATCTACATCCTGAAGTTGTTGAGTTTGTAAATGGAGTCTTAAAGTCTAAAAGAGATGGTAACGACACAATAAAATTTAGTTATAAGGGAGAATTAGGTACCACCCAAAATGGCGGATTGATTATTAACGTTCAAACTTTTCCTCTTACTCAGGCGCTTTTCAATCCATCTATCTATTCCGTTGGTACATTTAACGAAAACACTCTTGAACTTAAAACCGGTCAGTATGGTTTTGGTGGGTGGCATTATGCTAACGGCATCGATATTTCAATGTACAAATACCTGGTTGTTGATTTGGTTAAACCCAATACTTGTGGAGCTACCTTCCGGTTATTTGATGAAGATAATTATTGGGGCGCATCAGCATCGTATGATTTTGGAGCTCAGAAAAGATTAATAGTAAATCTTGGTACTCTGATACACTCAGACACTAAAACCAGTTGCAATGCATCCCATTTATATATCATTGGTTTTTGGACTTTAGGAGGCACAGCACTTCCGCTCAAGGACATATATCTAACCAACTCCGATACATACATAAATCCAACTGCTATTGAAGATGTTTACACTGAAGATCTAAATAAAAGAGTTGATGTTTACAGCCTAATGGGTGTCCGATTGCTAACCGGTGTAAAAAGAGCAGATGCAATTGCAAGTCTGAAATCAGGCGTATATATCGTTGATAAACAAAAAATAATAATAATGCATCAAGCTCAGCATTGATTTATAGAAAGATTTCCTGTAACTCAACACTCATTCTGTTGGTGTTAAATATTTGATATTTGATTTGTAATTAACTTATAATCATAAATATGATTATTTGTCACGGATAAAATAATATCTATAAATACATACAATTCAAAATGAAAAAGAACTTTAGTTATTCAATTAAGTCAATCCTGTTTATTAAATTTATTTTTTTGATTGGATGCACTTTCTTTTCAACTTTTCAGTTGTCTGCAAAAAATCAGGCTGATCAAAAAGAGGAAAGAGATAGCGGAGCCGGAGCTTTTGAATCGGGGAAATACAGGAATGTATTTCTTGAATTTGGGTATAAAAAGGATGATATTGAGAATAAAGTTGCTAAAGCCTATTATGATCTTTTTGAAGGACCAAACAAGATCTATTTTGAGGTAGGTGATTCAATGGCTTATATCACAGATCTGAAAAACAACGATGCCCGTACAGAAGGACTCTCCAATGGTTTAATGGTGGCAGTACAGTTGAATAAAAAAGATGTTTTTGATCGAATCTGGAGATGGACAAGTAAATATCTACAACATCATGGCGGTGCACGTGATTCATATTTTGCCTGGAGTATTGAGCCACACTCTTTGAAACATAATTCCGAAGGTTCAGCTTCAGACGGAGAACTTTATTTTACAACTGATCTTTTGTTCGCATCCAACCGTTGGGGTAACAAAACAGGGATCAACTACTACGCCGAGGCCCGAAAGATTCTGGATGCCATGTGGAGTAAAGACGGTACAGAGGGAGTCAAAAACCTGATGAATGTAGAACATAAACTGATTACATTTACTCCGGATAACCAGGGATACAAATGGACTGATCCATCCTATAATTTGCCCGCCTTTTTTGATATCTGGGCTGAATATGCGAAAGACGGGAAAGAACAATTTTATCGCGATTGTGCCGATTCTGCCAGAGTATACCTTCACAGAGCATGTCATAACATAACGGCACTCAATGCCGATTATACAGAATTTGACGGTGAACCACATACTACACGTTGGATGCCTTCGGCTTTCAGGTATGATTCATGGCGGGTTCCCATGAATATCGCAATGGATTATGCATGGTTAGCCAAAGATAAAGTGTGGCAACAGGATTATTGCAGCCGTATTCAAAACTTTTTCTCAGAGAAGGGAATAGATATATTTGAGGATCAGTTTAATGTGGATGGAAGTCGTCCTGAATTTATTCTTCAGGCAGGTGGTTTTAAAAAATTACGCCATTCATTAGGACTGGTTGCAACTGTTGCAACTACATCAATGATGGGCACGCAAGCTAAAAGCAAAAAGTTTGTAGATGCCCTGTGGAATGCTAAACTTGAACCTTATGAGGATGGATATTTTGATCCATACTATGATGGTTTGTTGTATTTATTCAGCCTTATGCACTTAAGCGGAAATTATCAAATCATTACTCCTAAAACAAGTTAATGTGAATTTGTGCAATATTAGTACATGACACTTTTTCATTGATTTCTCTTTATGTCAACTATTGGTACAAAAAACTCAGAATAGATGGAGTAAGCTCTCATTTACAAGTTTGTTTTTCAAAACAAAAACAGATAATTATTAAACAATTGAATGACAATTTTCGGAAGAAGCAGCATGTTCATTGTCAGTAAAAAACTAAGAAAAGCAGCTGTTTTTTTACTATAAAAACAACTAATTATATAACAAAAAAATCATCTATATAAGTAATCAAAGATATTTAATGATCTATTTGCTAATCTATAATTCCATTAAATTCAGCACATTGGCAATTTATAATTAATATTACCTATAAGTAAATATCAGCTTTTTAAAGTATCTAAGAAATAAATGTCAGGCAGTATTTGAAATTGTATTTAAATCACATATTCCTATTATAATTCAATATTATAACATCATGTCGTTTATGAAAATTCATATCTATTTGTATTCTTTTCTGATCACCATTTTTTTACTTATCGCAGGAAGGTTAAATTCAGATGCCCAAAATATACCTTTTAGTGTCAGAAATCAGTTTTTCAACAAACAAAAACAAAACTTAAAGGACACAATAAATAGACGTACTACCATTGAATCCCCATTTATTATAGGATGCTACTACAATCCGGTTACAAATAGTGAAAGTAATCATCCCTATTTTAAAGAGAATAAGTGGGTAAAAGGTTCATTGCTTTATCAAGATGTATTGTATACCGTTGAACATTTAAAATATGATATTGAAATTGACAAACCAATTTATCTTAAGTATGGAAAAGATAATACAATGAATTGTGTAGCCCTGGATAAAAATTTCATTTGTGAATTTTGTATTTTAAACTCTTCATTCAGATATTACAACGGTTTAAAAAATGATACCGGTAGGAAGCTAAAAGCAGGTTATTACGAAGTTGTTTATGATGGGAAACTAAAATTTTTAGTCCGTAATGAAAAATCAGAAACAATGAATGATTTCAGTAGCACAACTGACTTATATTTACTTAAGGATAGTACAATGATAGAAATAAGTAGTATGGGAAACTTAATAAGACAATTAAAAGACAAAGAAAAGACTGTTAAAGAATTTGTTAAGGTTAATTCTTTGAAATTGAACAAATCAGATTATACATCAGCATACAGGATTTTGAAGTTTTACGAAAATCTATAAAAAATGAAGTTATCAATCCAAATAATACTTTGCTTTTTACCTTTTTTTGTTTCTGCCCAAACCGGCAATATTAACAAAACAAAAGACTATGAATTAAAAGCAAATTATGATTCAACTGCTTTTCTGAATTTTGTCTATAACGTTGAAAAAGAGTATTCTGTCAAATTCTATTTTAACGAATCCTGGGTAACTAAAGTCAAGGTAAAACAAACACGTACACCAACTGATTTATCACGGGTTTTAAATGATTCTTTTAAGGGGTCAAACTTAAATTATTTAATTGATGGTTCAAATATTATCATTACCAACAACTATGAAATCAGCACGACACTTCCTAATGATTTCTTTAACTTAGAAAACCATATCCTTAACTACTCTTCTGATTCAATTGATTTGAAATATACATTCTTAAATCAGGAAAAAATGATTGTACCCGATTTAAATAATAAAATAATCTACATTGGTAATCAGTCAAACAGATCAAATGGTAATAAAGCTGTATTATCCGGAATCGTACGAGACGAAGAGAACGGTGAACCGATACTAGGAGCACAGGTATACGTAAATAAAAGGGATATTGGAACTGTTACAGATGCTTATGGGCATTATGTAATAACATTACCTACAGGAAGTAATGAGATTGTTTTTAAGTATTTTGGCAGAAAAGAAACCACAATACCAATGATGGTGTATAAAGACGGGACATTAAATGTCAATATGAAAGAAAATCTGGTTCAGCTGAAAGAAGTCGTTGTAACCGCTGATAAAGATAATAAAGTAAAAAATCTCAGTATGGGGTTGATGCGGATGAATATTGAAGAGTTAAAGTTATTACCTTCGTCAATGGGAGAAGTTGATATTATAAAATCGGCACTTTTGCTGCCTGGTGTACAAACAGTAGGTGAAGGAGCTTCCGGGTTTAATGTCAGAGGAGGTAGTGCTGATCAAAACCTGATTCTTTTCGATGAAGCCCCCATTTTTAACAGCTCTCATTTATTTGGATTTTTTTCCATTTTCAATCCTGAAGTAGTTAAGGATTTTGAGTTATATAAATGTGGTATACCTGCAAGATATGGTGGAAGAGTTTCATCAGTTTTTGATATTACAGCAAGACAGGGTAACCTTGAAAAATTCAGTGTAAGTGGCGGAATTAGCCCTGTTACAGCTAAACTAACTCTCGAAGGGCCAATAATAAAAGATAAGTTATCATTTATTGTTGGTGTACGAAGTACTTACTCAGATTGGATTTTAGAAGAGTTGAACAAGCCGGAATTCAGGAATAGTAAAGCAGATTTTTATGATGTAAGTGCTAAAATTTCATATGACATTGATGTAAACAATTTTTTGAGTTTTACTGCTT
>Ga0302288_1001907_pt1 | contig 12775 bp, 7 predicted proteins | sample III_Fen_N1_1_FD_194549 | JGI IMG/M metagenome (GOLD analysis project Ga0302288, IMG submission 194549) | Peat permafrost microbial communities from Stordalen Mire near Abisko, Sweden - III_Fen_N1_1 | ecosystem: Environmental > Terrestrial > Soil > Wetlands > Permafrost | place: Sweden: Abisko...
GAAGATCAAAACAACAGCTATCTTTTCTCACTTTCTGAGTCTAAAACAACTGTTTATAATGAAACATGGGCCATAATCGGACTAATTGCTTTCTCGCTTTCATTCTTAATTTTCTTTGTAATTTATGTGAACTTCCCTATCCTGATACATTTTAAAACTCTAAACATAAAGACGTTTTTATTGATTTCAGGTTTGGTTGGTATTTCTCTGGGTCTATTATTATACTTTAACATCCCGTCATTATTGTTTGTGAATAAGCATTTCACACCATTTCAATACGCCTCTAACCCATTTTTATCATCCATTAGTCACCTGACTGTTCTAACAGCCTATTTAATTTCTACCATTTGCTTATTACGTTTTTATACTAAAACGCATTTAGCAAAATTCTGGGTTTCAAAGGCGCTTATTCAAATTTCCGCTGTGTTGTATTTTGTGTTAATCTTTTATTTATTGCGAGGATTGATTTACCATTCGAGTATTCAATTAAGCATTCTCGACTTTAAAGATTTCACCGGCTTTAGCATATGGGTACATCTACTGATATTGATTTGGGGAATTGGATTAGCTTTCTTATTCTTCAAAGTGCATGAACTTAAGGTTAGTAAAATTAAAAACTATATACTTTTCGACTCTATTATGGCTGTCGTTTTGTATTGTTCCTGCCATTACATTTCACCAACTGACAGTTTAAGGCTTGTAGTATCGTTTATAGTTGTTTGGTCTGCGCTATATTGTTACTTTATGTTTCAGACCAAGAAACGAATTTATACTTTCACAGCTGTTGGTTTATTCGCTTTCAGTCTTTTTGTGGTGTTGAATTCGGTGATAATAAGCAACGACAAAAAATTTGAGAAATATAAAATTCTAGCTCAAAATATTTATATCAACGGCAGCTCGGGAAATGACCAAATGGCAGATAGTTATCTTGAAGAGCTCGACATAAAAATAAATGCGGATAAGAAAATTGGTAAATTCTTAAACTTAAAGGACTCCATCCTGCTTGCCAACGAGTACCTAAACAAAACATACTTTCGTGGATTTTGGAACAAATACGACATGCGGTTAAATATCGCGAAAAAGAATTCAGCAATTTACAATGAGTATGCTGATTTTATTGCCAAATCAGGGACTCAAATTAAGCAAACACATTTTTTCAACGTCCCATCAAATGAGAATAACATGACTTATATTGGTCTTTTTCATGTTCAAACAACAACCGCCGATTCCTTGTGTTTTTTTATGGAGTTTTATCCCCGAAAAAACTTTAAAAGTTACAGCTTCCCCAATTTGCTAATTAGCAATGGAGCTAATATTCAATCACATCTAAACATTTCAGTCGCTAAATACGAAAATGGACGATTGGTTTACTCCTCAGGCAAACGGGAATATCCTGCTAGTCCAAGTTGGATTGCTGCGAACAAATCCGATTTTTATGAAACCATTAGTGAAAACCACAAAAGCTACATTTATAAACCCAATAAAAATACATGTATCGTCATAACAGAACAAGTTACGTCCCAAGTTATCACTGATCTATTGTATTTTGCCTACACTTATCTTGCTTATTTCACTTTATGTTGTTCTCTGATTTGGATTTATGCGCTAGCCAGGAACAAATGGAAATACCGGCTTGGACTGATTGCCAAATTCCAACTAGCGTTTATCGCATTACTCATTATCAGCTTTATAGGAATTTTTTTCGTATCAGTCAATTTCATTGAAAAAAAATATCGCGAACAACAGATTGCCAATCTTGAAAATAAAAAGGGCTATATCCAAAAAGCACTGCAAGAAAGATATTACTGGAATCAGGATTTAAATGCGCAAAACTCACAAGCTCTAAATTTCGATTTGCAGGATTTGTCATACAACTATCACACCGACATTCACGTTTATGACAACTCTGGACAACTTATCGGAAGTTCTCAACCCATAATCTTTAATAAAAATCTGATTAGTACACGTATTTCGCCAGCACCATTTTTTGGTCAAAATTCAAACGTAAATCAGAGCGAACACATTGGTAAACTAAATTATCTAAGTGGGTATTGCGATTTTTATAACGGTGACTATTTGCAGATGGGGTTCATTGCCGTACCTCAGTTCTTCAGCCAGGATGAAATAAAAGCGGAAATCGAAAGCTTTATTTCCGTCATTGTCCACATTTATTTAATTATCATTCTTCTCGCCATATTTTTGAGTCTATTCATTGGGAAACAGCTTTCGGCACCACTAATAATGCTCGAAAACAAATTAAAGGAAATGCGATTAGGACGACGGAATGAAAAAATCGACTACACACTAAAGGATGAAATAGGACAATTAGTTTTGCAATATAACCGAACTGTAGATGAATTGGAACAAAGCGCACGGCTATTGGCACAGTCCGAAAGAGAATCGGCATGGAAACTTATGGCACGTCAGGTAGCTCATGAAATCAACAATCCTCTTACTCCGATGAAACTGACTATTCAACAGTTACAGCGGACGAAAAACATGGAGAATGCTGATTTTGATACCTATTTTAAAAAGTCAACATCGATGCTTATCGAGCAAATTGACAATCTGTCGCGCATTGCAGGGACTTTCTCCAATTTTGCCAGAATGCCGGAAGCAAATTTTAATAAGTTTGACATTGCCGATCGACTTAGCTCTGTCGTTCAGCTTTTTTCAAACAACAACGAACATGTTGAGATTGAATACAATGGAGCTGATAATTCAGTATATGTATTTGCCGACCCCGAGCAAATGGTTCAGGTTTTCAATAACTTGCTAAAAAATGCGATTCAGGCTATACCGGATAACAGAAATGGCATTATCAACCTACATCTCCAACAAAAAGACGGACAGGTCATCATCGAGGTATCCGATAATGGATCAGGAATTGATATGACGCTGCGTGACAAGCTATTTGTTCCGAATTTCACGACCAAATCTACCGGAATGGGTCTTGGGCTAGCTATTTCTAAAAATATCATCGAGATTTCAGGTGGAACGATCTCCTTCGATTCAAACGAAAATGAAGGAACAACTTTCAGGATAACCTTGCCCGAAGCCAATTGAAGCAAAAAATAGTATTGAAACAAAAAAGGTCTGAATTTTCGTTCAGACCTTTTGTTTAGATATTAGCTATTCGTTTTATTTCTTCGATAATTGCCTTGGCAAATCCATCGGCTTGTTCAGGAGTTCCAGATTCGGAATATATGCGAATAATCGGCTCTGTATTCGATTTGCGCAAATGCACCCATCCTGTTGGAAAATCTATTTTCACGCCATCAATATCATTCACTTCGTACTGCTGATACGTTTTTTTAATCGTCAACAGAATTTCATCAACGTTTATGCTGGGGGTTAATTGTATTTTGTTTTTTGAAATATGATATTCGGGAAAAGTCTTCCGAAGCTCGGACACTTTCAGTTTTGATTTGGCTAATTGAGTCAAGAATAGCGCTATTCCAACCAAGGCATCGCGACCGTAATGGCTGGCGGGATAAATAACTCCACCATTTCCCTCACCGCCAATCACCGCGTTAGTAGCTTTCATGGCCGTCACAACGTTTACTTCGCCAACGGCTGCTGCTGTATAGGTGCAACCATATTTGTTCGTCACATCGCGTAGAGCACGGGTTGAGCTTAGGTTGGAAACCGTATTGCCGGGAGTATTTTGAAGCACATAATCCGCAACAGCAACCAACGTATATTCTTCGCCAAACATACTTCCATCCTCACAGATTATAGCTAAACGGTCAACATCCGGATCGACTACAAATCCCACATCGGCCTTTCCACTTCTCAAAACCTCAGATATTTCTGACAGGTGTTCAGGCAATGGTTCGGGATTATGAGGAAACTGTCCGTTTGGCTCGCAGAATAATTTATCAATTTTCGTTACACCCAGTGCAGTCAACAAGGCCGGAATAGCAATTCCACCTACTGAGTTGACGCAATCGATAGCCACCCTGAAATCTGCAGCTTTGATGGCTTCAACATCCACTAATTCGAGCGCTAAAACACTTTCAATATGTTTATCGGTATATGTAAAATTTTCCGTCAATTTACCCAACTCATCTACCTGAGCAAATTCAAATGATTCTTCCGCAGCAATTTTCAAAACGTTCTCGCCTTCGGCTGCATTCAGAAATTCACCTTTTTCATTGAGCAATTTCAGAGCATTCCATTGTTTTGGATTATGACTAGCTGTAAGTATAATTCCACCAGCAGCTTTTTCCAACGTAACTGCTAATTCTGTGGTCGGAGTTGAAGCCAAACCGATATTCACCACATCGAAACCCATACCCAGCAAGGTACCTATCACCAACTGATTTACCATTTCACCGGAAATGCGTGCATCGCGACCAACAACTATTTTAGTGGAATCGGTTGTTTTATTAGCTTTTATTTGAGTGGCATATGCAGCGGTGAAGCGTACAATGTCCAACGGATTTAATCCATCACCAACAGGTCCGCCAATTGTACCGCGAATACCTGAAATTGATTTTATTAAAGTCATGCTTTAAAATCTTTTTATGTTTTAGAAGAAGTAATTTAACCCGCTATTGGAGAATTATCTGAGAAATTTCATTTTAAAAGTATAGCCGTAAGGAGTAACAGAATTCTGATCCGTAGTAAATCCGAGCGATGAAGGGACAATTAGTTTGGCTTGTGCATCATTTCTCATCAAATAGGATGCTGCTTCTTGAAATGCTTTGCAGGATTCAGATGAATTGCCATAAACAAAATCCGGAGTTTGTGAATAATCAATGGTAGTCCAATTAAAAATAGTATCGGAATTCACAGCAAGGGCATATTGTTTAAAGCGGGGAACAACCGTATTACTTAGCATAATAGTGTCACCTTTAACTGAAGTATTACCTGAATCAACAAGGTGAAAATATAGCCCGGAGCTAGTTTTTACATAGTCATTTGCTCCCCACTTTCCTGTCGGAAAAGAACTTAATACATTGATATTATTACGTTTGATATATGCTTTGATCAAAGCCTGCTCTGCATCCAGCTCTTGGGCATAAGTTAAAGTACTGCTGCATGAAGATGAAATCAGTGAAAAGATAAAAACCAAAACAAAGAAAAAAGAAATGCGTTTCATATCAGTATGATTATTTTTGTACAAATATCCGATTAATTTACGATACCAAAAAGTTAATAAAATGAATAAAGTTATAAGAATTGTGCTTAATGTATTTGTTTCATTCGTCATTACAACATAAACAAAAGACTATTAATACATTACATTTACCTTATAAAGTAATGAAGTGTACGGTTTTATAAAATGGTCCTCACCTTTTGCTCCATACCCCAAATACCATGGAATAACAAAAACAGCACTATCACCCTTATGCATCATTTTTATACCTTCCTCAAGTCCGACGATTGTTTGCTTTTTTCCAATTACAATCCGGTTGATTCCCTTTTGAAACAATCTGCCATTGAGGCTTTCCATGCGAAACTCATAATTACAGATTAGAGAATCAGTAATAGCTCGGCCAGTTCCACTCTTGAAAATTTTATACCAAAATCCCAATCCGTTTTTTTGAAATGAGCCATTGTTCTCCGCAAATTTTCTTATAGCACTATCTTCTCGCACTATCAAAGCATTGTTTATTTTCAGTAACACACTTGAAGTTGTATCAGTTTCAACTCCTTTGTTAGCAGGCAATTGAGGTGATGGTTTTTTACATGCGGCAAAACTTAAAGACAAAATCACAAAAACAATACATGAAACCCTTTTCATTATTCGGCAAATTAGCGAATGTTGGCAATGCTCATAATGTCCGAGAAAACTCCGGCAGCTGTAACTCCGGCACCTGCTCCATACCCTTTTATCATCATTGGGAATTCGTTGTAACGCTCCGTTGTAATAAGTATAATATTATTGCTTCCCTGCAAATCGTAGAAAGGATGCAAGCTATCCACTTCCTGCAAACCAACTTCGCATTTACCTTTATTCATAGTAGCAACAAATCTCCAACGTTTTCCCTGAGCTGCAAGAGCTTGACGCTTCTGTTCAAATTCAGCATCCAATTCCGACACCGTTTTCCAGAATTCATCTATATGACCGTTAAAGTATTTATCCGAAATAAATAGATTCTTAACAACATCAGTCTGTTCCACCTTGTAACCGGCTTCACGGGCTAAAATAACCAACTTGCGGATTACGTCCTTACCACTGAGGTCAATGCGAGGATCGGGCTCCGAAAAACCGGCTTCCTTAGCCATCAAAATGGCTTTGCTAAGCGGAATTTCACTGCTAATGGTATTGAAAATAAAGTTCAATGTGCCGGAAAGAACCGCCTCCATTTTCTCAATATGGTCACCACTATTAATGAGGTTATTCATCGTATTAATAATAGGTAAACCTGCACCAACATTGGTTTCAAAAAGAAATTTTACGCCACGTTTACGAGCGGTTTCCTTCAGGCTTTTATATTTTTCGTACTGCGAGGAAGCTGCCAGTTTATTGGCCGTCACCACACAGGTATTGTTTTCAAGAAGTGTTTGATACAGGTCGGAAACCTGTGCATTGGCCGTACAATCAACAAAAACCGAATTGAAGATATTCATATTCAGGATTTCGTTGCAAATCAACTCGGGAGTAGCATCAACCCCATGGATTTTCAAATCATCCGAATAATTATCAAGATCAATGCCATCGCGCGAGAACAGCATTTTTTTGCTGGATGCAATTCCTACTACATTCAATTTCAATCCATTCTGTAACTTCAGTTTTTCCTGCTGTTTTTTAATCTGGTTCAGCAGACTTCCTCCAACCGTGCCTATCCCCACCACGAAGATGTTCAGCACCTGATATTCGGACAGGAAGAAAGAATCGTGAATAACGTTCAATGCTTTGCGCAGCGATTTGCGGTCGGTCACAAACGAAATGTTGGTTTCGGAAGCACCCTGTGCACAAGCCACCACGTTGATCCCGTTGCGTCCCAGCGTTCCGAACAATTTTCCGGCAATACCGGGTGTGCGCTTCATATTATCGCCCACAATAGCCACCGTCGCAAGATCATCTTCAGAAAAAATATCATTGATTTCACCCTGAGCTATTTCGTAGGCAAACTCTTTACGCAACACTTCAACGGCTAGTTTGCTATCGGCATTGCGTACGCCAATGGAAGTTGTATTTTCGGAAGAAGCCTGCGAAACAAGGAAAACGCTGATTCCATTCTTGGCTAAAATCCTAAATATTCGATAGTTAACCCCAATTACTCCTACCATACCCAGTCCCTGAACGGTAATCAGTGAGGTGTCGTTGATGGATGAAATACCCTTGATGGCCTTGGACAATTCGCCAGTTTTCTCACGCGAAATGTACGTTCCTTTGGCGTCGGGGTTGAATGTATTTTTGAGTATTAACGGGATATTCTGATGGAAAACCGGGAAAATAGTCGGCGGATAAATTACCTTCGCACCAAAGTTACAAAGCTCCATAGCTTCAACAAAACTCAATCGGTCAATAACATAAGCATTATTGATAATGCGCGGATCGGCCGTCATAAAGCCATCCACATCGCTCCAGATTTCCAGGATAGAAGCATGAAGAGCCGCGGCAATGATAGCAGCCGTGTAATCGGAACCGCCACGCCCCAAATTGGTAATAAAGCTAGTGGTCGAGTCGGTCGAAATAAAACCGCCGCAGACACTAACCTGAGGCAAATTGGCGAACGTTTCGCGAATCAAACCGTTGGTTTTTTCAAAATCAACAATGTGTTTGTCGAATTGATTTTCCGTCTTTACAAAAGTTTTGGAATCGAAATGAACCGCTCCCCGGATGGCGTTAGCCACTATGATAGAAGATATTGACTCACCGTAGCTTACAATGGTGTCAATAATTTTGGTCGAAATATCTTTAATAAGAAAAACGCCTCTGAAAATATTGGACAAGTCCAGAAATTGAGCCTGAACCAGGCGCAAAACTTCTTCTTTTTTGTCGGAAGAAATCACACCATCAATTACTTCCACATGGCGCGAAAGCATTTTTTCGTACTCCGTCAGATAGGTGTTATCACCATCGCAAGCCAGTTTTGCCACACTATACAGCTGATCCGTTATGCCCGAAAGAGCTGATACAACCACTATTACAGGTTCGCTTTGTTCCTCAACAATTTTCTTTACACTTAAAATACCATTGACAGAACCTACGGATGTTCCGCCGAATTTTAATACCTTCATCCTTACGAGTATAGTTAAATTAATTCAATCGCTTTTCAGTATGCAAAATTAGCCATTTTCCCCGAATAATCAGTGCATTTCCCGTTTTTTCAGAAAAACAGTTGCATCATTCCGAAAATTGACGTACTTTTGCAACTCAATTTTTGGAATCATAATATAACAATTGTGAACTATGAATTGAAAATGGTCTGGTAGCTCAGCTGGATAGAGCAACAGCCTTCTAAGCTGTGGGTCTCGGGTTCGAATCCCGACCGGATCACAAAAAGTCCTGTAACAGTAGTGTTGCAGGACTTTTTTTATTTTTTATATTTGGCAAAGAAAATCTATTTTTCCAACTGATTGACCGATTCCACCAACCGGACAAATTCCCGGCGATACCCGTGCGAATCCGTTCCAATACCTTTGTTAGCCAGCTCAATCACTTTGTCGTACGTACTGCTGCCCTTGAAATCGGATTCGCGGAGCAGCTGCCCGAACATGGAAACCGCCATGATAAACTGAAAGTCGGACGAAGGATTTTTATTGATATCGCCGGCCAACACAGGCACTTCCATTTTATTGCTGGTATTGCTGGTTGGAAACTTGTAACGCAGCTTAACGGTAAGAAGTTCCGAGCTGTTGGTCAATTGTAGCGGGTTGGCCGAAGCGTTGTTTTTCTGATATTTCAAATCGTCTATGCCACCAAAGTTGTTGCTGACTCCCACCGGTATTATTTCATACAGAGCCGTAACGGTATGTCCCGAACCCAGTTCGCCCGCATCTTTGGTGTCGTCGTTGAAATCTTCTTTATTCAGCAAGCGGCTCTCGTACCCAATGAGGCGGTAGGCATTTACAAAGGCCGGATTAAACTCAACCTGAATCTTAACGTCCTTAGCCACGGTATACATGGTGCTGCCAAATTCATTTACCAGCACTTTATTGGCTTCCTGAATATTATCGATATAAGCATGGTTTCCGTTGCCCTTTTCGGCCAAAACCTGCAATTTCTTATCTTTGTAATTCCCCATTCCGTAACCTAACACCGTGAGGTAAATACCCGTCTTGCGTTTCGATTCAATCATATTTTCCAACTCATCGGAACTGGAAATACCTACATTAAAATCACCATCGGTGCAAAGTACAATGCGGTTGTTGCCGTTGGAAATAAAATTTTTTTCTGCAATTTTATAGGCCAGTTCTATTCCGGCTCCTCCAGCCGTAGAACCGCCCGCATGCAAATTATCAACGGACGTCATAATTTTTTGTTTATCCGTTCCCTCGGTCGATTCCAGCACCACACCGGCTGCACCAGCATACACTACTATGGCCACCCTGTCCGTTTTTCTGAGGTTATTGGTCAGTAGTTTAATGGAAGATTTTACCAAGTCCAGTTTATTTCGGTCGTTCATGGAGCCAGAAACGTCCAACAAGAATACAAAATTGGAAGCCGGAAGGTTATCAGAAGGAATTTCGCGGGCCTTCACTCCTATTTTTACCAACCGGTGAGTTTCATTCCAAGGGCAAACAGCCGTTTCAGTCCCAATACTTACCGGATCTTTTCCTGTTGGTTTTGGGTAATTATAAATGAAGTAATTGATCAGTTCTTCAGTTCGGATGACATCTTTCGGAGGTTTTTGACCTTGGTTAATTATTCGGCGCATATTGCCGTACGAAGCCGCATCCACATCCAGCGAAAAAGTGGAAAGTGCCTGATCTTTTGCTGAAAAGAAACGATTTTCTTTGAAACTTCCGTATTCTTCTGTATTTGGTTGAGCTACATAACGCACCATCGGCATAAACGGCTGTTGGGGAGAATGGTACATGGTATTACTACTGACATCCGCAACACTTATTCCTCCAGATACGTCTGATTTTCTTTCCGCGGGATGACCCTTCACCACGATTTCCTTAATTTTATACTCATTCGGGTCCAATGCAACATCGTGATTCTTCATTCTTACTTCAACGTTTTTTGTTACATAACCAACGTAAGAAAAAATCAGTGTTTTTCCAGTATGAGTAGAAATAGTATAACACCCTTTTGTATCGGTAATAACGCGTTTGTATGATCCTTTTTCCCTGACTGTAGCACCAACCAGCAAGTCATGGGTAATCTCATCTGTTACAATACCTGACACTTGAATTTGTTTTGCATAAATACTGTTGGTGATACTGCCAACTAAAAGGATGACTACCAGCAATTTGTTGTTTCTTGTTTTCATGATTTCATTAATTTAAATTTAAATATCTTCGTTTAGTAAAAAATTCTTTTATCTATTAGATACATTTTCCATTCAAATTCCATAAAGCCATGTGATTTTTTTTAATTTTGTGCCATAAGAAATTTAAGAAACATTTATCTATTTGAAAACCAACGAAAAAATATCGGATTATTCGGATGAAAATTTACTTCGTGCTTTTGTGGAAAGCGGCGATATATGTTTTACCGGGGAATTGTACAGGCGATATATTCCGTTGGTATATGGATTGTGTTTGAAATATCTGAATAATAAAGAGGCGGCGCAGGATGCGGTGATGGATATTTTTACCGTAATAGTTGAAAAAGTGCCGCAGTACGAGATAAAGAATTTCAACACCTGGCTCTACAGCGTGGCTAAAAACCATTGTTTACATGTTTTGCGCAAAGAAAAAAATGCGAATCTGGTTAATATTAACGATGTAGTTGTGGAAAATCACGTCCTTTTGACTCTAACGGATAAACCACAATCGCAGGAAGAAATGGAAGCATTGACTTATTGCATGGAAACCTTACCCGAGGAGCAAAGAGTGAGCATCAATTACTTTTTTTACGAAGAGAAATCGTATGCCGACATTGTGGATTTGACCGGATATGCGCTAAGCAAGGTGAAAAGTTATATTCAAAACGGAAAACGCAACCTAAAAAGCTGCATGATAAGGGTTTTAAAGAGATTATGAAATTAATAGATTACATACAAGGAAAACGCCGCGGACAAGAAGCCAACAAGCTGGAACGCGAAGCCATGAATGATCCTTTCCTACAGGATGCCATTGATGGTTTTGATGCCGTGCAGGACGACCATGTACAAACTATTCGCGACCTCGAACGCGAAATAATCGACAAGACCACCAAACGAAAACCCCTGATTTCTCATCGCACCTGGGCAATTGGAGCTGCAGCATCCGTCATTCTGATTCTCGGTATTGGAAGCTTACTGCATATCGGGACTCAAAAACCCCAAAACACAGCTACAACAATCCCTAAACCGGTCGTTTTGCCGCCAAAAGATACACTTAAAAAGATGGAGCCGATCCAAGAACCGATTAAGAATTTAGTAGCCCAACAGTTTAAGAAACGGATAGTGAACGCACAAAATGTGAATAGCGAGACGAAACCGGTCAACCGGGAAGAATCGGAACAAATAAAAACACAAGAACAGCTTAATGAAAGTAAGAATGTCATTAGCATGGCCGATGTAGCCGATGTTATGTCGTTCCGGCAACGAGACACCAACAAACCCTCATCTATACAACCAAATTCCGAAAAAGAACCAATCTATATTGAGAATAAACTGAACCAGTCTAACTCGCAAGTCGATATTGCCAACGTAAAGGCCTCTCCACAGTTTATCCTCGGCAAAGTTACAGACGAAAAGGGTGAACCGCTGATTGGTGCAACGGTTCGGTTTACAAAGCAAAATATAGGAACCGTCACCCGACAAGATGGGTCCTTTGATTTACCAATGCCAAACAAAAAATCCGATAAAATAGAAGTATCCTATATTGGATTTACCAAAGAGGAAGTTCCTGTTTCAGGCAATTCATATATAATAAAATTAAAACCCAATCCAGCCACAAGCGAAATTGTGGTAGTGGGTCATCCTGCGGAAAGAAAATCAGACCTTTCCGGCAGTATTAGAAGTACAGAAAATGTAGCATATCAATTTAATGAAGATGAATTTATAAAATACTACAAAACATACCACAAAACCGACCTCTGCAACACTCAAAAATATGTTCTAAATGCGAAATTTCACCTTGACGAATATGGAAATCCGGTAAAAATCAAAGTGACCCACTCACCGTGCGAGGAAGTAAAGCAGGAATTTATCCAACTCCTGAATGCCAACAGATGGACCAAAGGAAATCGAAATGTTAGCTTGAAGATTGAAATGTAAACGCTGTACAAATCATTTTTAGTTTTCAAATCAACTATCTGGAGTTTGAGAAAAAACTAGAAGACTTAATACAGCAATTCATCCAAAGCCAGACTGAGTTTCGGAAAAGTAAAGCTGAATCCGGCATCGATTAAGCGTTTTGGCTCTACATACGAATTATTGAGAATGAGCTCTGGTTCAATTCCAATCAATTTTGAACCAAGTCGGATAGCGATTTCAGGAGCATTCAAACCGAAACGAATGTGTAATGTTTTCCGCAGAGTACTCATAAAAAGTTTGTTGGAGATTGGTTCGGGTGACGTTGCATTAATTATGCCTTTAAGCGAATTATTTTCAAGTGCAAAAAGCAAAATCCTAAAATAATCCTCCATGTGAATCCAACTCATCTTTTGATTGCCACTTCCCTGCATGCCTCCCAATCTCAACCGTGTCAAGAGAGC
>Ga0302288_1001912_pt1 | contig 12745 bp, 13 predicted proteins | sample III_Fen_N1_1_FD_194549 | JGI IMG/M metagenome (GOLD analysis project Ga0302288, IMG submission 194549) | Peat permafrost microbial communities from Stordalen Mire near Abisko, Sweden - III_Fen_N1_1 | ecosystem: Environmental > Terrestrial > Soil > Wetlands > Permafrost | place: Sweden: Abisko...
AACAAAAGAATTCATTTATCTTTACATTTTAAAACGCCAAATATGGTATTTTATAATAACTAAAATCATTGTTTAACCTGTAGCCATATTTTAGGACAAGACATTCAAAAAAACAAACATACATTGCCAGTTCAAATTGAAATACTATTGAAAAACAACTTAAATAAAAAGAGAGGATAGAAATGAAACACAAACTACTTAAATTAAACGCAGTACTACTGCTGGGACTCGGTGTCACTCCACTGCAAAGTCAAACGACAATTAATGTGAAGGCAACTGACGGTACGCAAATCGCTTACAACTTGAGCAGTATTCGCAAACTAACATTCCCTATCACAGGAAACATGGAGGTAAGTAAAACCACAGGTAGTACTGATACTTATTCACTTACAGCCATACGATATTTGAATTTTAGCTACACTGCAAATAGCATTAAATCTACTTCTGCTGATATTAAAAGCAAATTGCGTTTGTATCCCAATCCTGTGGTGGATGTATTGAACATTCAGCTATCTATATCAGGAAACCAACCCACTACCGTGGAATTACTTTCAATTGAAGGCAAGTTGCTTTATAAAGTGGAATTAACTGACACAACTGACCTCCTTAATGTCAACATATCACATTTACAACAAGGCATTTATCTATGCCGAGTAAACAATGGAATCAATATTGAAACAACTAAATTCATAAAACTATAAACAACTATTAAAATGAAAAAAATCTTTATAGCTATCATAGGATTATTCCTAAGTGCAGGTATATTGCAAGCACAAACTGACACCATGTATGTGATGAAATCAGGCGTAGTAATTGGGAAATACAATATAAAAACACAGTTAGACAGTGTAATTTTCTTCAAACCCATAAACTCTAGTCCAGCTTCGAGCATTGAAACTGCCCTTATCCCGGCCGGTACATTTACCATGGGCAGCCCTGCAACAGAAGTAAACAGAAATACCAACGAAACTCAACACGATGTAACGCTTACTGCTTTCCGCATGAGCAAGTGCGAGATAACCAATAACCAGTACGCTGCTTTTTTGAATGCCAAAAGCATAGGTAGCAACGGATTGTATGTAGCAGGAGCATATCCTACGCAAGCATTGATTTATGCCAATAGTTCTATGGGTTTAACTTACAGTGGTTCACAATGGGTGCCTGTAACAAGTTACGGAAATGCTCCGGTGATAAATGTAACATGGTATGGTGCTACTGAGTATGCTACTTATATAGGTGGCACTTTACCAACCGAAGCGCAATGGGAATATGCTTGCCGAGCAGGAACTATCACACCATTTAATACTGGTGATTTTTTGACTAATCTGCAAGCTAATTATGATTGGGGATATCCTTATAATAACGGAACTAACACCGTGACTACCTACCCCGGCAAGACCCAAACGGTAGGAACTTACGCTGCCAATGGGTACGGCTTATACGACATGCACGGCAACGTGTGGGAATGGTGTTCCGACTGGTACGGCACATATCCCACCACACCTCAGACCAACCCCACAGGTGCTGCTATGGGCTCGTCCCGCGTTTTTCGTGGTGGCTGGTGGTACGGCCGCGCTAAGGATTGCCGCTCCGCCAATCGCTCTGGCAGCACCCCGGACAATTACCTCTACATTATTGGGTTTCGGGTGGTGCTTGTCCCTTAGTTCACTGTTGAAGGCTTTGAGCTAAAAAAGAAAAAAAGAAACGAGTTGTGTACAAGCGAGGGAGGGACGACCGAAGCGCAATGTGTCTAGTCCTGAAATAGGTTTACAGAAAAGTAAACACAAAACAGGACAATGAGTAGAAAAGTAAACAAATTATCGGACGATTTGCAACTTCAGGTAGTAAAAGAGTATTTATACCATGGAGCAACGCACACAGAATTAAAAATTAAGTATAATTTTACAGGCTGTAACAATATCTACAACTGGATGCGTAAATTTGGACTATCAAAACCAAGTGAAACAGACAAGAAGTTACACCAATTTATGGCAAAAGAAGTTCAAAAAACCACAGCAGAAGAAAAGCTTGAATTAAAAATCAAGAAGTTAGAAGAAGAGTTAAAACGAGAGCAATTTAAAACATTGGCCTTAAACACCATGATTAACATTGCAGAACGTGAGCTAAAAGTTGATATTAGAAAAAAGCCTGGAGCCAAACGGTAACAGAGCTGCGCACAAATAGTTCCGATTTAGATATGGATACTTTGTGCGACATGTTTGGCAAAAGTAGGCAAGCCTACTATCAGCGAATTAAATACAACTACAAAGAAGAAGTGAAAGAAGAGATTTTGCTTCAATTGGTTGAAAATCAACGAAAATTAATGCCTAAAATAGGCGGTCGCAAGCTACTGGAAATCATTCAACCGTGGTTGCCAGAGGAGTTGGACTTGGGAAGAGATTGTTTTTTTGATTTTATGCGAAAGCATGGATTATTAGTCAAAAAACGCCGAAACAAGGCAAGGACCACTTATAGCAATCATTGGCTGCGTAAGTATCCAAACCTGATAAAAGGATTTGTTCCAACAAAGGCTAATCAATTATGGGTTAGCGATATTACATATATTCAAACATCTTAAGGATTTGTTTATTTGAATCTGGTAACCGATGCTTATTCCCGGAAAATAGTGGGCTGGGCAATTGGAAATACTTTAGAAGCCAAATATACGGTAGAGGCTTTACGAATGGCATTAAAACAAGTACCTAAGGGGACTGAAGGATTAATACACCATTCGGACAGAGGAGTTCAATACTGTTGTAATGATTACGTGAAATTATTGAATAAAAACAACGTAAAAATTAGCATGACCGAGAATGGAGATCCTCGTGAAAATGCAATAGCAGAGCGTGTTAACGGAATGCTGAAAACAGAGTGGCTTAATCAAATGAAATTAGTTTCGCTTGAACAAGCTATAAGTGAATTGAGACGTATTATATCAATTTACAATTGTAATAGACCTCATGCCAGTTTGGATATGAAAACACCGGAAAGTGCTCACAGACTGACAGGTATATTAAATAGAAGATGGAAAACTTATTATAAAACTAGCCAAAACGCAGTCTCACATTAGGTTTTTTAAGGCATAATAGCTCATAGTTGTCATAAAAAAGGATAGCTGAAAATCAACTATCCCGTTTTTTGACTTACTTGTCGCTAATCATATCTAATCCTTGTTAGGTTGCTCCTCAGCAGAGCCTAACTCCGCTTGAATATGATGGCACAAAGATAAAAATTAATTGTAAAGTAAAGACCGGATTATTAATCAAAAACTGTAAACAAATTTCAGGACGACACAATAAGAATCTTGAAAGAAAAACGCGAAATGATACAATTTTTCTTAAAGAAATACTTCACATAAAAAAAGAAGATGGATTTCGCTTAAAAAATGTAACGACAGATGAATTAGGAATAACACATAAAAGATTCCAACAATATTATAAGGGAATAAAAGTGGAAAATGCCGAATATCTGTTACATGAAAAAGGTGATAATATTGCATACATCAATGGTAATTTCTCTGAAATTAACCTTAAAAGTACAGAACCAGTTATTAAGGAAAAACAAGCCTTGACTAAAGCATTGAAATATGTGAATGCAGAAAAATACAAATGGGAAGATCCCGATATGGAAAAATTTGTAAAACAGCATAGAAACAATGCAAATGCGACTTATTATCCCAACGGAGAATTAGTTATTGCGAAAGATTATTTACAAAAAAGCAATTCGTTTTATTTGGCATGGAAATTTGTCATTTCATCATTGCGTCCTGAAAATGAGCAAATAATTATTGTAAATGCTATTAATGGAGAAATAATTCAAGATGTCCCTTTAATTATTGATGCAAATACTTCTGGTACAGCCCAAACATTATATAGTTCCTCACAAAATATAACATGTGATTCCTATTCAAATGAATATCGATTATATGAAACTCGGAACACAACGACAGGGAACAATGTGATTATACATACCAAAAATTGTTTAAATCAAACAGATATTGCTAATGCAATTGAATTTTCAAATACGGGCGTTAATTGGACATCTGGAAATTGGGCTGATTTTAATCAAGACCAAGCTGCTTTGGATGCACATTGGGGAGCCGAAAAAGTAATAGATTATTGGAAAACCATACATAATAGAAATAGTCTGAATGACTCTGGATTAAATATTATAAGCTATGTGCATTATCCTTATGGTGTTAATGCTGCGTGGAATAGTACAGATAAAGTAATGCGTTATGGAGATGGAGGGAGCGGAATTACCCCACTTACGTCAATAGACATTATTGCACATGAGATGGGACACGGTATCACGCAATTTACATCTAACCTAGCCTATGTTTATGATGAATCAGGAGCTTTAAATGAAGGATTTAGTGATATATGGGGAGCTTGTTTGAAGAATTATGTGGATCCAAGTAAACAAATATGGTTATGTGGTGATGAGGTGTTTCAAAACTACCCTAACTATAATTGTATTCGCAATATATCAAATCCTAAAAGTAGCTTAGCTTATGAAGGTTGTCATCCAACCAAATATCAAGGACAATGTTGGAGCGGCTACAGTGAAATGCACTGCAATTCTACTGTGTTGAGTTATTGGTTTTATCTCATTTCCCAAGGAGGTAGTGGTTATAATGAAGGTATCCCATGTAATGTGACAGGTATAGGTATAAATGAAGCTCAACATATTGCCTACAGGACATTACTTGACCTTTATCCAAGCGCAAATTATAGTGCTGCAAGAAATGCGTCTATTCAGGCGGCAATCAATTTATATGGAACTTGTAGCCAAGAGGTAGTAGATGTAACAAATGCTTGGTATGCTGTAGGAGTTGGAGGTCCATTTATGCCAATGCCAGTCAATTTCACCAATCAAATTATAGACACCAATACAACTGTTACAAGTAATTGCAGCAATATTATTGTGCAATACGTCGAAGTTAGAAATGGAGCAAAGCTAATTCTTGAAGCATTTGAAGATGTTGATATTGTCAGCGATTTTGAAGTAAAATTAGGTTCTGAGTTTGAAATTGTATATCCTTGATAAAATTGCACTGCCACTAACAAGCGGTTTAGCGCAAGCCAGAATGTATGTCCGTAGAAAGTTTAGTCGGAAATTGAAAGTTTTACGTCCGCGCGAACTTTCGTGCCCAGCTACCAACTGATATGATCAATATTTATTCAAATTTAGTAAATCCGAATGTTGTTGCTGTTATACAAGTAGTGATTTTGTCCTCAATACAAGAATACATTTTATAGCAAATAAAAATTTTATTCAAGACAATTATGGCTGGAATAACAGAAATGATTCACAAAAATATAAAATATCCCAATAGTTACACTGATAAATAATGGTGCTAATATAATCTTTGATTGTGAGAACGTAACCTTTGATGCCGGCTTTGAATGTGTTCTGGGTAGTTCATATGAAGTGAGGAATCATTAAAATTTTATTTCACTAAAAGGAAATCTTAATATTTTATTTTGTTATTTAATTTGGGATATGAGGATTTCCTTTTAATAGTTACATAAATCGATATATGTAATGTAATACAAAAAATGCAAATGATACGAGAGGACAGTAATAATGCCATAATAAACAATGGTTCCATTACCCTTCGTTCCCATGCGGAATTTTATACTGAAATAGGAACTACAGTTGATATGCCGTATGGTACTATTGATAAATAGAATTGTTGTTGATTAATGATGTTTCCTCAACAACTTTAATCGCCCAAAAAGCAAAAAAACCACTGCAAGTTTGAGTATATTTTCAAACGTCTTGCAGTGGCTTTTATAGCTTTTTGATAATAGGCAGAGCGGTCACAGTACATTGTTTTTTTATCTGATTGTTGGAGTTCTTTGCATTTTGAAACAAAAAAAACAATAAACTGTGAAGAGTTAATTGCAAAGCAATACTTACCACCACATTTATTTGAAAAAAAGTAGATTATTTTTTAAATAAAATAAGGGATTACATTGTTAATATCGAAATAATTTGTATATTTGTTGCACAAATAAACCTATTTACAAATCTAAAAACTAACCAATTATGGCAAGTATTTCTGAAACAAGTCACGCCAAAAACGTGACAAATCTTGAGAGTTTAATAACTTCAATCACAGCTTTTGGTACAAGCTACAATCCGTCGAAAGACAGTATCAAACTTCCCGCATTACAAACCCTACTCACAAATTCAAACAACTCGTTAATTGCAGTAAACACAGCTCAGTCCTCCTACTCCATTGCAGTAGATGCACGCGAAGTTGCGTTTGAACCATTGGGCAAACTTATTACCCGTGTAAACAGTGCTCTGAAAGCTTCTGACAGCACCGTTCAAATTGACGAAAGCGCACAAACTATTATTCGTAAGTTGAGAGGTAAAAGAGCCAGCGCAAAACTTACAGACGAAGAGAAACAAGCACTTGAAGCAGAAGGAAAAGCAGTAAATCAAATTTCCGTTTCTCAAATGGGTTACGACACTCGTTTAGACAACTTCGACAAATTAATTTCTCTTCTCTCAACCGTTCCACAGTACAACCCGAACGAAGAAGATTTGAAAATTGATGCATTGAAAGCTCTTTACACTGATTTAAAAACGAAAAATACAGATGTTGTTACTGCCTACATTCAGTTAGACAATGCCCGTAACAGCAGAAACGTAGTTCTATACCAGTCATTAACAGGCTTGGTTGACTTAGCTTCCGACTCAAAAACGTACATTAAATCCGTATTCGGTGCTACAAGCCCCCAGTATAAACAAGTAACAAAGCTCACTTTTATATCACGAGGCTAAAAACTAAATTAATAAAACTGCGGTTGTCGAACAAACAACCGCAGTTTAGTATATAACAACGTTGAAAAGATATAAGGCTTCGTAGAAAAGATATAAGCAATCGACAAAAAGTTATAAGACACCGTAATTAAGATATAAGCCTTTGTAAAAAAGATATACACGACCGTATAAAAGATATAGAGCTTTGTAAAAAAGGTTTAAGCCTCCGTAGAGTAGATATATGCCTCCGTAAAAAAGATATAAAGCACCGACAAAAAGATATTGACAACCGTAAAAGTTGTAACAGACAAGGTTGACAAAAAAACCGTGAAATAAAACGTGGTATTGACAGACAACAACATAAAACAACGAAAGAAAAGAAACGCTATAACGACCGAACGGCCAGCTGCCAACACACGCCTATGTGCAATAGCCTAGTTCGTGCAATTAGGAAGCTCGTCACCCGCATTATCTTCCGTGCAGTGCGACAGTTTTGTCTCCCGCAAATCGGCTACTGCCCATAGCCTCGGTCGTTAGCTGTAAGTGTAAAAAAACAAAAAATAACTAATTTTAAGGACATTGAAAATGAATCTAGTAAAGAAAATAACATATTTGACGCTTTTGATTTGTTTAGTTTTAGTTGAAGCTAACGCTCAGAGTGTAGAGAAGTTTTACGACTATAAATGGAAAGAATGTAAACTGAATGACGCAAGATTTTACAGTGTAATGACTAAAACCGACACAGGATACTATAGAAAAGATTATTATATCAGAGAAAAAAGAATCCAAATGATTGGTAATTATTTAGACTCATTGTGTAAAGTTGAAAATGGCAGTTTTATTTTTTATCATGCGAATGGAGTTCCTAAATCTTCGGGGAAATACATTCATGGTAAAAAAGAGGGAATATGGCTGAATTATTACAACAATGGTTTTATGGAAGACTCAACTGTCTATTCAGGCGGACAACAGATTGGAAAAAGCTTGTCTTGGTATCCCAATGGCTACAGAGCTGATTCAATACTACTAAAGGAAGATAGAAGTGGAGTACATGTTTCCTGGTTTGATAATGGTATTCCATCTGCTGTTGGAAGATATTCAGCTGACATGAAACAAAATGGTAAATGGAAATATTTTCATAAAAATGGAAATGTAAGTTCAATTGAAATATATGATCAATCAAACCTTCTCAGCAGACAGTATTTTGACGAAAATGGAGAACAAATAAATGATACTACAAATACAGACAGGGACGCACAATTTGTTGGAGGTGTGGATGAGTGGTTAAAATACCTATCTACTAAAATTTACTTCCCTGATAGATATAAAATATTAAACGGAGACGTTGCAGCAGTTGTTGTATCCTTTACTGTGAATGAGGATGGGAGAACTGAGAATATATTTACGAAAATACCTTTTGACATAAGGTTTGATAGAATAGCAGAAAATGCAATCAAAAAATCACCTAAATGGCTACCAGCAATGAGACATAACAGGAACGTCAAAACAAGATTTACTCAAGTTGTCAATTTCAAAAACTACATTGAATAAAACAACAAACGACGAACGAAAAACAAACACCTAACAGCTAACACACGCCTATGTTCATTGGCTGGCTGACGTGCATTCCGGCAGTTTTGCTCCCGCATTCACTTTGTCGTTCCACGACAGCGAATGCTCCCGCAAACCGCCAAATGCCCATAGCCTCGGTCGTTAGGGGCAGTAGCAGGAATGAAAAGACAGTTCTGCAATTTGGGATAAAATCTTTGACGAACTGTCCGCTCCGTGACACGACTTAACGAATCTGTAACGACAGAATTTGCTGACTTTCGAAATTCTGCTTGGCGGACAATTCCTCGCAGATTTTTATGGAAGAAAAGACAAGAAATTGACTTGTGATTCATGTTACGACCATAACGACTGAAAACACGAGGAAACGGAAACAACTTCGGCTGGTCGACTGAAAACAGAAAGACAAGAAAACAAATTTCTCATTATATAATCGCCAAATCAAATTGTACAAATAATATAAAACAAAATGTACAAATTATGTGACACACGCAAAGATACAAAAAAAAGATAGTCCGTGAATGGGCTATCTTTTTAATTGTTATTTAAAGACTATTTAAACTGCCTTTTACACATTCAACTCAAACTTCACAGGTTCACCTACCAATAGCATCTTAGTAGCTTCCACATTATTCTCATAGATGTGCACATTACCTATATTCAACGTGATAGACTTCAATGGAAAGTCTATTTGTCGCGATATTAAATACAAGTGATAAATATCAGCCGGAAGCCCCAAGTTAGCATCACAGCTACGTTGATAAGCACTTACGACTAACTTCTCATCATCTATCTGAAACTGAATAAGACTCAAACACGGAGACTGATTACTTTCGGCATCTGTTGATCCAAGAAATAATACATAATTCTTACTATTACGACGTTCTTTGTTTATTTTGGCAATTAATGGCGATAGCTTTTCAAAGTACGTTGGATAACTATTGACCAATATCGGACCGCAATAATCCCACCAGTTTACGCCTATTTCTCGGTACTTCTCGGTTAATCGTTCACCTGACATAAATAACTGCAACTCACTACGCAACTTATTGCGAGCGATGGCATGACCCTCAAATATATCCAACAGATCATCCGCCTTTAGGTTTAATTGTTCATTGAGCAAGTAAAGGATATTTCCCTTCTTATTATGCTGAACCTTGCTTTGATTCAGTATTTTATCTAAAATACTATGATATTTATTCATTTTTTCTGTTTTTTAAAAAGCATTATATCAGTATAGCCGGCATTATGGTTCATTCGTGCATTAACTTCCACTTTGGTAGCTCCATTAAACGGATTCTCAGCACCTAAATTCTTTTCTATCCAGTCAGTAAGTTCAATGATAGATGACTTATTAGACGTGAAATAAAAATAGTTAGTACCCTTCAGAACCGACAGCACATCAAGGTAATTAGCCAGCTTCCAATAGTTGCTGTAAGTTGAGCAATCAGTGCTCAAATAGGGTGGGTCAATCATAAATACAACGCCTGGTATATGCTTCCAACGCTCAAACAATTGTCTGTAATCCATGCTCACTATTTCAACACTTTGAAGGTATTCTGTTGCAAGTTGGTAATCGTTAAGCCTAACAACATTATACATCGTTTGCTTTTCCAGATCATCAAAATTGGTAGCATAATTCATGCTGAATAACAGGCTTGAAGAGATAGTTACATAATCAACATACCCGCTGCATTTTTCCTCTGCTTTAATAGCCGTCAGAATGCGCTCTTTGGCTTCTTTGCCTACAACCTTACCAACAGGTGTATCTCTCAAAATAATGCGAAACTGAGCCAACAGTGCGTTACTTCTCTCGATATTGGCTATGCGTAGGTGATAACCGTCATAATCGTTATATACTACCGTTGCATCCGGGCATTGTTGTTTTACCCAATGACTCAATAAACCTGATCCGCCAAATAGATCAACAAACATGGGAGCATCTTTAAAACCTTTTAATGCCTCTTTAAAGGAGGCTTGAAACCTCCGCTTTTGCCCCTGAAATGGCAGGGGAGCCTGATTGAAATTTTTCATTTTACTTTTTGTTTTTATAATTAATAATACCTACTTTTGTAGTCTCTGATAATAATAAATGCGAAGTACCGCGCCAAGGACATTATATGCCCTCGGGTTGCGGTACTTCGCATTTATGTATAGGAGAGGTCAGAGTCTCCTATATGACCGGGGGTTTTCCACCCCCTATATTTTTAGTTCTTAAATAACCATCTTGCTGTAGTAAATGTCATTTTCCACACTACTAAGCCGTCAGTGCGCTGTTCTTGCTGCCGACCAGTACATTCCATTTCTTCGAATTCTGACGGACAAAACCCTTGCAACGCATTGTACAAGGCATCTGCCTGAGCTGTCCACTCTAACGACCTATTGAGAACTGACTCGGCTACGTCTGCCGATGTTCGGCTACCGGTGACATCAAAGGCAAGACGTATGGTAATTGTACCCGCTTCGCGCTGGTCACTTTGTTCCGACACATCGGCTGGAACAAAAGCAAACCGAAGTAAAGCGCATGGATATTTCAATGCCTTACGCATATCTGATGTATCCAACTGTCCACTATCAAAGTCAATCCATTTTGCACCGGTGTTTTTTATTGGCGTGATTAGCGCCCGATATAAGTCTTTCATTGCTTCTTAATTTTTTCTATTTCTTTTTTTATCTTATCATGAATTGTTTTATTCAATGCGGAACTCGGATATATGAAAGGCCTGGCTTTCATATTGAATGCTTTCTTTCCAAAGACATATGCCTGTCCGCCGAAATTATGTACATGAGCATACGGCTTATCATTGAGAACTGTAACTCTATCTGCTTTTTTTACATACTTAGTAGCATTTTTCAACTCATTCGTTTCGCCTGTCAATATTTTGTCTTTTGTCCGGGTTGGTGAGAAATTGGTTTTTCCTGGTTTTTTATTTTTAGGCGCACCGCCGTGCGCCTCTACTGGTTTTTTATTCGGGTTCTGGGTATTTGCCCCCAGTGAAAAACCATACCATTCACTTCCCGGATCTCGGCGTTTTACGTCATCCCATTTTTTCAATGACTGATCAGTTGCACCCTCATTGACAAACGACTGGTTATAATGTCTTACAGCCTCCGTGCCTATAATATCCGGAACATCCTCATGCCTGAAGCGTTCCAGTTCAGCTAACTTTTTTTTTATGGCAGCGGTAGCCTGTTCTGGCGTCATACTATTGTACTTTTATTCCGTTTTGTTTCAGGTAATATAATGTTTCGTCCATGCGAACCAATCTATCAGTATTCAGCTTTATATCGTTGAGAGTAGCCAATACTTTGCCAACGACATCAAGTGAACTTTTACTATTATTAAGCAATGCCACTATATTCAATCGCATGGCTGTAACCTGACCGGTTAACGCGCTTCCGGTTTCTTCGGTCATATTTTTAATGTCGCCTTTTATGCCTGTTTGCTTTCCTGCTTCGCCCGTGAATAGATCACTATATTGAGCCAACTGGTCATAATAAACTTTCCCGGCATCCTCTATTTTTTTGCGGAAAGCAGCCTGTTCGGCGTCTGACAATGCGCCACCGCTTTCCATATCTTTAGCCAGCTGATCAACTGCCGACTGCATGGGCTTTTCGAGGAATTGTAATTTAAGCGCATTCTTAACCGCATTTTGCATTACTTTTTCAGCCACATCGCCAAAGGCAAGCGCGGCATCTTCTCCTCCGGCAAATGCCGTGGTAATAGCATCGGCCAGCTCTCCGGCTAACGACTTGGCATCCGTTTGAGCCAATGCCTCTGTAATGGCTTTTGCCTCATCTTCGGCAGATGCCTTTAATTCCGCTATTTTTGCCTCGGTTTCAGCAATTTTGTCGGCATCTTGTTTGCGTTTTTTCTTTTGTCGTTCGTCGCGTATCCATGCTTCGTATTCAGCAATTTGTTTTTTGTTATTATCAATTTCGCTGCGCTGCGCTGCATATACATCAGTACCAAGTGCCGTTTCGACTGCTCGTTGCAGTTTTTTATAGGCAACCTCTAAGTTTTTTACATTATCCAAGTGTTTTTTCTGATCTTTCTCCAGTGCTTTATTTTTAAAGTCGAAATACTCCATTCCGTTCACAATTAAATCTATTGACCCCTGAATTATTTGCATAGGATTACCTGCAGCGATACCCATTGCCAAGTTTGCGGCTCCACCCACCATGCCAATGATATTATCAGCATCTTTCTTCTGCTCTTTAGTAAGAAATCCTAACCTATCAAGGCCACCAACTACGGACTGAAGTATATCCTGAACTCCGCCCAATGCAGCACCGGCAGCACCGGCCATTGAGGCGGTGGCTTTATTGGCTGCATCTTCCAATTTTGCCAAGTCTTCGGTGCTAGTACCTACAGGAGCTTCTTTAAATGCTTTTTGTG
>Ga0302288_1001913_pt1 | contig 12736 bp, 14 predicted proteins | sample III_Fen_N1_1_FD_194549 | JGI IMG/M metagenome (GOLD analysis project Ga0302288, IMG submission 194549) | Peat permafrost microbial communities from Stordalen Mire near Abisko, Sweden - III_Fen_N1_1 | ecosystem: Environmental > Terrestrial > Soil > Wetlands > Permafrost | place: Sweden: Abisko...
CAAACCGTAAAAGCCGGACGCCTTGCCGGAGCTTTTCGCAACATAGGGAATTTAGCCGCCGCAAATCAGATTATTGAAACCATGAAAGGTTTGGGATACGATATCCGGGAGGAGGATCCATTTGAGAAGCAGGCTCCAATCCCATTTGTCCGGATAACATCTCCTTATGTTACCCGGTTAAAATTAATGTGGACCGCAATGAGGGAATCCGTTTTAATAAATTTTCCCAAAACAGATCATGTCCATACGGATATTGAAAGTTGCCTGGAACGCATTAATGCCCAATATCAGTTAGATGCCTATCATTCCTTATCAATCGAAGGTTATAGGGTAACCAATGAATTAATAGAAAAAGTAAGGGGCGGGAACTGGAACCCGGACACCAATGTATCTGACGAGCAACAGAAAAATGCTATGGCTGCCAGGGGGTATTTTCAGGCATTTGAGTCGGTAAAGAAAAGCATTAAAGTGATTTTGGAAGGAAAGAATCCGGGGGAAGTCGCGAATTCTGATCATAGTGCCTGGTACCGAGAATTATTCGCACCAAGTGTTGCTGTCGGTTTATTGAATCCGGGCGATTTGGCCGGTTACAGATCAAGTCAGGTCTATATCCGAGGATCAATGCACACTCCCCTAAACCCTGAAGCGGTTCGGGATGCTATGCCCGTATTGTTCGATTTACTGAAAAGTGAACCTGATGCACGAGTCCGTGCCATTCTAGGACATTTCATTTTTGTCTATATACACCCATATATGGATGGAAACGGAAGAATCGGGCGTTTTTTGATGAATGCCATGCTTATTTCCGGTGGATATGAGTGGACTGTAATTCACGTTGAAAGGAGGCCTGAGTATATGAAAGCCCTGGAGAAAGCCAGCGTTAAAGGGGATATCACTGATTTTGCAAATTTTATCGGTTCTTTAATAATCAAAAACTGATTAGAAAAGAGTTTCAATACTGAATTATTCTTTTTGAGTTTCATTTAATCCATTCAAATCTTCTTTCAGTCTTTTAATAAAGTCCTCCTCATCATCGTCCCCGGAAAGAAACCAATCGACCCGGTGTGCATAAATCTCTGCAATTCTCAAATTCCTGATGGCATTTTTAAATTCTTTAACGACTTCCTCCGGATATGTAGTAAAAAATTTCTCCTCCGGATATTGTTCGTACCAATCAGGGGAGGCCATTATTTCATCTTTTGGAATTTCTTTACCCATATTATTCAGTTTCGCCTGAATTTCATCGGCGATATAGCCAATTTTATACTGATCATATTCAAAGTGTCCTCCCGACATAATTTTTAGTTTTAGTTTGATTCGGCAAATTATAAAAAAATATGAAGTGCTTTTCTAATTTTTCAGAATCCATAGTTTTGGACTTTTAATGAATGCCCCGGCTCTTCTAATTCCTTGAGTGTACAAGGGAGACCCAGTCAAAATATTAAACTCAAACTGAAAACATACAAGGTGTATTCTAAGATAATATATTAGCTATTTTTATCATTTTTAATTATATTTGGATAAAATATTATCCAAATATAATGTACTCATTAGAGCTAACCCCATTGGAAGTAAGTAAAGCTTTAGCTGAAAGGCATCGCACTTTACGAAAGCAGTTAAAAATGTCTCAGGAGGAAATGGCCGAATGTTCGGGTGTATCCCTAGGTAGTTTAAAGCGCTTTGAAAACACCGGAAAAATATCGATGGATTCTCTGCTGAAACTGATGCACCTTCTGGGACGGTTAAATGAATTTGACAGCCTCCTGCTTGTAAAGGAAAACCTTGATGACGTTAAAAAACTATTTACAGAATAAGCAATAACCAATGACCGGTATCAATAAATTATTCGTATCACTGCTTCTCGAAGGTAACACCTTTGAAGTTGGGGAACTGGTGCTTTCAGACCAAAAGATCTATTTCAGGTACAATGCCGATTTTCTGAAAACCGGGCTTAACCTTTCGCCTATAAAGCTCCCCTTTTCAGGTGATATAATAAGTGCCGATAAACAACCATTTGACGGGTTGTTTGGGGTATTCAACGATTCATTACCCGACGGTTGGGGCAGGCTTTTGCTTGATCGCACCTTGTCTTCCAAAGGGATTGACATTGCAAAGATAACTCCACTAGACAGGCTGGCGTATGTCGGATCATGGGGAATTGGTGCTCTTGTTTACAAACCGAAAATCAAACCCGAAAATACAGCGGATTCTGTTCCCGAACTGGACATCATTGCCGCTGAAATGAACCACATACTTCAGGGCACGGGCTCTGAGATTATCGAGGAACTGTTTATTCTCGGAGGCTCTTCCGGCGGAGCCAGGCCAAAGATTTTTGCCGCATACAACCCATTGACCAACGACCTGATACATGGGTTGGACAACATACCGGAAGGCTATGACGAATGGATTATCAAATTCCCGTCTTCTTCGGATAACAGGGAGATTGCCAATATTGAATTTGCCTATCACAAAATGGCTCTTCTTGCAGGCATTGAAATGAGCGAATGCCGTCTTTTCAAGGGAAAATCAGGACAGGTATATTTTGGGACAAAGCGGTTCGACCGGTTAGCGGGTAAACGTCTTCATGCACACACCGCATCCGGCCTTATGCACGACAACTTCAGGATGAGTACAATGGATTACGGACATCTGATGGACTGCGCTTTCAGGCTGGAAAAGCATGTGAAAGCTTATGAAAAAGTCTTCCGGCTGGCAGCATTCAATGTGTATTCCCATAACCGGGATGATCACAGCAAGAACTTCTCGTTCCTGATGAACGAACAAGGGAAATGGCAGTTTGCCCCGGCCTATGACCTGACCTTTTCATACTCAGGCTATGGGTTTCACAGTACGATGATTGCTGGGGAAAGTAAAAATCCGGGACGAAAAGAGCTCATGAAACTGGCCACACATTTCGGGCTGAAAAATGCAGGTTCCATCATAGAAGAGGTTCAGGAGGCCATAAGCCAATGGGGAGTAATTGCCAGTGAATATGGTATTACCGAGGGAACAAGAAACACTGTTCAAACAGCAATGGATAAGATCAGAGATTAATGAATTTCGCTTAATATCTTCTGTCCTTCGAACCCTTGTCAAACGCCACCAGGTTAAGCTTCTCTTTTTTCATGTGGGTATATCTGCTGATGCTGTCAGGGATAATAGCAATAAATGTTTTAATGATGCAACTGGCTATTTAATTCATTCATTTACATTGCATTTACAGAATATAAGAGTAATTGTACTGCATGAGGAAATGCAGATGAAAGTGATGATGTTATAATTATTGGCGTCATAATTAAAGCTACTCCATGGATATCACTGATTTTACAAATTTTATCGGTTCTTTAATAATCAAAAACTGATTGAATCCCGATGCGCGATAAATTAATAAAGTTTCATTTTGACAGATATGATCGGAACGAAAGATAGATGACTTAGCAGTTTTTACACAGATAGTTGATTTTTTTTCGATTATCTGTGCAGAATTAACTGAAATTTTGAAAAAAATTTCCCTAAAAGATGCTTTTTTTTAAACCATTCTGTCCTTTTCAGCAGTATTTGAGGGCAGGTTTGTTCTTTCACCAAAATCCCGGATTAGCATCATTGAGTAAAAGTTTTAATGAACGACTTCAAACAAACTTTATTTCCATAATACACTATTTTTGCTGCAAAACAGAAACAAAACAATTGAGTTTCTATAATCTTAACAAAAAGTCTGGACCATGAACAAGATGTCAAAGTGTACAAAGAAATAGGTGCAGGGAATCCAAATACTAATACAATTGTTCGCATTCAAGGTGATGGGAACTATGCTGCCAAACTTTGTTATGATTTAGTATTAGGAGGGTATAGTGACTGGTACTTGCCGAGCATGTATGAGTTGAATAAATTATATCGTTCAAAAACTGCAATTGGCGGATTCTCTAATAGCAATTATTGGAGTTCAAGCGAATATGATAGCATTCTTTCATATCACCAAGACTTTAGCAGTGGAGACATAAGCTTTTCTTTGGGTCGTAAATTCTCCAATTTCGCTGTGAGAGCAGTACGGAGTTTTTAGTTCTTTTGTTTTTTTTGTAAAGCAAAATAGATTTCAAAATTAGTTACTCAAATAACTAATCGTTATCAATATTAACAAGTACCGATAATGAAACCTTTAGTGCAACGCTGATTTTGTAAAGGGTAAGAAAAGTCGGATTCGTTCGGCCTGATTCAATACGAGCCATATTAGATTTTTCAAAATTGCATAAGGCGGCCAAATCCTGTTGAGATAAGTTTTGCTCTTCCCTTAATTTGCGGATTCTCAACCCCAAAGATTTCGATAATTCAGCCTCATTCATTCGCTAACCGATTAATCAACGAATGTTTTATTTTAAATTCAGCTTGCGGTTATCATATATGATCATTTTTAATTACTTTTGATTATTAAGTCATTTTTCACTAACTTATTAAACTATGAAAACCCTTAAACCCTTGTTGTTACTTGTCATTATTGCCTGTTTTACCGGATGCAAAAAAGATGAACCCTCTGTCGTAACGTTTCAAGTTAGCCTAAGCAATAAAGGTTATACCGATTCTGATGTCTATCTATATGAAACAAGAGGCTTAGACGGAATGGGTCTATATGATATAATGGAGCCTCAGAAAGCAGAATCTTATGTCAGTGTTATAGGTAAGGATGGCGTATCTCACAAAGAGATGTATCGTGCTACTTGTGATAATAGTGGTACTGCAATAATCTATGGTGTTATGCCCGGCAAGTATATAGCATTAATTAGGGGTGATGGATACTTTACTTCAGGGTGGTTAGCTAAATATGTAACCCCAATCGCTTATGGTATTGTTGAAATAACAAGTGGTGAGCCTAAAAGAATAGTTCAAAACTTTAGTTATGGCTCTGATGATTTTGACGTAATAACTTCAAATTAGTACGATGAAAACAATAAACGCTTTATTTTTAGTTCTTGTTATAGTTTGTCTTACAGGGTGTAAAAAAGAAAACGATACAACTTCTCCCACCAATACCGTAAATGATAATGACGGTTATATAAAGGTAAATAGTATAATTTCAAGTAAGTCTGATATTGGAGTATTTCAAAAAGTTACATTTAGCGTTGATTATACAAACACGACAAAAGACCAAACAATAAATAAAGAGTGGTTTGTTGATGGTAAAAGTATTTATAATGCAGAATGGACACCTCAAGCAAAAGGTGAATATTTAGTTAAGGTAAAACTTTTTAATTCAGACAACACTGTTACTTTTGAAAAGAAGGTGAACGTAGTCGATTGCGATTTTTATTTTGGAATATGGAATGATTTGAAATCCCAAATCGAAGCATTTGAAGATGGAATAAATGTTTCATCATTACCATTCGCATACAAGTATGGAGGTTTGATCGATAATTTCAGACGTGTTTACAAGTTTGATAGCAACAATAAATTAATTGGAGGACAAAGACTTATGTCTATGCAATTTGAAGTAGTTGACCCTGTGCAATATCTGTTTCCACTAAATTATTTTAACTCCGAATTAACTAAATTGACAAAATTATACGGAACGCCAACGTATTCGGAATATAATTATGACAATATTTCAGATAAGACAAATGAATGTATTAGAATTATGAATGGTACGAGGGGATATATCGTAAAATTTGAATCTCAAAGAACTATGATAGAATGCTTCTTGTTTAAATACTTAGAATCAGACAAATATAAAAAATGGGGTTTTACCATTCAAACTACATATACTCTAAAATAAACAAAATCAACGCATTTAACCATAAAAATAAACCTTATGAACAAACTATTTCTAACTTGCTTATGTATGATTTTTACTTCATACTTATTTTCTCAAATTACTGTAACCAAAACTGAAGGTAGTCCTGTCGGCGCAAAACTTGTTTATGGCAAACTGGTTAATGATGGATCAACACTAAAGAGAGAAAAAATGGTATTAAATGATGCTAACTGTCCAATTCAACTTAACGATGTTGGAATTGAAACTTCATATTCGGACGGATCATATTATTTCAAACAAAATGGGAGTTTCACACTTAAAGAACCAATTACAGCTTACGAATTGAATTATATGATTTACGATGTATTTGGTGAGCATATAAAAACCTTATCTGGTACAAAAGTTATAGATATTGAAAGACAACAAGAATTATCCAAAACTTTAAGCTGGTATGCGTCAGGAAACGATGTTGAAATTTATTTTATTTGTGTCGCTTATGTTGCAAATGTTAGAACTAAAAATGGACAACTGTGGCATTACAATTATACGGGGATAAAAGAACAATTAGATAATTTGAAAATTTCGTTTGAAAAAGATTATCTTCCCTCAAAAGATAGCGATAAAGGAAAATAAAGAAGTATCGCACAAAAAATAAATGTGGAATAAATATTCTACAATTCACTTTCTCTAATTAATTGCTGTGTTTTATTTCTGAGGTGTGGTGATTCGTTCGACTGTTAAGATGATTTGTGATTTGTCCTAATAAAAGTATATACTGTATAAATGGGCTACTTCTGTTTTAGTTACTATGCTTAAAATTGAAATTCTAAATATCACTAACATAAGTGCATACATCGGATATTTGACAATTAATAGAAGGAGCATCTTTAGTAATAGCCATAGTTCCACCATGAAAAGTATTATTACCTTTACATTACCTTTCGTGTTATAAAACACATTTCACCATCTATCTGAACAGATGTATGGTTTGTATGTTTATATTTGCAACACAATAACAGTGTGTTTACAACAGATTCACAACACATTATACAACAAAAAAGTCATGGCAAAGCCAATTAAAGAAACTCCATATTTAAAAGGTAAGGACGCTCGTGCATTCATGGTAAACTTTTCTTCGCCCACTAAAAGGGATTCGATTGATGATAAGACCCGCCAAAGAATGCGTGAAAATTTCGAGAAAATCAACTCCCTTGCTGCCAAACAGTAATGATTGGCAATTTCAAATTGATTCGTTTAGCTCCAGACCACATCATCAAACCTTTTGATTGTGGAGATTCGGACTTAAACGAATTTCTTTTGGTAGATTCCCACCATTTCAATAGGGGATTGTTCGCAGTTACCTACATCATTGAAAACGACACAAAAACTGTTGCATTTTTTAGTGTTCTCAATGATAAAATTTCATCCAACGATTTTGAAAGCAATAAAAAATTTGCGCATAAAATCAAAGATCATTTTTCTGGAAACAAAAAATTTAAAAGCTACCCTGCCGTTAAGATCGGGAGGCTTGGCGTTGATTGCGAATTTCAAAAAAACAAATTAGGAACTGAGATTCTTGATTATGTCAAGATGTTATTTGTTAGTAATAACCGTACTGGTTGCATGTTTATTACTGTCGATGCCTATAAACAATCGCTTGACTTTTATGTAAAAAATGACTTTAAGTATTTCAACGAAGCTTGCAAAGGCCAGGATACCTGTCCTATGTATTTTGATCTTACCATAATTTAAGCTTTTTTTGACCTTAGAGCTTTTTTCTTATCTGGACGTTACTCTCCAATTACAATTTTATTCAGCTGAAATTTTTTTATTGGCCTTCCTCTATTATTTGAATAATTATGCGATTACAAACGAAGTACGGATAAAAATGAAAATCCTAAGTGATAATAGATGGCAAAATTAAATAGTTAAAAATCAATACTACTTCGCTTTAAAATCAAAATATTTTTAGTGAGTTGTGCAAATGTCGTGCAAGTGACAAAATAAAAAACCGTAACTAATTAAATATCAGTTACGGTTTTATTTAAATCGTGGGCTGTACTGGATTCGAACCAGTGACCCCTACCCTGTCAAGGTAATGCTCTAAACCAACTGAGCTAACAGCCCTCAAGTGCCACAAAAATATAAATTTTTTGTATTGTTTCTTTATTGGTTAATAAATCGGCTAAATTTGAGATTTTAGAATCAGAAAACTATTTTTGTTTTTTATTGTCATGGGTTATTTGTGGGTTAGTATTTCTATCAAATGGTTGGTTTTGAGTAATTAAAGTATTTCAAATGAACAGAGAAATTCGTTGCATTGGTATTCTGTTTTGTTGGCTTTGCTCAGTTTTGGCTTTTAGTGCCAAAGCCAGCGACAGCGAAACCGGCAAATTATATGATGAAACCATTTTCGTAATTTCGAATTTCTCCGGTGTTGATGCCAATTTAAATGAACCCCGCGGCATTCAGGAACTTCTTGATCAAAACATTGGTGGGTTCAGGTTTTACCTTGAATGGGAAAAACAGCAAAATCAACTCATGATTAAAAAGGCCGACGGAACCTCCATTTCTTTTAGGCAAACCTTGTTGGAAATCAAGAACCATCTGGAGAATAAGCCAGATAAAATACTGACTCTTTTTCTTGATTTCAGCACAAACATTAACGAGTTAACCAATATCTTTCAGGAATTGGGAATTAATAAGTACTTATATACTTACGATTCAAAGGAAGGTTGGGCTCCAATAAAGTCAATGATTGAAGAAAATAAACGGCTGGTTGTTTTTTCGATGCAAGAACACCGCAACAGCCCCGATTGGCTTCATTATGTCTGGAACCATGCTGTTGAACCTTATTTTTCGATTTGGGAAGCTCCTGTTTTTAAAGGTGAATTTCTTAAGGGCGACCCGAAAAATAGCCTGTTGATTTACAACGACTATAATTTTCCAAGGAAAGGTGAGAACATCAACAATGCAAAATACGAAACCAATCAAAATCCCTACCTGATTGAGCATATTAAAAACACATGGTTGAATACCGGGAAAACACCTAATTTTATCATGCTCGACCGGTATGAAAATTGGGTTGTGGGCATTGTATCTTATTTGAGAGGATTTAAAAACGTCAAAGGAACAGTCACTTACAACGCTCAGATTCTCGACTATGTGAATTGGGAAAAAACAGGTAGCCTTACAAGCGGAAAGTATTGTTTCCCTGTTGGTCCAGGTGATAACCTGACATTGACTCCTAAAAGTCCGGGGTTCCGGTTTACTCCGGAAACAGTCACGTTTGTCGAACCAGGCCAAAGTATTATTCAGCATTTTGTCGCAACTTCGATGGAGATTACTGACAATCTGGAGGGGCATTACACCTTTGCCAAAGAGAGCCATGATTTCAGCATTAACGGGTTTGACGGGAAACCATACAATGTTAAGTTTGATAATGACTCAACCCGTTCATCAGTTGCCTACTTTGATGAAAGAAGCTACATCTTATTGCCGGGAGCCGAATCATTTAAATTAAGAGAACACGACTTTACGGTTGCCGCCTGGGTGAAAATCAAGGAATACCTTCCAAATAAGCCGGATTATTGCATTATTGGAACAAAAAATAACACCTACCAACAAGGCATTCATTTGTTGGTAAGAGATCGAAAACCTTATTTTGGATTTTACAACAATGATCTCAGGGGCAAAACCAATCTTGAGGCGGGGAAATGGTATCATCTGGTATGGAGGTACAATAAATTGAGCGGCGAACAAGCTATTTTCCTGAATGGGAAATTGGATAGTCGATCGCTTGGGCATCCGGCCTATAAAGGACGAGATAATCTGTACATTGGTCTGGCCGGTTTCAGCAAGGCTTCATACATGCATGGGGCTATCGATAACCTGAGCATCTGGTCAAGAGCTCTCGGCGAAGAAGAGATTTGGGGGATGAGCAAAGAGGTGATTGAAATTGTTCCGGTAAAAAATGTTTTTATTCTTTATCCGATCATATCCAGAAGTGCGATTGTGATTCTTGCCTTGTTGTTGCTGGTATTTGCTTATTTAAAAATACCGTTTCGTAAATTGAAACGACAAGCTTCTGTCGCCGATAAAATCCGGAGTATTGAGAATGCCATTATTCATAAACCCGAAGCAAATTACATTCAGTTTTTTGGCGATTTTAAAGTGCTCGACAAAGATGGTACTGATATTAGCAGCCAGTTTTCGCCCAAACTGAAGCAATTATTCCTCATCATTCTTTTATACTCTCAGCGCAATAAAACTGGCATTTCAACCAAGGAACTGACAGATATTCTTTGGTTGGGGCATTCGTCTCGAAGTGCCAAAAACAGCCGCGGTGTCACCATCCGGAAATTGCGCCTCATCATCGAATCGCTCGACACCGTTCAAATTAATTTTCATATCGATCGATGGTCAATGGCCTTTAGCGGTAATGTTTATTGCGATTATGTGGAGTGTTTAAAACTACTGAAGCGGGAAAAAATTCACGATACTGATTTTAATCTGAATTTCTATCACATCATCCAGGAAGGTGAACTTTTTAAGGGTGAATCGTACGACTGGCTCGACGATTTCAAAGGTTTTGTCGGGAACAACATTGTTGATATTCTCCTGAAGTTTATCAATGAACTAAGTGTTGAAAACGACAATGAGTTAATCCTGAAACTGACAGACCGCATTCTCGTGACTGATCCAGTAAACGATCAGGCATTGGCTTATAAGCTGAAAGTATTGATCAAACAGAATAATTATAATTTGGCGCGCTATACTTTCGATCGCTTTTGCCTGCTCTACGAAGAACTTTATGGCGAAAAATTCGCGATTAAATTTGAAGAATTGATTGCCTGATAAAAAATGTTTTTAAGCAGGGTTAATTTTATTTTTAGATCAATTATATGGCTCAATATCATGGATTTTATCATTTTTTCAGATTCTTTTTTAGGGTAAAATTAACCCAAAACTAACCTCGCCTTAACCCGCCCGTAAACACCAGCTAAAACCTCGCTAATTGCCTTGTGTTACATTTGTATAATGATTTTAATTCCGGATTCCCGGGAATAGAGTCGGTCAAAACGATTATTTTATGAAGATTTGGAATTCTGTTCGTAGTTTGTTTACCGGCAAAAGGGCTTTTATAGGAGTGATTTCAATCGGATTGATTATTGGAGTGGCTTTTCTGTTTGTCGGTGGCAAGGCAGTACATTATACTTCAACCGACGAATATTGTGCATCTTGCCATGTTCATCCACATGCTGAGCAAAGCTGGAAACTTTCAAAACACTACGATAACAAAGCCGGAATAATTGTGCATTGCGCCGAATGCCATCTTCCACCTGAAGGACATGGAATGTTATTTGCCAAAGCCAAACACGGAGCCAAAGATGTTTATGGATATCTGTTCAAAGATTCGGCAGACTATAAATGGGCTGCGAAGCGTAAGCTTGATATGGCAAAGAAATTTACGTATGTTGAGTCGTGTGTAAATTGTCATAAAAACTTATTTCCCAAAACACTCTCTGTTGCCGGAGAAAATGCCCACCTGAATTACCTGACAAGCAAAGAAGAAGTCACTTGTTTGAACTGTCACCTCGATGTGGGGCATTTTGACCCGAATGCCAAGCACGAGCACGATGCCAATTTTGGAGTAAATGTTACCAAAAATGCACAGATTTATGCCGAAGCAACGCCGGTTACCAGCTTTGCAAGTTTTACGGAGAAGGTTCCGGGTACAGGTTTGGCCTTCGATATGGTAGCTATACCAGCCGGAGAGTTCATCATGGGAAGTTCGAAAAAGGAACCTTTCCATAAACCAGATGAAAGCCCAATGCACCCGGTAAAATTATCCCGCTTTTTCATGGCTAAAATTGAGGTAAGTTGGGATGAATACCTTGAGTTCTTTAAAGCAACTTCTTCTCAGGGACGTAAAGAAGCTGAAGTAAACGAAAATGTTGATGCGATTTCAGGGCCAACTCCACCGTGGGGAGCACCCGATCAGGGATGGGGAAAAGGATCACGCCCGGCCATTACAATGACCTGGAAAGCAGCAAATACCTACTGTCAATGGCTTTCAAAAGTTACAGGAAAGAAATACAGGCTACCAACTGAAGCGGAGTGGGAATATGCAGCACGAGGAGGAACCAAAACACCCTATTTCTTTAAAGGAAGTCCGAAAGACTATACTTCGGATGGCTTTTTCAGAAAGATATTTGGAGCTGATACAACGATCATCAATTCGTACGTTGCCTATAAGGCAACAAGTCCGTCTCAGACAGTTGAACCAGGTTCGGTAAAAGCAAATGCGTTTGGGCTGAAAAATATGTTGGGTAATGTGTACGAATTCTGTTCCGACTATTATTCGCCAACGGCTTATGCGGCCTATAAAAAGGGAGCGCTAAACCCCAAGGGACCCAAAAGAGGGCAGGAGCATGTGATCCGGGGCGGATCTTTTAAAAGTGATGCCCGTGATGTAAGAAGTGCAGCACGCGATTTTACCAAAAGCAAAGCTTGGCTGGTCACTGATCCGCAAATGCCAAAGAGCGTTTGGTGGTATTCCGACTGTGTCGATATTGGTTTTAGGGTAGTTTGTGAAGTAGATGAAAATGTAAAATAGAAAACACATCCAGATGGAAAATAACAAAATAGGTTTTAACAGAAGGCGGTTCCTTGAATCGACCGCTTTGGCCAGCATCGGATTATTAGGTGCAAGTGTTGCCATTTCGGGATGCAAAAAAGCAAATAATGCAAAAATACTTGGATTGCCACCTATTTTAAAGGCTGCACCAAAAGGCAAAAAATTACGAGCTGGTCTGGTTGGTGTTGGCAATCGCGGAACTGGCGCTGCCTTAAATTTCATTAGTTCAGGACCAGATTTGCACATTGTTGCATTGGCCGATGCTTTTCAGGATAAGGTGGATGCCGGTCGCGAACGATTTGCAAAATTAAAGATGGAAATTCCGGCTGAAAACTGTTTTTCAGGATTCGATG
>Ga0302288_1001915_pt1 | contig 12735 bp, 11 predicted proteins | sample III_Fen_N1_1_FD_194549 | JGI IMG/M metagenome (GOLD analysis project Ga0302288, IMG submission 194549) | Peat permafrost microbial communities from Stordalen Mire near Abisko, Sweden - III_Fen_N1_1 | ecosystem: Environmental > Terrestrial > Soil > Wetlands > Permafrost | place: Sweden: Abisko...
ACTTTAAAAATATTTTCGACTTATATATTAACAATTCCTGTACAGAACCAGGATTACTTGGAAGTAAATCAGTAAATGATTCCATGGCTGAATTTGCATTGGGACAGGTAGCAATGGTTCAGAACGGTAACTGGGGATGGGGACAGATTTCAGGAGTTGAAGGCAATGTAGTTACGGCAGATGATGTAAAATTCTTACCAATCTACACAGGAGTTGCTGGTGAAGAAAGCCAGGGCTTATGTATTGGTACAGAAAATTATTTCTGTATTAATAGTAAAGCTTCCAAAGCTGATCAGGATGCTTCCATAGCATTTGTTGAATGGGTTTTCAGTTCTGAAGAAGGTAAAGCAGCAGTTACCAATGATTTAGGATTTATTGCTCCTTTTAATACTTTTACAGATGCAGAAAAACCTACCGATCCACTGGCAAAAGAAGTAATTCGTTATATGTCTGATACAACAAAAACCAGTGTTTCATGGAACTTCACTTCTTTCCCAAGTCAGGATTTTAAAGATGCTTTTGGTGCAGCATTGCTAGAATATGCTAACGGTACCATGGCATGGGATGATGTAAAAAAATTAGTAATTGACAAATGGGCTTCTGAAAAAGCAGCAGCGGCAGCGGCTCAGTAAAGAAGAACTTAGTGGGCAGTGGCAGAGCCACTGTCCACTTTTATAACATAAAATCCTGATCCTTAAATCGGGGAGGAGAAAAATTATGCAAAAAGCATTAAAACGGTATTTCCCTATATTTGTTCTACCAACACTGATTGCTTTTGGATTTGCTTTTATCATTCCATTTGTAATGGGTGTTTATCTATCTTTTTGTGATTTTAAAACAGTAACGAATGCAACATTTGTTGGGTTTAAAAATTATACAGAGATTTTTGCAGATACAGATTTTGTAAATGCTTTTATTTTTACATTTCGATTTGCAGCCATAGCAATTTTTACTATAAATGTCCTTGCATTTTCACTGGCGTTGGTACTTACCAGAAAAATCAAAGGTACAAATTTATTCAGAACAGTATTTTTTATGCCAAATTTAATAGGCGGTATTATTTTAGGATACATCTGGCAGTCTATAATCAATGCCATTCTTATAAATTATGGAACAACACTGGTTGCAAATCCAGTATACGGATTTTGGGGACTTGTTATTCTGATGAACTGGCAACTGATAGGCTATATGATGATTATTTATATTGCGGGGTTGCAGAATATTCCAACAGATTTACTGGAAGCAGCAAGAATTGATGGCGCAAGCAGCTGGCAGCTGTTAAAAAAAGTCAAGATACCAATGGTAATGCCTTCGATAACAATCTGTCTGTTTCTTACAGTATCAAACAGCTTTAAGCTATTTGACCAGAATCTTGCATTAACGGCAGGGGCACCTTCCAAAAAGACACAGATGCTTGCATTGGATATTTATAATACATTTTATGGAAGAAATTTTGCAGAAGGAACAGGCCAGGCCAAAGCAGTTTTATTCTTCCTGCTGGTAGCTGCAATTGCACTTGGACAACTGGTTCTTACCAGAAGAAAGGAGATTGACCAATAATGAATAATATAAAGAGAAAATTATCCAATGTTTTTTGGTTTATTATTTTAAGTGTCATTGGGCTGGTATTTCTTACTCCGGTGGCATTTGTTTTTCTGAATTCTTTTAAGGGAAAACTTTATATCAGTAACTCGCCTTTTAGTCTGCTAACCAGCACCACATTTGCCGGATTGACTAATTATATTAATGGAATTGAAAAGACCCATTTCTTTTCTGCTTTTGGATGGTCTCTATTTATTACTATTTTTTCAGTTTCTCTCATCATTTTATTTACCTCCATGACAGCTTATTATCTAACACGGGTAAAAAACAGAATGACCAACATCTTATATTATGTATTTGTTTTTTCTATGATTGTACCTTTTCAGATGGTAATGTTTACGATGTCAAAATTGGCAAACATGTGTCACCTGAATAATCCGGTAGGAATGGGAATCCTATATTTGGGATTTGGATCGGGATTATCTGTATTTATGTTTTGTGGATTTGTTAAATCAATCCCAATAGAAATCGAAGAATCGGCTATGATCGATGGTTGTAATCCGATACAGACTTTTTTTGGAGTTGTAATGCCAATATTAAAGCCAACAGCAATTACTGTCGCAATTTTAAATTCTATGTGGATATGGAATGATTACCTGCTTCCTTATCTTATTATCGGATTAAGTACTCCTTATAAAACGATTCCAGTAGTGGTTCAGTACCTGGTAGGTTCTTATGGTGGAAAAGATATGGGTGCAATGATGGCACTATTGGTTCTTTCTGTTATTCCTATTATCATTTTTTATCTGTTCTGTCAGAAGTATATAATTGAAGGAGTTGTAGCAGGAGCTGTAAAGGGATAAAAGAAAATTGTCTCTAAAATGTCCGTAAATGGACAAAAGATAAATTGCCTTTAATTAGAAAAAAACATATGATTTCATAAAAATTTATGTTAGACTTTAAAAGGACTTTTTACTGGGTTCTGAAATAATTAAAGCTAATAGATGAGGATGCACGAATGGAAAACATAACAATTAAGGATATAGCCAGAATGTGTGGCGTGGGAGTAAGCACAGTATCCAGGGCAATTAATAACCATCCTGATATCAACCCTGAAACCCAGACGATGATTATGGAAATTATTAGGGAATACGATTATATTCCGAACAATAGTGCCAGAAATCTGAAAATCACAGATTCCAAGGCAATTGCCATTCTTGTAAAAGGTATTTCAAATCCATTTTTTATGAAAATGATTAAAGTAATGGAAGATGAGATACAGAAAAAAAAATATGCACTTGTGCTCCATCATGTGGAAGACAGGGAAGATGAAGTTGACGTTGCTATTGAACTTATAAAAGAAAAGAGATTAAGCGGAATTATTTTTCTGGGAGGATTTTTTTCACATACAAAAGAAAAACTGGATAAGCTTCAAGTCCCCTACGTACTGAGTACCATAGCAATGACACAGAAATATTCAGAATATGATTACTCTTCGGTATCGGTAGATGATGTGGCAGAAAGTTATAAAATCGTTGATTATCTGTGTTCTCTCGGACATAAAAAAATAGTAACCATAACAGCAAATGTAGAAGACGAAAGTATTGGTAAACTTCGGTATGAAGGGTATTTAAAAGCTCTTGAAGCAAACAATATTTCCTTTAATGAATCGTTGGTATATCATATGACGGATCATCTGGATCCTTACACAATGGAAAACGGTTATGCTGTAATGAAAGATATTATGGAATCTGGGCAGGATTTTACAGCAGTATATGCTATTTCAGATACGTTGGCAATCGGGGCCTGTAAAGCACTTCTGGAAAGCGGGAAAAAAATTCCGGAAGATGTGTCGGTGGCAGGTTTTGATGGAATAGATATGGCTTTCTTTTATAGCCCCTCGATTACAACAATCCGTCAGCCTATTGAAGAAATGGCAAAAGAAACAGTACAGGTACTTTTTAAATGCATTGAAGAAAAAACCGCAAATGAAAGAAAAACTTTCGAGGCACTTTTGTGTATTGGGGAATCAACCTGCGAAGCGAAAAAGTAAAACAGCTGGATTTAAATTAGGGTAGATACAACAACTGAATTAAATATCAGAGTAAGAAAACAGTAAGATTTAATATCTTTACATTACATAACAGTTATGCTACAATAACACGGTATAAATCAGCCGATGCTCAGAAACAGGACACTCCGACCTACATCTTAGTATCAGGCGGTTACAGAAAATAAGGAGGATTAATAATGATCGCAAAAGACAAAAAAACAGCCATCATCCAGGCGTATGCAAGAAGTGAGGGCGACACAGGCTCACCAGAAGTTCAGATTGCAGTATTAACAGCAAGAATCGAAGAACTTACAGCACATTTGAAAGACAATAAGAAAGATCATCATTCAAGAAGAGGTCTTCTTAAAATGGTAGGTCAAAGAAGAGGTTTACTTAACTATTTGAAAGATACTGATATTGAAAGATACCGTACTTTGATCGAAAAACTTGGAATCAGAAAGTAATTTCTAAAGAGAGAAAAGGGCGGATTTATCCGCCCGTTTTTTTATGAGTTGGCTGCCTTTGCAGACTATCTCATTAACGGCCGCAAAACCGGTTCATCGGTGGAAGAACCAAACCGAGACCACTCAGAAGCAGATTTTATCATAGAAAATAATAATGGTGTTAATCTACTATTAAATCTTTTTCTGAGTAGTTTCGGATTCTTCTGCCAACTTAAAATAAGAAAAGGAGAATTTAAACATGTACAAGACATTTACCATGGATCTTGCCGGACGTACTTTAAAAGTAGATATCGGCAGAGTTGGAGCACAGGCTAACGGCTGTGTATTTATTCAGTACGGAGAAACAACATTATTATGTACAGCAACAGCATCAGATAAACCAAGAGAAGGAATTGATTTCTTCCCTTTGAGCGTTGAATATGAAGAAAAATTATATGCAGTAGGTAAAATCCCTGGAGGATTTAATAAAAGAGAAGGTAGAGCAAGTGAAAACTCAGTTCTTACCAGCCGCGTTATTGACAGACCTATGCGTCCTTTATTCCCAAAAGATTATAGAAACGATGTAACCTTAAACAATCTGGTTATGGCAGTTGATCCTGAATGCCGTCCAGAAGTAGTAGCTATGATTGGATCTGCAATTGCTACCAGTATTTCAGACATTCCTTTTGACGGTCCTTGTGCAACAACACAGATTGGACTTATTAATGGAGAATTTGTAGTAAATCCAAATCAGGAACAGTGGAAAAACGGAGATCTTAATTTAACAGTTGCTTCTACTGGCGAAAAAGTTATTATGATTGAAGCTGGAGCAAATGAAGTTAAAGAAGACAAGATGCTGGAAGCTATTTACATGGCTCATAGTTTTAACCAGACCATTATTGAATTTATCAACAAAATTGTTGCAGAAGTTGGAAAAGAAAAACATACTTATACAAGTTGCGCAATTCCGGCTGAGATGTTTGATGCTATGAAAGCAATTGTAACACCAGCAGAAATGGAAGTAGCAGTATTTACTGATGAAAAACAGATTCGCGAAGAAAATATCAGAGCAATCAAAGCAAAATTATCAGAAGCTTTTGCTGATAATGCAGAATGGCTTTCTGTTCTTGGAGAAGCTTTATATCAGTATCAGAAAAAGACCGTACGTAAAATGATTTTAAAAGATCAAAAACGTCCTGACGGCCGTGCTATTACCCAAATCAGAAAATTAGCTGCAGAAACAGACATTATTCCAAGAGTTCATGGTTCTGCTATGTTTACCCGTGGACAAACACAAATCTGTACAATTACTACTTTAGCACCTTTATCTGAGATGCAGCGTGTAGATGGATTAGATGGAAATGAAATCAACAAACGTTATATGCACCACTATAATTTCCCATCATATTCAGTTGGCGAAACAAAACCTTCCAGAGGACCAGGACGCCGTGAAATCGGACATGGAGCATTGGCTGAAAAAGCATTGATTCCAGTACTTCCTACAGAAGCAGAATTCCCATATGCAATCCGTACTGTATCAGAAACATTTGAATCAAACGGTTCTACTTCACAGGCTTCTGTATGTGCTTCAACCATGTCACTTATGGCTGCAGGTGTTCCAATTAAGAGACCTGTTGCTGGTATTTCATGTGGTCTTGTTACAGGCGAAGCAGATGATGATTATATCGTATTAACCGATATTCAGGGACTTGAAGATTTCTTCGGAGACATGGATTTTAAGGTTGCCGGTACATCAGAAGGTATTACTGCTATTCAGATGGATATTAAAATCCATGGATTAACAAAATCTATTGTTGAGGAAGCAATTGCAAAAACAAAAGAAGCAAGAATGTTCATATTAAATGATGTTATGATTCCTTGTATTGCAGAGCCAAGAGCAGAAGTTGGTAAGTATGCACCCAAAATCATTCAGATTAAAATTGATCCTGAAAAGATTGGTGAAGTTGTTGGACAAAGAGGTAAAACCATCAATGAAATCATTTCCCGTACAGGAGTTAAAATTGATATCACGGATGACGGTTCTGTATCAGTTTGTGGAACAGAAGCAGAAAAGATGGAAGAAGCTCTTAGCATGATCAAAATGATTACTGCAGAATTCCAGGAAGGCCAGATCTTTACAGGCAAAGTTGTAAGCATGAAAGAATTTGGTGCATTTATTGAATTCGCTCCAGGAAAAGAAGGAATGGTACATATTTCTAAGATTTCCAAAGATAGAATCAATCATGTGGAAGACGTTTTAACAATGGGACAGGTCGTTACTGTTGTATGTCTTGGAAAAGATAAAATGGGAAGAATCAGTTTCTCCATGAAAGATGCTGTACAGGCATAAAATTTATTAGACAAAAATGAGATTGTCTGCGAAGCAGCAATCTTGAAATAAAAAAAACTAGGAAGATAAAATGCTTCCTAGTTTTTTATTGGTGTTTATGAGAGTTACATTTTATGGTGAAATGTGCGGCTGATTACGTCTGCCTGTTGTTCTGGAGTTAATTTTATAAAATTAACGGCATAGCCGGAAACACGGATAGTAAGCTGGGGGTAGTTCTCGGGATGCTGCTGGGCATCTATAAGAGTCTCTTTATTTAACACATTAATATTGAGATGTTGGCCGCCTTTTTGAGCGTATCCATCTAATAATGTTATAAGATTATCTATCTGAGCTTTGCTTGCAGTCATAATAAAACCCCCTTACATAACTAATTTGATATTGACCATATATGTATTTTGATATGGTCATAATAACACAATAAAATAGGTCTGTCCAAGGGTAAACAGGAATTTACTAAAATTCTAATAATTGGATAGAATTCATGAATTGATAGTATAATTTTTGTTAATTATTTTTAAAATATGTAGTCATATCCACAATCTGTTGCAATGTTAAAACGTGATTAAACATAAAAGGAGAATTGTCTTTTTAAAGTATAAAACCAGTTAAAGTCCAGTAAATACGGCATTATATAGGTATATCTTCAAAACATATAAAATGTAATACTGATAAAATTGAGATAAAAGTACTATTTTCAGACAAAAAGCCAAAGATGTCCACAAACATGGTGGATAAACGAGAATCCCAATTTCCAATAATTTAATGTGATTTTTGGAGATTTGTGATATACTAAATTCCGTATGTATCTTTAAATTGCCTGCGAATGCAGGAACAATGTTTGATGAAAGGCAAGGTTGTTTATATGAAAAGAATATTTTTAATCGTACTAGACAGTTTTGGTGTCGGAGAAATGAAAGATGCTGAAAAATTTGGAGACAAGGGTACCAGTACACTTCGTTCTGTATCTGCCAGTCCCTTTTTTAACCTTCCAAATTTGCAGAAATTAGGACTTTTTAATTTAGATGGAATAGATTATTTAGAAAAAACAGAAAAACCACAGGCAGTTATTGCCAGAATGGAAGAGGCTTCAGATGGTAAGGATACCACCATTGGACACTGGGAAATAGCAGGAGCCATTAGCCTAAAGCCACTACCTACATTTCCTAACGGATTTCCAAAGGAGATACTTGATGAGTTTACAGAATTGACAGGAAGAGGTGTTTTATGCAATAAACCTTATTCGGGAACTGATGTAATAAGGGATTATGGGGATGAACATGTAAAAACAGGAAAACTTATTGTCTATACGTCAGCCGATAGTGTTTTTCAAATTGCAGCCCATGAGGATGTTGTAGGCGTTGAAACTTTATATGAATATTGTCATATGGCTAGAAAAATGCTTACTGGTGAAACCGGTGTTGGAAGAGTAATCGCAAGACCATTTACAGGAACCAGTGGAAATTATACAAGAACACCCAGGCGCCATGACTATTCGTTGCTTCCACCCAAAACAACAATGCTGGATCAGCTTTCAAAAAATGGTTTTAATGTTATTGGTGTGGGAAAAATCAATGATATTTTTGCAGGCAAAGGAGTTACAGAGTATACTTATACAAAAGGCAATGAAGAAGGTATTGAAAAAACATTGGAATATCTGGACAAGGATTTTAATGGTTTATGCTTTGTGAATCTGGTGGATTTTGATATGCTCTATGGACATCGTAATGACGTAGACGGTTATGCGAAAGCCCTTTCTTATTTTGACGAGAAGTTACCACAGATAATCGGTAAAATGAGAGATGAGGATCTGCTCATGATAACAGCAGACCACGGATGTGACCCTGGGTTCAAAGAATCTACCGATCATTCCAGAGAACATACACCATTTCTTATGTATGGTAAAAATCTGACACCAAAAAATATGGGTACAAGAAATTCATTTGCAGATATTGGTGCAACTGTGGTAGATTATTTTGGACTGACACAGGAAATCCAGGGAAATTCCATGCTTTAGATACAGTAAATTATAGTGTATGAACTGATATAAAATATAAAATATAAATTATAAAGAATAAGTTAGGATTTATTTGGAGGAAAGAAACGTGGGTAATTACACACAGGAAATAAACAGAAGAAGAACATTTGCCATTATATCTCATCCGGATGCGGGTAAAACCACATTAACGGAAAAATTCCTTTTATACGGTGGAGCCATTAATCTGGCAGGAAGCGTAAAGGGAAAAGCAACTTCCAGACATGCGGTTTCCGACTGGATGGAAATTGAAAAAGAGAGAGGTATTTCCGTTACTTCCTCCGTATTACAATTTGAATATGAGAATTACTGTATCAATATTTTGGATACACCGGGACATCAGGATTTCTCGGAAGATACCTATCGAACATTAATGGCTGCTGATTCGGCTGTAATGGTTATTGATGCATCAAAAGGTGTGGAAGCACAGACCAGAAAACTTTTTAAAGTATGTGTAATGAGAAAAATTCCAATTTTTACTTTTATTAATAAAATGGACAGAGAAGCCAGTGACACATTTGAACTTTTAGACCAGATTGAAAAGGAACTTGGAATTGCCACTTGCCCTGTAAACTGGCCAATTGGTTCCGGACAGAGGTTTAAAGGTGTTTATGACAGAAATACCCAGAACGTGATTACTTATTCTGATACCCAGAAGGGTACCAAAGAAGGTGAAACAAAGGAAATTTCCATTGAGGATGAAAAAGGTTTAACTGAAGCAATAGGGAACGAAGCAAAAGGTATTTTGCTTGAGGAAATCGACCTTTTAGACGGAGCAAGTGTGGAATTTGATTTGGATGCTGTCAGAAGTGGAAATCTGACTCCTGTATTTTTTGGTTCTGCATTAACAAATTTTGGTGTGGAAATTTTTTTGAAGTATTTCTTGAAAATGACAACAGCTCCGCTTTCCAGAAAAGCAGATGTTGGAATTATTAAACCAGATGAAAAAGAATTTTCAGCCTTTGTATTTAAAATTCAGGCAAATATGAATAAAGCTCATAGAGACAGAGTTGCTTTTATGAGAATCTGTTCCGGAAAATTTGAAGCGGGCATGGAAGTAAAGCATATTCAGGGTGGAAGAAATCTGAGACTTTCACAACCACAACAGATTATGGCGGACGAACGAAAAATGGTAGAAGAAGCGTATGCAGGAGATATTATTGGAGTTTTTGATCCGGGTATTTTTTCTATCGGAGATACTTTGTGTATGACCAATGAGCAGTTTTCTTTCGAAGGGATACCAACTTTTGCGCCAGAACATTTTGCAAGAGTGAGACAGATTGATACCATGAAAAGAAAGCAATTTATAAAAGGTATATCACAGATTGCCCAGGAAGGTGCTATCCAGATTTTCCAGGAATATAATACGGGTATGGAAGAAATTATAGTAGGCGTAGTAGGCGTGCTTCAGTTCGAAGTATTAAAATATCGACTTGAAAATGAATATAACGTAGAAATTCGTATGGAAAATTTACCATTTGAACATATCAGATGGATTGAAAACAAAAATGAACTGGATTTATCAAAATTAGTAGGAACCAGTGATATGAAGAAAATTAAAGACTTAAAAGGAAATCCTCTCTTACTGTTTGTGCATTCATGGAGTGTGGGAATGACCCTGGAACGTAATAAAGGATTGATACTTTCAGAATTTGGACGCAATTAATCGCTTTTTGATGTTATTGCATGCAAGGAGGTATACCAATGAAAAAACGTGCTTTAATGATACTTTTATCCACGATATTATTGACTGAATGCGGCGGTGCAGGATATCTGCTGTTTCATCAGGATATGTTTAAAAATAGCAGTACTTCCCAGAATACTGAAATTCCTGTTCAGACATCCACAGAAGATACAGCAGATGGAAACCTGTCAGCGACACTGAACACGGAAACAGTTAGTGCGGGTACACTGGATGATAATCAGGTGCAGGTACTTAAAGAAACAGGTACAGCTTCGGGAGATACTGGAACAAGTGGTGTCACAAGCAACCAGCAGAAAAGCTCAGCAAAAGAAAATATCGTGGATACCAGCTTGAGTGGAGAAATCGGGGAAGACTATTTTTCCACACCAGAAGGTATTGCCTTTTATAATGATCAGTTTTATAAGCAGCAGGGAAATTATGCTTTTGATAACATGGATTCCAGGTATCAACAGTTGTATGTGGAAATTTTATGTATTGTGCAGAATCTTGGAAAAGAAGTTTTAGTTTCTTCTACATCAGTTGAGGATATAGATTATGCCTTTCAGTGTATGCTTAGTGATCATCCGGAGATTTTTTATGTGGATGGTTATACTTATACAACTTACAGCCAGAGTAATTCCATTGTGAAGATTCTGCTTTCGGGGAATTACACAATGAACCGCGAAGAAATTAAAACGGCACAGACACAGATCGAACAGGCCGTAATGGAATGCATTTCAGGAATTGATGCCAGTGCCAGTGAGTATGATAAAGTTAAATATATTTATGAATATCTGGTAAATAATACCCAGTATAATATATCAGCTCCGGAAAATCAGAATATCTGCTCGGTTTTTATTTATAAGGAATCTGTCTGTCAGGGATATGCGAAAGCAATGCAGTATCTTTTAAACCGAATTAATGTATTTTGTACGCTGGTAGTAGGAACTGTTGAAAATGGCGTCGGCCATGCATGGAATCTGGTTTCCGTAGATGGAAATTATTACTATGTTGATGTAACCTGGGGAGATGCTTTTTATGTATTTGATGACAGTCAAACAGTTTCTTCAGATAAAGTACCAACCATAAGTTATGATTATCTCTGCGTTACAACACAGCAACTTACGGCTACTCACATTATTAACAACCCGGTTCAGGTACCCTGGTGTGTAGCATTGGATGCAAATTATTATGTTCGTGAAAAAGCATACTTTGTGGATACCAATGCAGAGCAGATATCAGCACTTTTTTCCAATGCTTATGGACAAGGAAAAGAGCTTGTTACAATGAAATGTTCTGATATTAATGTATATAACCAGATGGTAAAAGTTCTTATCGAGGAGCAGGGAATATTCCAGTATCTGAAAGAAACTGAAAATTCTGTAGCATATGCTGACAGTGCGGAACAGCTCAGTCTGACCTTTTGGCTTAACTGATAAAAAGACTAGGCAAATAATGGTGATTTTGTTATAATATGAACCATAGAATTAAAGGAGGCTTATTCAATGGAAAAAGAAATAGATAGAAATTCATACGTACTACAAAATGATGAAAAAATAGGTGAAGTAAAGATAGCAAATGATGTTGTTGCAATGATTACATCTCTTGCAGCTACTGAAGTGGAGGGTGTTTCTGCCATGGCAGGAACAATTACCAATGAACTGATGAGCAAAGTGGGAATGAAAAGTCTCACAAAGGGAGTTAAAGTGGAAGTTATAGGTCAGTCCGTTACTGTAGACTTATCTGTTACACTGGAATATGGTTTCAATATACCGGGAACCAGCCAAAAAGTTCAGGAAAAAGTTAAAGCTGCAATCGAAAATATGACCAGCCTTCAGGTTGAAAATATTAATGTACGTATCGCTGGAATTAACATGGTAAAAAACAAATAAAAGGGAAGTAAATCGCATTGGTGACTGAGCAGGTGCCTTTCACAAGGGCCATATCCTAACCTGGAGCATGGTTTTTGTGGCAGGCACTTCAAGCATTTATAGAGGAAAAGATGATGAGCAGAAGAGAATTAAGAGAGCAGATTTTTAAGTTGCTGTTTAGAATAGAATTTAATGAACTTGAAGAAATGCCCCAACAGTGTATATATTTTTTTGAAGATGAGGACAATGCTTCTAAAGAAGCAGATGAGGACTATATTCAGGGAAAATATAAAAAAATAATAGAGAAACTTCCACAAATAGATGAGATGTTAAACGAAAAAGCTGAAGGCTGGAAGACCTCGCGAATGAGCAAAGTAGATCTGACGCTGCTTCGTCTTGCTATCTATGAAATTGAATTTGATGAAGAAGTACCTACGGGAGTAGCAATCAATGAAGCAGTTGAGCTTGCAAAAAACTTCGGACAGGAAGAGTCCTCAAGCTTTGTTAATGGAATCCTGGCGAAATTTGCAAAATAGCTGAAAGGAATCCTATGAAAAACGTTTATACAGTGGCGCAGGTAAATTCTTATATAAAAAATATGTTTTCTCAGGATTTTATGATGAATTCCATTTATATAAAAGGGGAAGTCAGCAATTTGAAGTATCATTCTTCGGGACATATTTATTTTACATTAAAGGATGATAAGGCAGTAATGGCCTGTGTTATGTTTGCAGGATATAGTGCCGGTTTGAAATTCCGA
>Ga0302288_1001917_pt1 | contig 12720 bp, 11 predicted proteins | sample III_Fen_N1_1_FD_194549 | JGI IMG/M metagenome (GOLD analysis project Ga0302288, IMG submission 194549) | Peat permafrost microbial communities from Stordalen Mire near Abisko, Sweden - III_Fen_N1_1 | ecosystem: Environmental > Terrestrial > Soil > Wetlands > Permafrost | place: Sweden: Abisko...
CCCTAATACAGATAAGATTATATTTGCAGACCAAGCCGCCAAAAACGGTGATAGAGAGCCCGCTTCACCGAATGAAAGTGAAAGCGCTCTTATTAGGTAATATGTGAAAATTATCAAGATGCTGAACAAAAAGCCCCTGTTATAACGCACTCTAGGAGGGGTTATCGCTAACGGCACACCTATCAAGACTAGTACGATTGTCGTTATAGGTAACGCTATTTTGTCGAAAAGCTCTATTAAATAAAGGTTTTTTTGTCCGGCAATTTTGTCCGAATTCTGCATTATATATTTGACCAACGATGCAAAGTTGTGTTCTTTGGCAACACTTTGGTTTAATTCTTTTGATAAGTCAATCCCAAACTGTGCGGTAGAGTTTTCAAAGAAGGTGGTGTTGAGGATTTTGCCTTCTTTTGCGACCGTATAAATTGCGCCCCTGTTGAACTCCCACCCAGCAGGAGAAGTCGAGCCGTCTTTCGCCTGAAGCACTTGAACGGTATCGTCTTTCGACATATCCAACACTGTAATATTGTGTAGGGTTTTGTTTTTGCAGTGCCCGACGTAGAACAATCTTTTCAGCGTTCCGTTGTCGCGTAATTCTTTAAATATAAAATTTTCTTTTCCTTCGGGAATATTCTTTTGCCCCAATGCCCAAAGCGCAAGGTCTTTTGACTGTTTTGTGGTAATCGGAACGACGGTTTCGTTGATGAAAAAACTCGTCATAGACATAATAATTGCGAATATGAAAATAGGTTTTGCAATCCTGTTCAAGCCTATGCCACAAGAGCGCATAACCGTAATTTCTGAAGCCAAACTAAGCCTATTCAACGTCATAACCGTAGCGAGCAGAACGCCCATGGGAATAGTCATAACAAACACTGACGGCAAGTTCAAAATAATTACCATCAATGCTACCTTGAAAGGGATTCCGTACATGGAAATCTGTTTAATCAGCGTAATGAACGTATCGGATGCAAAAATTATAGACGTAAAAATAAACACGCCCATAATAAACATCTCAATAACTTGTCTCAAGATGTATTTGTCTAAAATTTTCATTTTTGTCGATAAATTTCCTGCCATAAGATTATTCTATATTAAAAACAAACCAAATAAAAGGATTTTTATTTATAAATCAATTTTATCAATATCTAAAAGCTCACAAGGTTTCATTCCAAAAACTTTTGCAAGCAAATTGATAGTATCTAGCGTAGGAGAGCTTTTGCCTCTTTCTATCGCTCCAATTGAACCTTTACTTAAATTGGCCAATTCAGCAAGTGCCTCTTGCGACAGATTCATTTTTATCCGTTCAAGGTGGATTTTCACACCAAATTTTTTCGCCAAAATATTATCATTAATAGATTTCATGTATATTATTATAGGTGATCGACATAGTGCTTTCAATATAGTAAACTATATTTGCGGATATGTTTAATATTCCGAAAGGAGTCAAAAATGAATAAAATAAAATGATTTTCTATTTAACAGGGATTATGCAGTAAAAATCGCAAAGGCTTGTCAAACAAGGGGTTTAAACCCCTTGTTTATGAATTATACTATAGGCTAGAAAGTCAATAATAACGGTGCTTTGCAGAAAAACTGCATAATCCCTGTATTTTACATTCAAAAAATTACATGATGATGCATTTATTGATTGGAAAAATTAAAATTTAATCAAAACTTTCAACGTATCTTTTTCTTTGTTTTTCTCAAACGCTTCGATTGCTTTATCTACAGGATAAATCGCCGAAATCAACGGTTTAAAATCAATTTTACCAGCTTCCATCAATCTCAAAGCAGGGGCAAAACGTCCGCAACGAGAGCCTTGAACTCTTATTTCATCGATGACAATCGGCGCAAGATTGAACTCTTTTGATGCTGCGACTGTGCTTTTCAAAACCAGTGTTCCGCGCGGTTTTGTCAAGTTCAAAGCCATTTCAAACCCTGAAATAGAACCTGTTGCTTCAACTACAAAATCCCATTCTTTTTTGATTTCAAAACCTTGGAGCAATTTTGTTTTAACCCCTTGAGCGGCTGCGATATCCAGTTTGCTTTGGTGTTTTCCGACCAAAAGCACGTCCAAATTATGAGCCGTCAGCGCTAGTGCCGTTGTTAACCCAAGTTTTCCGTCGCCTAGGATTATAACTTTTTGGATGGGCTGAATATGAAGCTGTTCGACTATTTCAAGCCCAGCGGCAAGCGGTTCGACAAAAACAGCTTGTTCGTCCGTAACGTTTTCAGGAACTTCCAATAATGTATCGAGCGGCATTGCAACGTATTCTGAAAAACAGCCGTCTTTTTGCCAAATTCCAAGTGTTTGGCGGTTGGGGCAATGTCTTTCTAAGCCTTGATGACACCATTCACAGTTTCCGCAACCACAGTTGATTTCACCGACAACTCTTTTACCCAAAAGGCTTTTGTCTTGTGCGTTAACTTCTTCAACTACGCCGACGAATTCGTGTCCTAAAACGCCCTTGTAGCCCATGTATCCTTTTGTAATCTCGTAATCGGTGTTACAAACGCCGGCAAGAGTCACTTTAATCAAGGCTTCGCCTTCTTTTGCTACGGGTTTTTTATAATCTGTTATTAATTTTAAATTTTGGTCAAATACAACTGCTTTCATTTTTTCTCCTTTTTTTGATTTATGTTGTTGGGTTAGCAAACCCAACCTACTTAAATAATTATCGCTCAAACAAAATTTTTAAGCTATAATTTAGACTGTAGGTTGGGTTTGCTAACCCAACAAAATGATAAATATAAAGGGAACAAAAATGATTATACCAAGCATAGATTTGATGAACGGAAAAGTGGTACAGCTTAGACAGGGTAAAGAAAAAGTTTTGGAACGCGAAGACGTTTTTGAGCTGGCAAAATATTATTCAAGATTCGGCGATGTTGCGGTAATCGACTTGGATTGCGCGATGGGTAACGGAAACAACAACGAAGCTCTTATCCAACAGCTCTGTAAAGTTGCTCCATGTCGTGTTGGCGGCGGGATTAGAACCGTTGAAAAAGCAAAAAGAATTATCGCGCACGGTGCAAAAAAAATTATTATAGGGACTGCGGCGAATGCTGAATTTTTATCTCAACTGCCGAAAGACAAGGTTATTGTAGCAATCGATGCTAAAAACGGTAAAATCACAACTGAAGGCTGGACAAAAGAACTTGATAAAACCCCGCTTGATTATATCGAGCATTTTGATGATTTGTGTTCCGGTTATTTATACACGGTTGTTGAACGCGAAGGCATGATGCAGGGTTGCGACATAGAGGCAATTGAAGAAATCAGAAAAGCTACAAAAAAAGAATTTGTCGCGGCGGGCGGAATTTCCACAGTTGAAGAAATCGTTAAGCTTAATCATAAAAATATTTCAACCCAGTTGGGAATGTGCATTTACACCGATGCGGTAAAACTTGAAGATGCGTTTAGTGCTTGTTTGGATTTTAAAAAACAAGACGGTTTAATCCCAACAGTTGTGCAGGATGTGGATACCAAGCAGGTTTTGATGTTGGCGTATTCGTCACCTGAATCTTTGAGAAAAACTTTTGAGGGCGGGCTTGCTACTTATTACAGCCGTTCAAGACGGGAGCTTTGGACGAAGGGGCTGACTTCGGGTCACACTCAAGAGGTCCAAACCGTAAGGTTTGATTGTGATTTTGACACACTTTTGTTTAAGGTTAAACAGACCGGAAACGCTTGTCATTTGGACAAATTCAGCTGTTTTGAGGACAAAGATTTCAGTGTTGGCGAACTTTATAAACTATTGCAGACAAGAAAAGCAGAATTGCCTGAAAAATCATTTACGACGAAGCTTTTTAAAGATAAATTTTTCCTAAAACGCAAAATCATGGAAGAAGCTTTTGAAGTGGTAAATTTTGAAGAAGGCGATGGACTTGAGTGGGAAGTTGCGGATTTGGCGTACTTTATTTTGACATTCATGGTTGAAAACAATGTTACGTTGGATGAAATCGTCAATAATTTAGCTTCTAGAGCGAAATGACGAGAATCTCAACAGTAGGTTGGGGTGGATGGCAATAGACTTTGGCATCAATACATTGTTATACATTTTTCACCCCAACTATTTGTAACGCATTATAATGTTGGGGTAAAATAATAAACAAATATAAATTATCTAGTTTAAAGCTTTTTACCCCAATCTACAGACTAAAGTCTTAATCATGATATTTACCAGTTCCCCACCTTGTATTCATCGGCTTCCCGTCCTACAATAAAAGACTTAAATTTTTCTTTAGATTCTGTTACACTCTTAATAACATCCTCTTGGTTAACTTCATACTTTTTACTATACGGCTTAAAAAATTCATAAACAGTTTCAGCTTTTTTTGTGAGTTTTACATATAATTCTCTTCCTGTTACATGAAATTTATCGTGTCCTTGCCAACCTACTTTCTCCATAATTGGCTGAATATGTATATCGTTACCCAATAATGCTAAATCATAAGCATGTTTCGATAATAATTCTCTAATTTCTCCGCTTGCATATTTTCTTATACTATGGCTTGGCTTTAGCATGCCAAAACTTTGTTGATATCTTGACTTTGAATATCTTAAACACCGTGAATAAAAAAATTTGCCAGCCTTCCAACATGTTTTACAATCCGTTACATTGCATGAAAAAATTGTTGTTGGTATAATGTTCATTATGAATATAACAGACATTCAAAAACAAGAATTTATTGATATTATAAGCAGTGAACGTTTGAATTCATATAAAACTATTCAAGAGGAAACTTTTGCAATCCTTTTAGAGAGATATATGTATAATATTAAAGTTGCAGAATCATTTTATCCAATTTTATCAATTTTAGAAATCGCCTTAAGAAATAAAATTCATAACTCTATTGACAAATTAATTAAGTCCGACTGGTTACTGTCAGAAATTTATAAACAAGATTTATTACTGGATAATGAACATAAAATATTAATGGATACCTTTAATAAACTTAAATTTAAAGATAAAAATTTAACAAAAGGGGCTTTAATCTCCGAATTAACATTTGGATTTTGGGTTAATCTGTGTAAAAAATCTTACAAAACAATTCTTTGGGATAAAAAAGGCTTTTTTGAATCCGTTTTTCCATTTTTTTCGATAAAAAAAGAGATGAATAAAATAAGATTTATATCACCTGATTTAAAAAATATCTTGCAACTTAGAAATAGAATTTTCCACCATGAAATTATAATTAATCACAAAATTGGCATAGAAAATTGTTATGATAAGATTGAAAAAATCTTGTTATCGATTTCCGAAGACTCTTTAAGTTTATTGACAGAGACCTGTAAATTTCGAGATATAATAAAGCAAAAGCCCTAGCAACTCCATCAAAAGATGGGACATCAACTAGGACTATACATTTATATTATAACATTTATTCAGAAAAAATCAAGAGGAAAAATGCAAATAATCAATTACGAAAACATCACTAATAACTTCTTCGAAAAAATTGAATTCGAGGCAATTTCGGCTGTGGAAGAAATTGTCAAAGACGTTAAATCAAACGGTGACGAAGCCGTAAAAAAATATATAAAACAGTTTGATAATGAGGAATTGGAAAGCTTTTTGGTATCCCAAGACGAAATTCTAGAAGCGTATAAAAATGTTGATGAAGCTACAATTAAAGCCATAGAAAAATCAATCAAAAACGTCAAAAGATTTAGCGAAAAACAACTCAAATCAATAAAAAATCTTAAATCAAAAATCGACGGAAACGAACTTGGGCATAAGATTATCTCAATAGAAAAAATCGGATGCTATATCCCAGGGGGGAATTACCCGCTGTTAAGCTCTGCTGTTATGACCATCACCCCTGCTCGTGTGGCAGGATGCAGAGAAATCATCGCGTGTTCGCCTAAAATCAAACCCGAAACAATAGTCGCCTGCGACCTTGCTGGCGCGGATAAAATTTACAAAATCGGCGGTGTACAGGCAATAGCGGCAATGGCTTACGGAACAGAGTCAGTTTCCAAAGTGAATAAAATTGTCGGACCCGGAAACAAATATGTAACCGCAGCGAAAAAATACGTGTACGGCGAGGTCGGAATCGACTTTTTGGCTGGTCCTTCAGAAGTTATGATAATCGCAGACGAAACGGCAGAACCAGAATTTGTTTCAGCTGATATGCTCGCACAATGTGAACACGATTTGGATGCGCGCGCTTTTTTGGTTTGTTTCAGTGAAGAATTTGCGAAAAAAGTCGAAATCTCTGCTCGAAAACAGCTCGAAAGCCTTTCTACACAAGAAATCGCCTCAAAAGCGTTTGAAAAATCATCTGCAATCGTTGTAAAATCAATCGATGACGCTATAAAAATTTCCAACCAAAAAGCGCCTGAACACTTGGAGCTTTGTGTTAAAGAATCACAAAAAATAAGCGACAAGTTCACAAATTATGGTTCACTTTTCATTGGAAATTACTCCGCAGAAGTCTACGGCGACTATTGTTCAGGCACAAACCATGTTTTACCGACCAACGAGGTTTCCAAATACTCGGGCGGGTTAAGTGTTTTTGATTTTATTAAAATCCAAACTTATCAGATAATTTCCAAACGCGGAAACAAGATAATTTCATCTTGTGCTTCGAAGTTGGCTGACAAAGAGGGTTTACAGGCTCACAAGCTGGCTGCGGATATTAGAAACAAAAGCTAATTGGTGGGCTAGCGAACCCACTCTACAGTTTTGAACTGTTTTCTATTCCCAGTTTTCTCAACCAAATTTCACATAAATTAATGTTTTTTTGAAAATTTTTTATTTTTTGATTATGATAAGTGAATAATCAAAATACAAATGAAGGAAAAAAATTATGACAAGCAACAAATTATCCGAAGGCGTAGGCAAAAAGATTGTTGAAGCACTAAAAAAACAATCCGAAATCGAAATCACAGCAATCCCAAGAGAAGAAAACTTGGACGATTTTTCTGCGACAGAGGAAAGCCTAGATAATTTCTGCATTCAAGACGAAGCAACGGAAGAAGAAATTGTTGAAGTCGAAGAAAACGACTTTTTAGACAAACTTGCTTCTGAAGATGACTCTACTGAAAACAATTTGGATATGCTTTATAATCAAACAGAAAATTTTATAACAGAAGAGCCGGTTAAAATTGAAGAAGAATATAGCCAAACCGCGAGCTCTTCAACCGGTTTTGAAAGCCACCAAAAAACGTCCGCTCAGCATTCGGCTCAACATGCAACTCCAATTATGGACACTTTTGGAAGCGAATTAGATAATTTTGAAATCCCAAGCAATATCGCAGTATTGAAAAAGCTTATAGCTCAACTCCCGACAGGCGTTACAAGACATACCGGCGCTCAAATCATAAGACAGACGATGGAAGCACTCGGAATCTCAATGAAGAGCGTTCTTCAAGAAGCTCAACAAGTTCAGGATGGTTTAAACAACTCGGCGAAAGAATGCCAAGCATCAATTCAAGAATACAAAAAACAAATTCTGTCGCTTGAAAAACAATCGCAAAACCACCAAAAACAATACGCTGCGTTGAACGAATTAATCAGCTTGTTTATTCAAACAGGCAGATAAAATCGGAGAGATTGGAAACCGAAAATGCCTATTGTGTCAATATATAATCAACTTGCTATAAATTGTAACAGAAACACTTATTATAAAGTAATGTAAACATGAATTTTTTCTTATTATAGCTATCGTTGAGACCATTTGGGGGATAAGTTTCATGTGGTTCTAGCAAAAAATAAGTTTCACACGTTTTATCTAAGTGGTAAAATTACGTAGGTAGTATGATGTGAAACCTATGATTAGTATAGCAGTATAATGGAGAAAAAATCGTGATTACAAAAGTAGCAGGGAACATTGTTCCAAAACAAAACGTGAAAAACAAAAGCCAAATCAGTATGGGTAACGGACTTTCAGAAGTCTTGAGCATTTGTGCGAAGCAAGCAAAAACATTGGATACATTTGAACTAGAGCGGGCAGCAAAAGCTTTTGAAGAACAATCTAACCAAGAAGAAGGTTTTGGCAGCCTTATTAAAAACGCCGTGGCTAAAGAAATTTTTTATAAAAGAGAAAACGGTGAGATTGCAGGCATAGCAAAAGAAAAAATTTATAATAACGGAAAATTAGTAGAAGAAGTTACATATTAAAATATTTGCGAATTAATTTTTCTATTTTTACAGAAGAAGTTCCATCACCGTAAGGGTTTACTGCCTGCAAGCGTGTTTGGGACTTTTCTTTTGACAAAATATTTTCGCTCTCAGCTAAAATTTTGTCGTAATCCGCGCCAACAAGGATTGAAACCCCCGCTTCAACGCCTTCTTGGCGTTCAGTCTCATAGCGCATGACGAGTGTCGGGCACCCGAAGGAAGGTGCTTCTTCTTGGATTCCGCCAGAGTCGGTCAAAATCAATTTGGCATTTTTCATTATATAAACCAAATTCGGATAGTCCAAAGGTGGAAGCAGATGAATATTTTTAAATTTGCTCAAACGCGAATTCACTTTGACTTTTACATTTGGATTAGGGTGGACTGGCAAAATAAACGTGTGGCTTGAATATTTTTCAGCTAAATAAGAAATAGCATCAAGAATTCTGTCAATCCTTTCGCCATGGTTTTCACGACGGTGAACGGTTATCAGAACTAAATTTTCATCGACGGTGATGTTTTTATCATTGAAGAAGGCTTTTGAGTCGTTAATTATTTTATCAGACAGACAGAAAAGTGCATCTATGACTGTATTTCCGACAACAGCTATTTTCTTTTCTTCAATATTTTCTTTCAAAAGCGCGATTTTATTGATTTCGGTCGGTGCAAAATGGAGCTGTGCTACGCGGCTCGTCATTTGGCGCATAGCTTCTTCAGGGAACGGCTCAAGCATATCGTATGAGCGAAGCCCAGCTTCTACATGGAAGACAGGCACTTTGTGATAAAAGCTCACCAAAGACCCCGTTAAAACGGTTATGGTATCCCCTTGAACGACGGTTGCATCGATTTCGTTATCGGCAAAAATTTTGTCCAAAGAGGTTAAAATTCTCGATTGAACACTCGCAAGCGTTTGGTTTTCGCGCATGCAGTCCAAGTTTATGTCCGCTTTCAATCCGAAGTAAGAAAGCGTTTGGTTGGATAATTCTCTTTGTTGCTCCGTGTTACAAATGATTACGTTGTAAAGTTCGGGAGATTTTTTCAGCTCCAAAATTACGGGAGCGAGCTTAATCACTTCCGGACGGGTTCCAAATACGAATAAAATGTTCTTCATAACCATAAAAAAATTATATCAGAAAAAAATTGAAAAAACATTCTTTGGGACATTTTTTATGTTCATTTCACTTCATTATTTCTTGTTACTTTTTCTTTTTTATATCGACGTAAAGTATAATCAATTTGCTATATCCATACTGTTCATGCTATCATAACATTATGGATAAAGATTTTAAATCGGGCTTTGTTGCGATAATAGGTCGTCCGAATGTAGGCAAATCAACACTGTTGAACCAAATTCTCGGACAAAAAATCGTTATTACAACGGATAAAGCTCAAACAACAAGAAAAAGAATAAAAGGAATTTTGACCACCGAAGAAGGGCAGATTGTCTTTGTTGACACTCCGGGCATACATAGACCGCTCAATAAGCTTGGCGACTATTTGCTCGAAGAGGCGAAATTTGCGGTACCTGATGCGGATTTGATTTTGTTTATGGTTGACGGCTCAGAGCCTGCAGGCAGGGGCGATAGATGGATTGCGGAAAACATTTTGAACTCAGAGGCTCCAATTTTAATAATTCTAAACAAGATGGACTTGGTGAAAAACCCGTTAAAAGTTGAAGAAAACCTTCTAACTTATAAGCTTTTGTTCGAAAAAAACATTCAAACTCTTAAAATTTCAGCTAAAACAGGTAGAAATAAAGACAATTTGGTAGAAAATATTATGAAAAGACTTCCGGAGGGCGAAATGCTTTATCCTGAAGATATCGTCACGGAAGAAACAATGCGCTCAATCGCTCAAGAAACTGTGAGAGAAAAGATTTTGATTAATACAATGGACGAAATCCCTCATTCGGTGGCGGTTTTGGTCGAAAAATATGAAGAAAAAGATACGATTGATAGAATTTATGCAACGATTTATTGCGAGCAAACAAGCCAAAAGGGCATGCTTATCGGCAAGGGCGGGAGCATGCTAAAAAGAATCGGCATGGATGCTCGGCAGGAACTTGAAAGAATTGTCGAGAAAAAAGTTTATTTAGAATTAAACGTGAAAGTTGAAAAAGATTGGCGCAAGAAAAATAAATCGCTAAAAGCTTTCGGGTATGAGAATATTCAATAACTCAGATAAAGGCATAAAGAAATTTTTTACCGGTTAAATTATTTCTTTATACAAAACATTACCGTCTTTTTCGACCGCAACGATATCAAAATCTTCGTTCCAATAAATTCCGCCGTCTAGTTTAATGTTATGATATTCATACAAATTATCGCTTGCCATTTTTACAAAATATTGGAATTTTTCAGGCTGTTTTTCAGCAAGTCTTTTAACTATTTCATCCAAAATAGCCGTGCTTCCGGCGATTGTTCCCTGTTCAGAAGTCGCACGCACGCCATCGTAATAAATTTTTTCACCTGCAAAAATCATTTCTTTCACGTTATAATTGACAGTGGCTAGCCCCCCACCCCAACCCTCCCCCTCGGGTGGGGAGGGAGAGAAGCCGCTTTTCGCCAACGGTAGCGAATCAGACACAAGAATAATCTTGTCCGCAGGCTTTGTTTTAAAAATCAACTCCAAAATATCCTCGCTCAAATGCACGCCGTCCGCGATAATTTCAGTAAAAATCTTGTCGTTAATCAATGCGCTCAAAACAGTTGATTTTTCGCGGTGATTAATCCCCTCCATCGCATTGAATAGGTGCGTGGCACCTTGACACAAGCTCAAATCTCCGCCAACGCAATGACCAGCCTGAACCTTTACGCCTTTAAGGGTCAAATATTTTTGCAAGTCGCCGTTTTCATCCAATTCCGGCGCCAGTGTAACTATTTTGATTAATTCGCCACCATCGACATCTTCAATCAATTTATAATTTTCAACCGTCGGCTTCAAAAAAAACTTTTCGTTATGAATCCCTTTTTTCTTCGGGTTAATAAAAACACCCTCAAGATGAATTCCCAAAATCGTAGCCATTTCAGGCGTTTGCTTGGATTTTGCAATCTTTATTTCTTTAATCTGGCGTTTAATATTTTCGACACTATCCGTCACAAGCGTCGGAAAAAAACCGCCAATCCCATGGGGCAAAAGTTTTTTTGCCAAAAATAAAATCTCATCCGAGTTACAGGTTGAAAAATCCACCCCAAAACACCCGTGAAAATGTTGCTCTACAAGCAGTTTTGATTTATGAAATTTTTCAGAGTTTAATAAGTCCATTTTTCACCTTTTAGTAGTTGGATAATAATACAAATCTACTTTAAAAACACCCGCTTAGTAAGTAGGTCAGGCTGCGCCTGACTTATTTCATGTTGGTGCGTGGGACATAATCTACAACTACGCACCTAAGAAAACTTTTTTCGCTTCTTCGCGGTCGTCGAAGTGGATTGTTTTGTCTTTGAGGATTTGATAATCCTCATGCCCCTTGCCGGCGATTACAATAACATCAGTATCATCGCAAATACTTTTCAAAAGCTCAATCGCTTTTCCTCTGTCGGCTTCAACGAAAACTTTGTCGCCGCTGATTGATTTCAAACCAGTCAAAATATCCGTGATAATCTGTTGGGGGTCTTCGCTTCTAGGATTGTCGGAGGTTATGACGACTTTGTCAGAAAGTTTTTCTGCAATCGCGCCCATTTTAGGTCTTTTTGTCGAATCTCTGTCTCCGCCGCAACCGAACAGGCAAACCAATTTGGATGTTTTAGGAGTAATTTCTCTCGCCGCCGTCAAGACATTTTCAAGCCCATCAGGAGTATGCGCGTAATCTACTATCACCAAAGGGTTTTTCGCTACGACTTCAAACCTGCCCGCAACGCCGGTGGTGGTTTCCAGAGATTTCACACAGGAATCAATATCAATCCCGAGTGCAAGCCCGACCGCAAACGCTGCCAAAACGTTATAAACGCTGAACATTCCGTTCATGTGTAACTTTACTTTTTTCTCCCCAAAACTGCCTTTGCAGATGAATTCCGCGCCAGACAATGAAAATTCAACTTCGGTTGCCATTAAATCATACCGAGCATCAATCAAAGCATAATCGGCTTTACGTTGTTGGGTTGGAAAACCCAACCTACTTTTCAGCTCAAAGTCAGGCTTTGATTTAAACGCGCTGTCGGTCTGGTTCTTAACCCCGTAAGTAAAAATCTTGACCCCTTCAGGCACAACATCGATAAATCTTTGGGCATATTCATCATCTGCATTAATTACCGCAAAACTATCCGCCTTGAGATTTTTAAACAAAATAGCTTTGGCATCAAAATAATTATCCATCGTAATATGATAATCCAAATGGTCTTGGGTTAAATTGGTCAAAACAGCGCCGTTAAAGACACATCCTCCCACCCGATTTTGCTCAAGGGCGTGTGAACTTACTTCGATAACCACATTTTTAATCTTTTCTTCATTAACCATCAATCTCAAGGTCGCTTGAAGTTCAGGCGCTTGTGGGGTTGTATGTTTAGCTTCTTTATAAGTGTCGCCCGAGGACAATTTATAACCCAATGTTCCAATCAAAGCACATTTTTCACCTTTAGCTTCAATAATTTTTTGC
>Ga0302288_1001918_pt1 | contig 12719 bp, 12 predicted proteins | sample III_Fen_N1_1_FD_194549 | JGI IMG/M metagenome (GOLD analysis project Ga0302288, IMG submission 194549) | Peat permafrost microbial communities from Stordalen Mire near Abisko, Sweden - III_Fen_N1_1 | ecosystem: Environmental > Terrestrial > Soil > Wetlands > Permafrost | place: Sweden: Abisko...
AAAACTCCATCCATTGTAAAATTTATTTTAGTTCTGTAATGACCAGTATAAAGCCAATAACGATATGCAAGGGGATTTATACCTTTTTCTACTATATCTCTCAACGTATAAAAATTACCTAAAGATTTTGACATCTTTTTTCCATCTACAAGTAAATGTTCATTATGCATCCAATATTTAACAAAAGATTTTCCTGTTGCACATTCAGATTGAGCTATTTCATTTTCATGATGGGGAAACATTAGATCTACTCCACCAGTATGAATATCAAAACTCTCTCCAAGTTTATCCATACTCATAGCAGAACATTCTATGTGCCAACCAGGACGTCCTTTACCTAAACTTGTTTCCCAAAAAACTTCACCATCATTTTCGTCGTATGCTTTCCATAATGCAAAATCTTGCGCATTTTCTTTTTCATATTCATCTTTTTTTAATCTACCTTCAGCATTTTCTTTTAAATCATTAAGATTAAAATGAGAGAGTTTGCCGTATTCTTTGTCTTTGTGAATATTAAAATAAACAGAGCCGTCTGGAGTTTTATATGCATAACCTTTTTCTAATAGAGTTTCAATTATTTTAACCATCTGAGGTATATATTCTGTAGCCTTAGTATAAATACTTGCAGGTATTATATTTAAAGAATCTCGATCTTTAAAAAGTGCTTCTGTGTAGAATTCTGTAAATTCTTTTAAGCTTTTATTTTCTTTTTGTGATTCACGAATAGTTTTATCGTCTACGTCTGTAATATTCATTACATGATTAACTTCATATCCACTATATTTTAAATATCTCTTCAACATATCAGAAAAAACATAGGCACGATAATTACCAATGTGTGCATAATTATAAACGGTTGGGCCACAGGTATATAAACCAACAATAGCCGCATTTGTAGGTTCAAATTGCTCTTTTTGACGAGTTAAAGAATTAAATATATTTAGAGCCATTTCTTTGTTTTTATATAAATAAAAGCCAATAAACTAGATACAAACATCAGACCTAAAATTATATAATACTGGCTACCATCTTCAATCTTTAAAAATCTACTATTGATAACAAAAATGTTTGAGATAACTGCTATTGGAGAAATAAGGAAAGTAATAATTGTTAAGACCTTCATTGTTTCTTTTGTTTTATTTGCGAGAAGAGAGTCGTTTGTATCACGTAAATCATCTAATATTTCTTTATGCCCATCGAGTATTGTTTGTGTTTTATTATATTCACTTATTATTGATTCACTATAAAATCCGAATTTTTCGCCAAAGAATTTTCTAGTTGCGGAATCAAATGAATTTAAAACTTCTTTGTGGAATCGAAGAGATTGTCTGAAATCAAGTAAGGTACGATTAATATTTGAAATCTTTGCAACCATTTCTCCTTCTTTACCTTCAAATATTTTATTCTCAACTTCTTTCATAAATGAATTTATACTATGTAGCTGACGACGAGAATTAACATATAAATTTTTCATCAAATTAAAGAAAAGAAAACTAGCATTATCAATTTCTAAATTTCTTTCAAGTATAGTATCAACTTCGAAAGTTTTTGAAAATTCATGAATTGCTTCAACAAACTCATAGTGAGTAGTTATTATAAAATCTTTACCAACAATGAAATCTATTTCCTGATCTAACCCCTCATTGTTTTTGTGAGATACTTGAGGAAAATGCAAAACAAGATAAATAAAGGCGGGATATAATTCAACTTTGGATTGAATTGTTTTCGTATGTAATTGTTCTCCTATTAAAACTGGAATAGAATGTTCTTCCATGATGTGGATTATTTCTTCTTCTGTAGGAGATTCAAGATCAACCCATGTCAAACCTTTATATGTGTATTTTGATATCATTGGTTAATTATACAGCCTGACTTGCATTTTTCAAAACTTTTGTGTATTATATAGTCTGTGGAAAACCAATAGATTAAAGGATTTCCCAAAATGAAAAAATATATGCCTAAAGTTTCAAAAACAACAAAAAAAGTAGCCGCAGATAGTACAGAATTCGCTGTAATTTTTACAGGTGGAAAGCAATATAAAGTTGCTGTTGGTGATGTTCTTAAGATTGAAAAGCTAGATGGAGAATATACACTAGGAGACAAAATTGTTTTTGATAAAGTATTACTTGTAGACAATGGTGTAGATACTACAATTGGAGCTCCTTACATAAAGGGTGCAAGTGTAGAATCATTATTTCAAAAAGCAGGTAAAGGTAAAACAGTTAAAGTTGTTAAATACAAACAAAAAAGCCGTTATATAAAGAGAAACGGTCACCGTCAACCTTATATAGAAGTTAAAATTTCAGCAATCAAATAAATATTATAATAAAACTCCTCAACATTATGTTGAGGAGTTTTATATTTTTATTAGGATCTATTTTTTAATGCATTTTTTATTGTTTCAGAATCAGAGTACTCAAGTTCAGTACCAGTAGAAAGTCCTCGTCCTAAAGAAACAATTTTTATATTATATTTTTTTTCAAGAGGGAATAATATTTCCTTTAAATACATATCTGTATGTTCACCTTGAGAGTTTAATGATAGTGCAATTATTACTTCTTTTAATTCATCTTTTTTAGCACGCTCTTCTATTCTAGAAGTTAATTCTTTTATACGAATAAAGTTTGGAGTGTCTTTTGTTACTATTGGAACAAGACCACCTAAAATAAAATACATTCCATTATAATTTTTACTTCTTTTTATATTTTCATAATCTGCATCTTTTTCAACAATAAGAAGAGAGCTTTTATTTGTTTTAGGATTACTACAAGTTTCGCATAATTCATCTTTTTTTGATTGGAAAAATAAATAACAAGATGGACATTGATGAATAGTGTTTTTTAAATCCAAAACTTTATCTCCTAATTCTTTTACATAGTTTGGGTTTTTATGTAATAAGAAATATACAAAACGCTTTGCTTGGCGCTCACCAATTCCTGGAAATTCTTTAAAATGTTGTGCTAATTCTTCAATAGGATTCATATATTAAAATTGATCCAAATCCCCAGAAGATGGAGCAAATTGATTCATACTAGATTTTTCAATAGACATAAAGCTTGTTGTTTTTTCGTCGAAATACAAATCTACTTTTCCTACAGGACCATTTCTGTGTTTTTCAATAAGAATTTCTGCAATATTTGTTTTTTCACTTTCATCCTTACCTTTATCTTCACGGTGAATAAACATAACGATATCAGCATCTTGCTCAATAGATCCAGAGTCACGAAGGTCAGATAGTCTTGGGCGTCCTCCACGAGATTCAACTGCACGAGAAAGCTGTGACAATGCTATAACTGGAACATCAAATTCTTTGGCGAGAGCTTTTAATGAACGTGAAATTTCAGTAACTTGGTTTACCATATTATCGTAATTTTTTGAAGTAGACATCAACTGTAAGTAATCAACAATGATTAATCCTATGCCGTTTTCAGCTCTTATACGACGACAAACAGAACGCATTCTTACTATAGAGTTACCAGCTAGGTCATCTATAAAAATAGGAGCCTTTGATAAGCTATCTAATGAGTCACGAATTTTTGAAAATTCATTTTCAGATGATAGATTTCCTGTACGTAAATTCCAAGCATTTACTTTTGATTGAGCAGCAAGCATTCTGTCTACTAGTTGTTGAGTACTCATTTCAAGAGAGAATATAACGGTAGGTGTTCCATGATTAAGTGCAGCTTGTCTAGCGATATCGAGCGCTAGAGTTGTTTTACCCATAGATGGTCTAGCAGCAAGAATTATAAGATCTGATTTTTGTAAACCAGATAAGTATTGATCCAAGTCATGAAATCCTGTAGGTACACCACGAAGTTCACCTTTACTTTCATGAAGTTTTTCTAATCTTTCCCAGGCTTCAGGTAAACTATCTTTCAATGAAGTAAAAGCATGACCACCAGCATTATTGTTTATGCCCATCATTCTTTTTTCAGCTTGATCTAATGTTTCAAAAACATCTTCAATATCTTCACGAAAACCTAATTCAGAAATATCAGCTCCAGCTTCAATTATTTTTCGTAAAATATGTTTTTTATTAACTATTTCCGCATAGTGTTTTATGTTTGTTGAGGCTGGAACAGAATTTGTTAATTCACTTAAATAACTACTGCCACCGATTTGATCGATTAAGTTTTTTTCTGTAAGTTTATGAGAAACAGTAAGTATATCTATTGGTTCACCTTTACTTGAAAGTTCAAGCATTATTTTATAAATTTGAGCGTGCTTTGTAGCATAAAATGAGTCACCATTTACGATGTCATTAATTTCATGTATTGCTCCAGGACGAAGCATAATAGAACCAAGCACAGCTTTTTCTGAATCAACACTTTGAGGTGGAATTCTAAGATTTGTTTTTTTATCTGCCATAGGTCACATTGTAGCATAATTAAAATAGAGAGGAACTTCCGTTTTTGTATAAGTATGTGTGTAATATGTGCAAAACTATTGGTTTTTTGGTATTATTAGAGATATGTTAAAAGATTCAAAAACAGTGTTAACTGGGGATCGCCCAACAGGAAAACTTCATTTGGGCCATTTTGTTGGTTCTATTCAAAATAGAATAAAACTTCAAAATGAAGCTGATAAATCTTTTTATATGATTGCAGATGTTCAAGGTTTAACTGATAATGCCGATAATCCACAAAAAATAAGAGATAATGTAATTGAAGTTGCTATAGACAATATAGCTTGTGGTCTTGATCCTAAAAAAACAATTATGTTTATTCAATCAGAGATTCCAGAAATTGCAGAACTTACTGTTTTATTTTTGAATCTTGTAACTCTTGCTCGACTTAGAAGAAATCCAACTGTTAAAAGTGAAATGAAAGATAAAGGTTATGGAGAAAATGTTCCAGCTGGATTTTTGGCTTATCCAATATCTCAAGCTGCCGATATTTTATTTGCTCATTCAAATTTAATTCCTGTTGGAGAAGATCAATTACCAGTTATAGAACAAGCAAATGAAATTGTGGATAGTTTTAATCGTTTTTATGGAGAAACATTTAAACGAATTAAATCTCTCGTTGGAAATACTCCGAGATTAGTTGGGGTTGGTGGTAATGTTAAAATGAGTAAATCTTTAAATAATGGAATTTATCTTTCTGATAGTTTTGAAGAAATTTCTAAAAAAGTAATGAGTATGTACACAGACCCAAATCATATACATGTAAATGATCCAGGTAGTGTGAAAGGAAATGTTGTATTTACTTATTTAGATATATTTGATTCAGATAAATTGGAGTTAGAAAAACTAAAAGAGCAATACAAAAAGGGTGGACTAGGAGATGTTGTTATAAAGAAAAGATTAATTACTATATTGGAAAGTATTATTGGTCCAATCAGAAAAAAAAGAGAAGAATTAGCTAAAAATCCTGAAGAGATTATAAAAATATTAGAAGATGGCACAAAGAAAGCAAGAATTATAGCAAAAGAAACGATGGCCGAAGTTAGAAAAGCAATGAAAATTAACTACTTTTAATTATGAAATATATTTTTTCCGTTATTTTAGTTCTTCTTAATATTATAAATATTCCAATAAATAAACTTTTTATAATTACCCAAAAATGGTATTTACCAATGTGGAAAAAAGATAAAGTTATTTATTTTGCATTCGCTCCGTTTTATTGGATTTTAGTTGTTCTTACTTTCGCTATCGGTTACCCCTGTGAAAAATTAGCACAACTTGTACATTAATTATTAGATAAAATACACATATGACAAACAGAACATACATAAAAGATTTAAATAAATTTATAGGACAAGAAATTATCATCGCTGGATGGGTAGATGTTCGTCGTGATCAAGGAAAACTTGTATTTATGGATATGCGTGATATGACAGGTAAGACTCAATGTGTAGTATTACCTAATCATACAGAAGCAGTAGAATCTATAAAAGAAGTAAGAACAGAATGGGTTTTGAAAATAAAAGGTATAGTAAATAAGAGACCAGACCGTAATATAAAAGAAGGAGTTTTAAATGGTGACATAGAATTAGAAATCACTGAAATAGAAGTATTAAATAAAGCAGAAACTCCTAATTTTGATGTAACATCAGATGGAAAAGAAATAGGGGACGAAAGTCGTTTAAAATATAGGTATCTTGATTTAAGAAGACCTAGAATGCAAAAAAATATTCGTAATCGTCACAATATAGCTAAATTTATTCGTGACTTCTTAGATAAAGAAAATTTTATAGAAATTGAAACTCCTATTTTAACAAAATCTACACCAGAAGGTGCTCGTGATTATATTGTTCCTTCTAGAATATATCCAGGAAATTTTTACGCACTCCCACAATCACCACAACAATATAAACAATTATTAATGGCTTCTGGTATGGAAAAATATTTTCAAATAGCTAAGTGCATGAGAGATGAAGATACTCGTGGTGATCGTCAACCTGAATTTACTCAAGTAGACATAGAGATGTCTTTTGTAGAAAAGGAAGAAGTCATGGATTTAAATGAAAAATTATTAATAGAAATTGTTAAAAATTATTATCCTGAAAAGAAAATACAAGAAATACCATTTCCTCGCATATCCTATAAAGATGCAATAGAAAAATACGGCAACGATAGACCTGATATTCGTTCCGATAAAAATGATTCAGATTTATTAGCTTTTTGTTGGGTTATAGATTTTCCATTTTTTGAAAGAACAGATAAATCAGATAATCCAAACACAGAAGGCGAGTGGACTTTCACACACAATCCATTTTCAGAACCAATTTCAGAACATAAAGAATGGTTACTTGAAGGTAAAAATCTTGGAGAAATATTAACTTCACAATATGACATAACCTTAAATGGTTATGAAATCGGAGGAGGAAGTATAAGAGCTCACGAAGCAGAAACATTACAAAAAGTACTTAATATTATAGGTCATAAAGATGAAGATATAAATAATAATTTTGGACACATGTTAAGTGCTTTTAAGTCAGGGACTCCTCCTCATGGTGGAATAGCTTGGGGTTTTGATCGTCTAATGATGCTTCTTGAAAACGAACCTAATATTCGGGAAGTTATAGCATTTCCTAAATCTGGTGAAGGAAAAGATTTAATGATGGATTCTCCTTCTAAAGTTTCAAATCAGCAACTAAAAGAATTAGGAATTGAAATAACAAAAAAATAATATATGACCGATGAGCTTCCTACTACATATCAAGTAAAAGCTGGTTCGTTTGAAGGGCCACTTGAACTCCTACTTTCACTTATTGAAAGTAGGAAGTTCTTTGTGAACGAAATATCATTGGCTGAAGTAACAAATGATTATATTTCATATATAAAATCAATATCAAATATTCCAAATGATAAACATATTGCGGATGTATCTTATTTTATTTTAATAGCTGCAACTCTTATTCTAATAAAATCAAAATCACTTTTACCGAATCTTGAATTAACAGAAGATGAACATGAAAAAATTACAGATCTTGAACAAAGATTGAAACTATATCAAATCATTAAAAATGCGAGTATAGAAGTTAAAAATAATTTTGGAACCAAAATTATTTTTATGCCGACTGAACGTATTTGGAGTGAGCCACTTTTTTCTCCAGACTCTTTGATTACTGTTTCTAATATTGCACTTTCGATAAAAGATGTATTAAATCATCTTCCTAAAAAAGCAGAAAAACTTCCAGAAGTAGAAGTTAAAAAAATAATAAATATAGATGAAATTATAAATAGTTTAACAGACAGAATACAAAATGCTATTAATTTTTCATTTAAAGAATTTACTCAAAGCCAAGGTGCTCAAAACCAAGAAGAAGCAAAAGTTCATATTATCGTTTCGTTCTTAGCTATGTTAGAATTAGTACGTGAAGGTATAATTGATGTTATACAAAATAACTCATTTGGAGATATTGAAATTAATAAACAAGAAATAGTAGACACAGAAAGTCTACCAAATTAAAAATATGCCAATAGAACTAGAATCAAAAATTGAAGGATTACTTTTTTACAAAGGGGAAGATGTATCTATTAAGAAATTAGCAGAGCTTTTAAATGTAAGTATTGAAGAAATTGAAGAAGGTTTAATTAAATTAGAAAAATCACTTGAAAATCGTGGTTTAGTATTAGTCAGAAAGGATGATTCTGTTGTTCTTGGTATAACACGAGAACTTTCACCTCTAATTGAATCTATTCGTAAAGAAGAAATAACAAAAGAACTTTCAAAAGCTTCTATTGAAACTCTTTCTATTGTTTTATATAAAAATGGAGTTTCAAGAAGTGAAATAGATTATATTCGAGGAGTAAATTCAAGCTTCATTTTAAGAAATTTAATTGTCAGAGGATTGGTGGAAAAAGTAGTTGACACAAATGATAGTAGACGTATTTTATATCGTCCTAGTTTTAACACATTGTCATATATGGGAGTTAGTTCTATTGAGCAATTACCTAATTATGAAGATATAGTAAAACAATTACAAGAATCAATAAATCAAAATAAAGAAAATGAGTAATGCTTTAAAAATTTTCCTACCAAGTTTAATAAGTTTTATTATTGGTATAGCTATTACTCCAATAGCTACTCATTATTTTTATAAATATAGAATGTGGCGCAGAACATCCAGAAATGAAAATGTATTAAAAGGAAATTTTCAAAAAATTCATGATGAAAAATCTGAGCTATCTACTCCTCGTATTGGTGGAATGATAATTTGGGTATCAGTTCTTGCGACAATTGTTATTATTGGTTTAATAGATTTTATTTTTAGTACTAGTGCTACAGCTAAATTATATTTTATTAGTCGTAATCAAACAGTACTTCCATTTTTTACTTTGATTATGGCATCTTTAATAGGGCTAGGAGATGATTTCATACAAATTTTTGGTAAAGGTAAATGGACAACCGATCCTATTATTTTAAGATATATTAAAATAAGTATTATTTTAGCCTTAGGTTTTATTATAGGATGGTGGTTTTTTACAAAATTAGGAATTTCACAATTATATATTCCATGGTATGGGTTTGTTGAACTTGGATATTTATTTATTCCATTTTTTATAATAATTATGCTGGGAGTTTGGTCTTCAAGTGTGATTGATGGCATAGATGGTCTTTCAGGAGGAGTCCTTGCTTCTATTTTTATGGCATATACTCTTATTGCTTTTTTTAACAATCAAATAGATTTAGCTGCATTCTGTGCTGTTATTACAGGAGGCACATTAGCCTTTTTGTGGTTCAATATTCCACCAGCACGTTTTTATATGGGAGAAACTGGAATGATTGGACTTACTGTAACTTTATCTGTAATTGCATTTTTAACAAATACAGTATTATTACTTCCTATAATTGCATTTCCACTTTTTATAACATCACTTTCTGATATTATTCAAATGGCTTCAAGAAAATTACGTCATGGAAAAAAAGTTTTTCTTTTTGCACCACTTCATCATCACTTTGAAGCAAAAGGATGGCCTAAATATAAAGTTACTATGCGTTATTGGATTGTAGGAATAATTTCTGCTGTTCTAGGAGTTATTATTTCATTAATTAGTTAATAATGAAGACCACAAAAGGACTAGATAAAATATTTTTAATTATTATTATAATCCTAGTTGTTATAGGAGTAATAATGTTTACATCAGCGTCTCTTGGAATATTAGCTCGTAATGAAGCTAAATTTTACGGTGTTATATTTAATCAATTTATTTTTGGGCTTTGTGGGGGATTAATAGCTCTTTTTTTAGGATTACGTATTCCATATAAATTTTGGAGAGAATATTCACTTCCAATATTTATAGCTTCTATTATAGCAACTGCTCTTGTTTTTGTTCCTGGTATTGGATCTTCTCATGGAGGAGCTAGTCGTTGGATAAATATTTTTGGTAATTCGGTTCAACCTGTTGAATTCTTAAAAATAGGTTTTATTATTTATTTTTCTGCATGGCTTTCATGGGCAAAAGGGAGAGTAAGAGATGTTCGTTTTAGTATTTTGCCACTTATTATATTGTTGGGTGTTATTGCTTTTGTTTTACTTAAACAACCTGATACAAAAAGTCTTATTTTAATTACAATTACAGCTATTAGTATGTTGTTTGTTTCTGGTACACCATGGAAATATATATTAGGTCTTTTGGTGGGTAGTATAATAGCTTTTGTTATTTTAGTTTCATTCAAACCATATTTAATGGAACGTGTACAAACTTTTATAAATCCAAGTCAAAATGGAAGTGGATCATCATATCAACTTCAGCAATCACTAATTGCTGTTGGTTCAGGAGGTTTATTTGGAAGAGGACTTGGACAAAGTATTCAAAAGTTTAATTACCTACCTGAACCACAAGGAGATTCAATTTTTGCGGTAATAGGAGAAGAGCTTGGTTTTTTAGGATGTACAATATTAATTTGTCTATATATAGCTTTTGCTTTTCAGGGATATAAAATCGCAATACATGCACCTGATCCATTTTCTAAATTATTTATTATTGGTACCATTACAATGATTACAGCCCAATCTTTTATGAATATGGCATCTATTACAGGAGTCTTTCCTTTGACTGGTGTACCACTGGTATTTATTTCACATGGAGGAACATCATTATTACTTTCATTAGGTTTAATGGGTGTAATTTTAAATATTTCAAAATTTCAAAAAAAATAAAACTAGAAAATTAATTTAAAATACGATACAATAGTACTTATATGAAGATATTACTTACAGGAGGTGGTACGGGAGGACATTTCTATCCACTTATTGCTATAGCAGAACAAATAATAGAAATTACCGATAAACAAAAAATCATAGATTTGAAACTTTATTATATGTCAGATTCACCATATGACAAACGTATGTTATTTGAAAATAATATTACTTATGTTCAAGTTCCTGCAGGTAAAATGAGAACATATTCCTCTATTAAAAATTTCTTTGATATCTTTTCAACGGCAACGGGTATGTTTTTAGGATTGATTAGAATGTTTTTTATTTATCCAGATGTCATTATTTCAAAAGGTGGATATGCTGCATTTCCAGCAGTCTTTGCTGCAAAATTACTTCGTATTCCAGTTATAGTTCATGAATCAGATTCATATCCTGGTAGAGTAAATGTTTGGGCTGCAAAATTTGCAGAAAAAATTGCAATTTCTTGGCCTGAAGCTGTTGAATATTTACCAAAAGAAAAAACTGCTTTAACAGGACAACCAATTAGAAAAGATATATTACACGGAGATAAAGAAGGTTCACATGAATTCTTTAATTTAGTTCCTGATCTACCTGTTTTACTCGTTTTAGGTGGATCTCAAGGAGCTGAAAAAATTAATAATATTATATTAGAGAATTTACCAGAATTACTTTCTAAATATCAAATAATACATCAAACAGGTTTAAATAATATTGAAGATGCTAAATCAAGAGCAAAATTTATAATGGAAAGCAATCCTAATATTTCAAGATATGTACCTGTTGCTTATTTAAATAATTTATCAACTAAAATGGCAGCAGGAGCAGCAGATATTATTATATCAAGAGCTGGTTCTGCAATATTTGAAATAGCATCTTGGGGAATACCATCAATAATAATTCCAATAACAAATTCAAATGGTGATCATCAACGTAAAAATGCTTTCAATTATGCAAGAACTGGGGCTTGTGAAGTTATTGAAGAAGAAAATTTAACTCCTCATTTATTAAAATCTGAAATAGATAAACTTATAAGTGATCCTAATAAGCTTTTACAAATGAAAAACAGTGCACTTTCTTTTGCATCTCCAGATGCAGGTGCTAAGATTGCACAAGCCGCTATTGATATCGCATTATCACATGAATAATAATAATAATAATAAAATAGTTACTCGTTTTGCCCCAAGCCCAACAGGGTTTATGCATATTGGTGGTGTTCGAACAGCTTTATATGCATGGGCTTATGCTAAAAAAAATAATGGTACATTTATTCTTCGAATAGAAGATACAGATAAAGCTCGTGAAGTAGAAGGTTCTATTGAGCATATTATTAAAGCATTAAAATGGATTGGTATTTCTTGGAATGAAGGTCCCGATATTGGAGGACCCAATGCTCCATACAAACAATCAGAAAGATTAGAATCTTACCAAAAATACGCAAAGATTTTAATAGAAAAAGGATTAGCTTATGCTGATCCATATACAGAAGAAGAAGTTGAAACTTTCCGCCAAAAAGCAGATGCAGAGAAAAGACCATTTTTATACAGAGATCATAGACCAGAAAATACTCCTGTATGGAACGGAACACAACCGCTCCGATTTAAAGTTACTGATATTAAAAGTTATGAATGGGATGATTTAGTTCGAGGGCATTTAAAAGCAGGACCAGAAGCTCTAGATGATTTTGTATTAATAAAGAGTGATGGATATCCTACCTATAATTTTGCTCATATTATTGATGATTTAGAAATGGGGGTTACTCACGTAATGAGAGGTGATGAATTTATATCTTCAACTCCTAAATTTCTTTCTTTATATGATGCTCTTGAAATAAAGAGACCAGAATTTGTAATGTTACCACCAATAATGGGAGAAGATGGAAAAAAGAAATTAGGAAAAAGAGATGGAGCAAAAGATTTCTTAGAATATGAAAAGGAGGGTTATTTACCAAATGCCATGATGAATTTTTTGGCTTTTATTGGGTGGAGTCCCAAAGATGAGAAAGAAATTATTACACCATCAGAATTTATAGATCTTTTTGAAATTAAACAAATTCATATAAGTGGTGGTAAATTTAATGAAGAAAAATT
>Ga0302288_1001921_pt1 | contig 12712 bp, 27 predicted proteins | sample III_Fen_N1_1_FD_194549 | JGI IMG/M metagenome (GOLD analysis project Ga0302288, IMG submission 194549) | Peat permafrost microbial communities from Stordalen Mire near Abisko, Sweden - III_Fen_N1_1 | ecosystem: Environmental > Terrestrial > Soil > Wetlands > Permafrost | place: Sweden: Abisko...
GTATGGTGTGTTTCATGAGGAGTATATCGTAGAGAGTAATTATCTTTATGTAATTGGCGAACTGACGAGTTCTGGGTACTCCACCTAAAGCACATCATCAGGATAAAATGTTGTGGTGGCATCTGCGGTTTGGAACTGTAAAGGCTTAGTTCGATTCTAAGTATCCTGACAATTTATAACTATTATAAAAATAAGTTTTATTAATTAATGTAATACATATGAAAACAATAAACACAGAAAAATTAGAAGTAAAAATGTGGTTAGAAGAAATAGAAGATGGTGCAATGGAACAAATAAAACACCTTGCAAATCTTCCTTTTGCTTTTAAACATATTGCGATAATGCCAGATAGTCATAAAGGATATGGTATGCCTATTGGTGGAGTGTTAGCTACTAAAGATGTAATAATACCTAATGCAGTAGGAGTTGATATAGGTTGTGGAATGTGTGCCATAAAAACATCACTTACAGAATTAGATACTGAAACTCTTAAAAAGATAATGGGCGAAATTAGAAAAGCTGTGCCAGTAGGTTTTAATAAACACAAAGAAGCACTGTCGCCTGGATTAATGCCATCATATAAATATGATACAGATGAAAAAACTTGTCCTATAGTATATCAAGAATTTAAAAATGCACTCTATTCTATTGGAACTCTTGGAGGTGGTAATCACTTCATAGAAATACAAAAAGGTTCTGATGGACATATTTGGATTATGATACACTCAGGTTCAAGAAACTTTGGATTAAAAATTGCCGAGCATTACAATAAATTAGCTATTGAATTAAATAAACTTTGGTATTCAGATAGTGGAGTTCCAGCAGAATGGGAACTTGCATTTTTACCATTAGAAAGTGAGGAAGGAAAATCTTATATCAGAGAAATGAATTATGCAGTTGAGTTTGCTTTAGCTAATAGAAAGTTAATGATGGATAGAATTAAAGTTATTTTTGAAAATGAAACTAATTGTCAATTTGATGAGATGATAAATATTGCTCACAACTATGCAAGATTAGAAAATCATTTTGGACATAATGTAATGGTTCACAGAAAAGGTGCAACTTATGCAGATGTAAATACTATTGGTATAATTCCTGGAAGTCAAGGAACTCACTCTTATATAGTTAAAGGGAAAGGAAATATTCAATCATTTAAATCTTGTTCTCATGGTGCAGGAAGAAAGATGGGAAGAAATGTTGCGATGAAAACTTTAAATCTTGAAGATGAAATTAAGAAGTTAAACGATATGGGAGTTATTCACGCAATTAGAGGAGTTAAAGAACTTGATGAAGCACCTGGAGCTTATAAGGATATTGATGTAGTGATGAATAATCAAGAGGATTTAGTAGAAATCTTAGTTGAACTTACGCCACTAGGAGTAATTAAGGGTTAGATTTGACACATATCTAATTTTGTGTCATAACGTAAAAAGGTCTTTACTTTATTAGTTAATTGTGCTACACTAGAATTATGGAAAAACAAGAAGCATTAAGTAAAATAGAACATTTAAAAGATAGAGAGTGTTATTCTAATTTAGTGTGCTTAATAAATATTTTATTCCTAATTGAAGAAATTTATGACAAATCAAATTAAAAACTTTATAGAGGAAGGTAAGAAGGAACTAAGAGAATATTTTGATATAAATTTAAAACCTAAACATAATGGAATAAAAGATTTAGATAGAGAAATATTAGTTAATTTCATTTCCTCTCGCCAAATCTCACTTATAAAGATGATTGTGGAGATGGTGGAGAGTGAAAAGAAAGATACTATGGTGATAAATACTAATCCAGGTGGAAGTAATGCAGGTTGTAAAACTTGTGGAGGACAAGAAAATTGCCAATGTGAAATGTATAACCAAGCCTTAGACACCATTTCATCAAAATTATTAGAACTAACCAATGGTAAATAGCCATCTAAGAAATATGGAAACAATTAAATTAAAATTAAATAAAAAACAGTTAAGTGCATTAGGCGAGGCTATCGGTTATTATCATTTTTATGCAAAAGAAACCTTAAAAACAATGGTCAAAGAACCTAAAAAATACGCCATATTTGGAATAGGTATAGTAGACGCAATTAAAGACCAAGAAGATTATGTTAAAACACTCAAAACTGTAAAAAATAAAATAAATAGAATTATTAACTAACTCCCCCCTCATAGATTAAGAGGAAAAGAAGAATATATATATGAAAGAAGAATACGCAATAATAGATAATAACGGTAATTTTATAACTGCACCAAATGAAACTGGAAGTGGTAACTATATTTCTTTAATGACAAAAGCAAATGCTGAAATGTATGCAAAGATGTATGGTGGAGAATATAAATATAAGATTAAAAAAATTAAAGTTAAATAACTATATGCAAAACTCAAACGAAAATTCAAAAGAATGTTGTAACGATTGTAAAAGTCGTGGTGGAGATACAAATAGGTATACTTGTTTAAACTGTCCTTGTCATAAACCATCAAACGAAAAATCAAAATGTTGTAAGGAATGTAATGCTTATAAAAATATAGATGGAACAGATAAGTTTTATTGGGAATGTAATAATCCTTCTTGTCCTTGTCATAAACCATCAGTAGAAGTAATACTACATAAGTTTGATAGTGGATGTTTAAGTGGATGTAAATTAGACCATTCAGAGAATACCTGTGACCATTATGATAGTGATTGTAATAGATGTGGTAAATTAGAAAGAGAGCATAATCCACTACCCCAGTCCATTCCCCTAGATAGAGATGAGGGGGAAGACAAGTGTTGTTGTTATTTATATGATTGTGAATTAGGTTGTAGAGAAAGACAATGTTGTTGTATACCAGAATATACTCACAAAGTAAAAGACCATACACCATTAAAATATAGAGATTTCTTTGAAATCAAGTTCCCTACACTCCCAACCCAGAGAACTATAAGAAAAGGAAGAAGTTACCAATGCCAAAGACGAGATATTTATTAGATAAGATATTTAAAAAGAAATAATATTATGGAAAAAGAAATAAAACTAAGTATAAGTTATAGACAATATACAAACGATAGAACTGATATAGAAGAAAAAATAATTGAGTCTGTTTCTGATTTTATGAAAAATATGCACGATTATAATGCGATAGAAATTATAATTAAAAGAAAGGAATAATTTAACCCTAAAGATATGCTATTTAAGAAAGAATTAAAAGCATCTAAATAAATATGATTAGAATAGTAAAAAATAAAAAAGATGATTCATATGCAGTTATTATTGCTAATGCAAAACAAATTAGCTATACATTTTATACCCCCAAAGAGCTAGAACAACTATATAAGAAGATAGGGAAGATAGTTGGGAGGGGGAAGGACTACTGCCCTTACTGCAAAGCAGGACTTAAATAATATGCTTAAAGAATATAAAATTATTTTAAATAGATTAACTTTTAATATATAAACATTATACTACCCTTATATTTTTTTATCAAGTTCCTTATGTGCCAAACCCAGAGAACTATAAGAAAAGGAAGAAGTTACCAAAGTTCAATAATAAGAATATGTTATTTAAGAAACCACTTAAGGTCGTATGAGTGGATGTGCGATTAAAAATTTAAACAATTAAACAATATGATACAAGACAAACAAATGGGCGAAAATATGGGCAAGACATTTCTAACTATATTAGCAGACGGCAGATTTCACAAGAAAGTTAGTGAAGATACAGTAGGTGCAGTTAAAAGAGATATTAAAGATAAAGTTACAGGAGAGGTTACAGATACAGTTTACGAAACACTCCATGATAGTGTAGTTGGACAAATTACACAGATTTCAATTATAGAAGGTAAGTTTGGAAAAAATCTTCAAATCACCATTGATGATGAAGTTATATCAACAGGAGTAAAGGGAAAGTTTGGAGAAGACCTTCTCAAAAAACTTCCTGCCATTGATTACACAAAAAACAACGTTACTCTTACACCTTATGCTTTCATTCCAAAAGGAAAAGAAAATAAACTTGCAGGAGTTTCAGTTTATCAAGGTGCAATTAAGCTAGATAGTTATTACTACGATAAGGAAACAAAGAAAACAATCAATGGTTGTCCAACACCAGATAATGGTGGAGTAGGTTTTGATTCAGATGATTGGACTGCACACTTTAACACAGTAAGAAAGTATATGATTAAACAAGTTGAACAGTTACCAATATTTAAGGTAATTGAGGTGGTGGCAGAAAAAGAAGTACCACTAGAGATTCCTGGATTTTAACCATGAAACTTTCTAAAATTACGATTGGAGCAACAATCCCTTGCGGACAGTATCAAAATATCCAACCCTCATTTGAGGTTACAGAATTTACTACTGAAAGAGAAGGAATTGAATTTGCACTAAAATACATTAAGGAAGTTTGGGAAAGATTTGGAACTACTCCACTTAAGGAGGTCAAACTAGCCAGTAGTTCGGATAAAATAAATGCAATCTTATAAAACCAAAGTAATATTAGCCCTTAGTCTTACGGAAACTGCTGATGATATTAACCTTATTAGAGGTAAGATTACATCAACAGACTCTATCAATCGCAGGACAGTGGAAGGGCGAAGGATTACAGAAGAATTATTACAAATGTGCACAAAAAAATTAAATGAGATGGCTGAAGCAGGTCTTGAGCCATTCTAAACAATTATGCAAAATGAAAAAGCGTTGTCAGTATTAATCACAGGATGTAGAATTGCACAATCTAAAGGAGTATTTACTCTTGAAGATGCTAGTGTAATATTAGAAGCAATTAAGGTGTTTACTCCAGCACCATCAGAGCCAGTAAAAGAAAGTGAAGTTGTAGAGCCAGAAACACTTGACAAAAAGGATTAAATGTGGTAATATTAGAGTATTATGACAATCACACAAAAGAGGTATTTAATATCAAGTTTAATCACATTTTCAACAGGTTTTATTGTTTCAATAGCTATATTAATGAATAGTTTGACAGTAGAAAACGTAGGTTGGAGTGTAATATTAGGTATTCTATTAGCTGGGTTAAGAGGTGGAATAAAGGCAGTTGCAGAATATCTAGTTTCAAGTCAATCAAAATAAATGTCCTCTCTGAACTAGAATCAGAGAACTATGTTAAAATACATTATAATAGTATTTTGCGTAATTACCTCCCTGTTAGTTTCACCTACAAAGGTAATCTCCGAAACACTACCAATAGTGCCAGCTCCTACATTTGAGCAAGAGATGAATCGTATATTCGGAGATAAGACAAAAATCGCTTATGCTGTAATAATGCACGAATCAAATATGAATTATAAGGCTATCAACTATAATTGCATATACAATGGTAGAAGCACGTTTTGTAAGAAAGGAGATGAGAGTAAGGCTTGGTCTGTAGATTGCTCTGTAGCACAAATAAATGTTAGAGGGCAATCTTGTCCAGCTGAATTGATGACATCCGAAGGTCAGATTAAGGCTATAGAAAGAATCTATAAAGAGCAGGGTCTTAATGCTTGGGTGAGCTACAAAAATGGGTCTTACTTGAAGTTTCTCTAATAACCACATCTGTGGAATTACAACTTAATAAATAATGTAACACATGAATATAATAAAACAATTAAAAAGAGCATATGAAAGAGCAGTGTATGGTATTGATTCTTGGGCAATAGAAAATCCCGACACATACACAACAGACTTCTATTTCTTTATGGCTAATACCAAAGCAAACTGGCTTGAAGAAAATGAAGATTTGACTGACAAGGAAACTCTCAAAGAATTTCGCACACTCCAAGAGATTGCATTTGGAATGGCAGGATATGCAGAAATGGAAAGTGGTGCATACAAGAAGAATGACCCAGAGTTTAAAAGACTTGAAAAAGATTTTAAGAAGGCTTGGAAGTTATTAGGAGATAATATGACAATACTATGGTAGAATCACTTAAAAGCGAACTTGAAAAAGAAGAACTAAGAAAACTTATCTTTAATAGAAAATTAACTTTTATGGATGAATGGGATAATCTTGGTTTATCTAAAAAGAAAAGAGAAGAATTTTTAGATTGGTATTGGGATAATGTTAAAGATTATACTTTATTAACTGGTCTTGATGAATTTAAAAAACTATAATATGAAAAAACTACCACTCAATAGTGAAGGAATACCATCAATGAATGAATCAAGTTTAAGTTCGTTTGCTGGTTATTGTATAGCAAACCCAAATCAAAGATTTTTTCAAGCACTCACTAATTGGTTTGGTGTGCAAAAGATTGGTTTCTTTGATGGAAAAAATTGGCACGACTTATGGTTCTTAGAGGAAAGAATTGATTATAAAGTAAAGAAGTTAGGTAAAAAATAATATGCGTGAATTTAATTCAGGAGCTTTGCGTGATGATGACACCACTAAACCAGACTTTATAGAAACTATCTCGTGGACTGCTTTTAGAAAATTTGGAGAGTATATGACAGGTAAGAAAAAGAGATATGGACAAGGTAACTTTAAGAAAGGTATACCTATTGAATCTTACGAACAGTCGTTAGTAAGACACCTGCAAAAATACTTAGAAAATAAATATGAAGATGGAACTTGTGAAGCAGAGGAAGACCATCTTAGTGCTATGGTATTTAATATCTTTGGTATTTTACACGAGCAAGAAAGAAAAATTAAAAATGAAAAATAAACCAGTGATACTTACAGCAGACATAGAAACATACCCTGCTGAGGTATTAATGTATGGTAATACTTGGGAACCTGTAATAGTAAAAATAGTCAGATTCCAAAGTATACTATCATTTGCATATAAGTTAGGTGATGGTAAAACTAAATATATAGGACTTAACACTATTAAAGGATATAAGCCAGGTGATTTAGATGACAAGAAACTAATCATAGAAATATCTAAAATAATTAATGAATCTGATTCTTTTTGTGGGCAAAATTCTGATGACTTTGATATAAAGATTATCAAGGAAAGAATTATGTTCCATAATCTTCCACCTCTTAGACCAGATTTAATTTTACTTGATACAAAGAAACTTTATAAACAAGTTTCAAAATTGCCAAATAATAAATTAAATACTCAAAGTCAATTCAATGGTATTGGAGAGAAAACAAAACACTCTGGTACTGACTTATTTATTGATTGTGGAGCAGGAGATATGAAGGCTTGGAGAATAAATGAGAAGTATAATAAACATGATGTTGATTTAACTTATGCTAACTTAATGAAGGTTCTACCTTATGTTAAACTAAGTAGACCACAATCTGCTTTCTCTGAAGATATACAATGTTCTAATCCATTATGTCTATCACATAATTTGATTAAAGCAAAGCGTAGGAGAGTAGTTAATGGTTGGAAGCAACAATATCAATGTAAACTATGTGGTAGGTATACACAAGGTAAACAGTTAATAAAAGAACTTGACAAGCAATACAATAAGTGATATAATGATATTAGTTCTTTATGTACATTCGTACAGAATCACAAATCCAATTAGTTTAGCAGTAAAATATTCTCTTACGCTTTATGGGTAAGAAATAGACGAAGGTGCAACTCCTTCATTGGATTTAAGTAAATAGTTATTTAACATTTAAATAGTTTATTATGGAAACGAGCAATGAAACCCTTATCTCTTTGCTCGCTGCAAAGGATTTGGAATTAAAACAAATGGTGCTGTATATTCAGCAACTGGAATCTTCCTACAATGACCTAGCGGTTAAGTACAACAAATTAATGCAAAAGCATTATACTAAAGCTAAACGAACACAAATCGGTTACAAACAAAAAAGCCAACAATGAGTAAGACTAACCACCACGAGAGAAAGCAGGAGCAAACTGCTAGGCTTTCAAAAAGGAGAGTTCGTAGGATGAAACTTGAAGAAGAAAATCCAAGAATGAAGAAAAGGAAATCTTCCAGGAAAATGAACAGACACCATTTAGTGAACAAATGTAATGGAGGAACTATGTCAATCAACAACATCTTGTGGATTTACATAAATCGCCATCATGTTTGGCACGAACTATTTAAGAATCTTGACTTAGAACAAGTAATTGAATTACTAATCAGAGTTAAGAGAGCTAAAGACAACCAGGAGTTTGACCACTCCAGATAATCTAATTTAGATAAAGCCCACCTAATCGTGGACTTTTCTTTTTACCTATTGACAAATGTAACACAATATGCTATACTAAGGTAATGAAAAAAGATAAAGAGAATTTAAGTTGTTTTGTGATTCTACGAGTTACACCAACTGTGAAGAAATTATTAAGAGATAAGAAGATAAGTAAGAATGTATCTGTGCAGGTTCGTCATTTCATTAATAAGTTTTTGGGATTAAATGATTAAACTTACATTTCCAATTTACTATACACAAGAGTTTAAAACAAAGAAACCTAAAACTTTCTTACTTGGACTTAACTGGTATAGAAATAGTAATCACTTCCTATCAAATAAAATTAAGGCACATTATCATGAACTTGTTAAACAACAAATAGGAGATAATAAGTTTACCAAGATTAGAATAATTTATAAAGTTTATGCAGGAAGAAATGGAACAGATGGTCATAACATTAGAGCAGTAATGGAGAAATTTATTTGTGATGGTTTAGTTGAGTGTGGAGCATTACCAGATGACTCAATAGAGTATCTACGAGGTGATGAAAGTTATTATTTTATTAGTAAAGAAAATCCTCGTATTGAGGTTGAAATAGAACAACTATGAATTACATCATTTATGGAGCAATTCCTGAAAGTTTAATAAGTCTAGGAAAAATTGAAGTTTCAAAGCCTAAAAATACGTTGAAAACAAAGGCTAGAAAAAGACGAAAATAAGCAAAAATACCCTTTTGGGGCAAATTTGCGTTTTAAGGGGTCTTTAATTTAATAGAGCCATATAACACCCTGTGGAAGTGTTTTGTTAAGGTCAAGATGCACAAAAGTAGGAGCAAGACCTACTCTTTTTATTCCATTTAAGAAAGCTGAACTAATTATCTTCATTCTTTGTGTAGAATCAGTAATAGAAATATCTACAGCTTCACCTGTAAGATGTGCTGAATCAGTAACTGCATCTTTAAGTTTATTATTCTGTTCTTTTGTTCTAAAACCACTATTTATTTTAAAAGGAAAACCACACTCACCTCTCATCTTATCAAGAATAACTACAAGTTCTGGTTTAAGTCCTACTATTTCTTTGTCTTTAAAGTATTTATATGTTGGCATATTATTTTTATTTATAAAGTCTTGTAATAAATTCCATTGTTCTGCAAAGTTTCCAGTAGGACTATCGGGATTTGTATTATATCTGTAAGTGTCCATAACGTCTTTACATTTTGCTAGTTCAACTAATGCGTGCATTATTTCATGAGCTATCTGAATCCAGGCTTCATCAACTATTGGGTTATCTTTATATATTCCAATATTAATGAATGGTTTGTTTAAGTATGGAAAACAATTACCTGTTGGAGTGTTTGGTAATAGTGGAAACTTTGAACCTTTAGGAGTAGCCCATTCTTCTTGATTAAACACAAACATATTCATATCAGCCTTACAGTCTAGTATTGATACTAAGTGTGAGCCAGTTACAATATATTGTTTAAATCCATTATGTAAAGTTATTTCAGTTGATTTATAATCAGTAACATTTATATTTGTAAACTTAAAAGTAATATCAATATTATGTTTTAAATGATAAAGTCTAGCCTTTTCAAAGTAATCTTGATATGGAAAAGTTATTTTATTAAGATTTACATTGATGGTTATTTTCATAGTTTATATTTTATAATTGTATACATTATTGCACTTACAATAAATCCACCAACTGTGTAAAGCAACCAACTAAATGCTTTTTCTACCCAGATTCCAGCTTTTTGTTCAAGTGCTTTATCAAGTTTATCTTGGATTTCTTTTATTGAAGCATTTGTTTTATTGTGGAATCCCTCTAAACTTTTTACTATATCTTGATGTTCTTCTTTGTTGTCAGCTTGAAATTCCTCTAATTTATCCATTAGTGTTTTTGATGTTAGTTCTAATAATGCGATTCTTGTTTCGTCAGAGTTACTCATACTTATACGTTAGTATTTAACGACTTTACATTAGCTATTAAGTTGGTATTTATACTCTTTATGTTTGCTTTAAGATTTGTATTGTAGGATTTTAGGTTGGCTGGACCTGCAGCTGCTGCTGGTGCTATTGCTGTTATAACACCAACACCATTACAATTTGAAACCATATCACATCCCCAGTTTCCACAAGAAGTAGTCTGTACTCTAGTTGCCGAAGCTGTTGTAAATTCATCAGAACCATTTCTTCCACTATCATACTGTTGAGTCCAAGTTGGATTAGATGTTGTTATATAATAACCACTAGGAGTTCCACCAGAGTTTGCGTAATAGATAGATTCTAATAATAAACAACTTGCTACTGATGGAGTAATTGTCGCAGTAAATATAAGTGGGTGTGCTGTTCTTATGTCTTTTATTCCATTATCAGTATTTATTGGAGTAGTTGCATCGTGTCCTGTAATTCTATACATCATTCCTGTATGTTTAATAGATGAATTAGTAAAACTAAAATCTGTTGCACCTGCATCTCCACTTGTTGCTATTTTCCAATATGTTGAAACTCTCCAACCTGTAGTAGTAGAATCATAATATGCAAATCCAGCTGTCCAACCTGCTGGAGGAGTCCAAGCTGTATTATTATTATGCGTAATAGTAACAAACATTAAATTACCAGTAGATAATCCAGTTGGTTTAGTAAAAACTGCTGTTGTAGCTGTTTGCCAAGATTGTGTTGATGTTGATTGTATTGCTACTGCCATATATTTATTTGTTTACTGGATAATGTCATATTAAGCTACGACTGTACTGTTATCGCTACTTGGATTGAAGTAGATTGTATCTGCGTCTACTGCAAATCCTACGACCCTTATAACTCCATCTGCACCTGTTGGTATTGTTGTTTGTAAACCTCCTGCTGTTTCACCTGCGTAAATAGTAACTCCTGGAGTCCAATTCCAAGCATCAAATCTTACAAAAGAACCAGGGAGTGCTACTTTCATCGCCTGTGTATCATTTTTAGCTTCCATAGCAAGACCAATCAACCCTCCTGAAGTTGCAATAGCATCTGCATCTACAATTAACCACTTAGAAGATGAGCCCATATAAACTAGATTAGCTGCGGCAACAGTAGCACCTGATTGGAAACTATCTGTATAATTACCAGTACAATATGCATCTGTTGCTGGAAGTTTCAAACATATTCCACTACCTGAAGGCATTATAATTCCATCTCCTACTTTTGTAGTCATAGCTCCTGTCATTGTTCCACCTGCTTTTGGAAGAGCATTGTCAGCTGTTGTTCCCTGTGTAGAAGTAGCATAAGCTGTTGAAGCCGTATAAGCGGCAGTTCCAAGTGTCCCACCTGTTCCTATTGCGAGAGTAGAGCCATCTGTAGCTGTAAGTGTCATACTATTTGAAACTGAAAGCTTTTTACCACTTGTAATCGCTACACCTTCATACCAGTAATTCCAGTTAGCCGCTGTTGTTGGTGTTGCTACTAGAGCCATAAATGTAGCAAATGTTCCTGCTGCTAATATAACAATAGCGTTAGCACCTGAAGATTGAACTGTAACTGCGAGGGTTGAATTGTTTATTATTTGATACGCTTGGCCTGCTACTATCCCTGTTGTTGGGAGAAGAACTGTTTGAACTGATGAACCTGTAAACTCTTGTTGAAAAGCGTCACCGACTACTAGAGTTGTAGTTGCCCCTGCTGTTGCTTGTGTTCTAAACCCCTCTATGTGATTAGCAGCTGAAAGATTTTTGTTTGCGTCCCAGCCTGCAAGTGTAGAAGCTGTTGGTGCTGTCGTTACTACTTTAGCTGTCCAGTTAGTTCCATCAGAAGATAAATAGTTACCTGAAGTTCCTGGAACTGCGTAAGTTTCTGTTGAAGTTACCCAGTTTGTTCCGTCACTTACTATTATCTTACGAGTAGTTGCGGAAGCATTCGGAAATGTTGGAGTAGATGCGATATAGTTAGTTCCGTCTGATACCATCACTTTACCAGCAGTTACCGAAGCATCAGGATAAGTTACTGTACTTACTATCCAATTAGTTCCATCTGAACGAATATGTTTTAGAGCTGTTGCACTTGCACTTGTTGGGAATGTTGGTATTGAATATACTGGTGCTGCACCTACTCCTCCTGAAGCTAGTATCTTACCTGCTGCTGGAGCTGCTAATCTACCATAAGCTGTTGTTGAAGTAGCATAAGCTATATCTCCTATTGCTTGTGAAGCAAAAGTCCAGTTAGAACCTGTTTTTGTAGCTGCTGCTATAAGTTGTGTTTGTGCTGATGAAGTAAGACCTTTTACATAAGATAGTTCTGTTAAGCTAGGATAGGTTGCTACTGCTAAAGATTTTACACTTCCAGTTGTATCAAAATATGCTATTTCATTTATAGTTCCACTTATTCTTGTTGTAGCGGAATTATCTCCAGAGTTAGTTCCACTTGTGTTTGCAAGTCTTGTGTCTATTGTTGTTGTATATGAAGCTGTTGTGTTTGTTAGGACAGTTGATAGAGGTTGATAACTTCCAGCTACTTGATAACTTGCTGTATCAGCATAAGCCATTGTTCCTACATAATCTGTTCTGATAACATCTAAAATTCCAACTGTTGCACTTTGATATGATACAGTTGCTATTGCTTGGTCATAATTAGGTGTTGTAGGTCTTGTTGAAGTTAAAGCACCTGCTGTTGTTG
>Ga0302288_1001922_pt1 | contig 12710 bp, 15 predicted proteins | sample III_Fen_N1_1_FD_194549 | JGI IMG/M metagenome (GOLD analysis project Ga0302288, IMG submission 194549) | Peat permafrost microbial communities from Stordalen Mire near Abisko, Sweden - III_Fen_N1_1 | ecosystem: Environmental > Terrestrial > Soil > Wetlands > Permafrost | place: Sweden: Abisko...
TGACAGAAGAAATAATGAAAGGTATTATTAAGAAATATTTTGATTGACAATAAAGTTGAGTAGGTATAAAGTGACGTTTCACCCCTAAACCTCTCTCAGAACCGTACATGAACCTCTGGTTATACCCTTCGTTTCCGCTATCGCTCAAACGAGGAGCCGCGACGGGAAGATGATCAATCGTTTTGATTTAGATACAGAACCCATTACCTTTACTGGCGCAAGGATTTGTAATCCGTATCAACTCAGGCAGCTTTTCGGCTTGATCCTAATGATTCGGGACCTGCAATCCCGCCTCTGCCTGGTAGCTTTCTTTGATGGATGTAATTACAATAAATATGACTTATTGGGATATTCTTGATGATTTTATTCGATCGAATAATATTGTAATAGATCGAAAAAAGGGTACGACTCACCCAAAATATGAAAATATGATTTATCCAGTTGATTATGGATTTATTGCAAATACGAAATCAATGGATGGAAATGGTATTGATATATTTGTTGGTGAAGAAAATGAGAAAAAGATAAATGGAATAATTTGCATTGCTGACAAAATTAAAAATGACTCTGAAATTAAAATTATTTATGGCTGTAATGATTCGGAAATTGAGCTTATACTTAAATTTCTTAATAATTCGGACTACATGAAAGCAGTTTTCATAAATCACGACAACCATTAGTGACAGAGTAAAACCCCGCCGGTGCGGTTTTGTAATCCCTGCCAACTCAAGCTGCTTACCGGCTTGATCCCGAGTACTCGGGACCCGCAATCTGCTTCTGCATGTCGCTTTCAACGTAACCGATTGCATTGAGTCGATGGATGCAAGTTAGGTTGTAACTTTAGAATCAGGGTAAACGTCATAACACAATAAAAAAATATTAGGATAATTTATGGAGAACAATTCAAACAGAAATCTTTGGATCGATTACTTGCGGACGGCAATTACGGTAATGGTTGTTGCGCACCATTCGTCGCTGGCATATACCACTTTTGCCTGGTTCGACAAAAAAGCTTATATCAATTCAACACATGCCATTGTTGACTCCAAAAGGTGGATTGGGCTTGATATTTTCGAGAATTTTAACGATGTATTTTTCATGTCACTTATGTTTTTGATAGGTGGATTATTCCTTATGAGAAGCATGAATAAGAAGGGCATGATTGTGTTTATAAAAGACAGATTTTACCGGCTGTTTATTCCTTTCCTGTTTTTGGGAACTTTGTTAATGCTCATTGCTTATTTCCCTTCCTATTATGTTGGCCATAATAGCACAGACCTTATTGCTTACATAAATGATTTTTTCGGAACAGAGAAGTGGCCTGTTGGACCTCCTTGGTTTATCTGGGTATTATTCGTTTTTAATCTGCTGTTCGCCTTGTTTTATCCGTATTTTCTAAGGTTAGGCGACAAGATTGGATTGAGACTTTCTGTCCTGAAAAACAAACCTTTTACTTTTTGTATGATCCTGTTTTGTGTTACCTGGATACTTTATGTGCCAATCGCATACAAAATCGGGGCTGGAACCTGGACCGGAATTGGCCCTTTTGATTTTCAATTAAGCCGGATACTTCTGTATTTTGGATATTTCACAGTAGGAATTCTGATTGGTAATACTGATTTTAATAACGAAATATTTTCAACGAAGTCAGTCCTTGTGGAAAAATGGTGGCTTTGGCTTCTGCTCTCCATCGGGGTTTATTTTACTTTAATTGTAATTTCTGAGCCATTAAAACAAATGCTGAAGAACAATACAATTAAAGAATTCTATGCATGGATGATTTATTACATTATTTATGCTGCTTCGTGCACAATTAGTTGTATCGCCTTTATTACTGCCTTTCGAAAACTAGTCTGTAAAGAAAATTACTGGTGTAATTCATTATCTGAAAATGCTTATTTAATTTATTTAATCCATTACATTTTTGTTGTTTGGTGTCAGTTTTTACTATTGAAGTTTGACCTTCCTGCTGTCATTAAATTTTCAATTACATTTACAGCTGCACTTTCATTAAGCTGGATAGTCAGTATCTTATTCCGAAAGGTGAAAATCGTTAATAAATATTTGTAATCGAGAAAAGAATTGCGAAAAGGAAACCAAACCAAGGAAGAAGAACCGCTAACATCTCCGCGCCTTTGGCAGCAAGGATCTGAGATGTGTTTTTTCCTGCTCAGGTAGCTTTGAGGTTCTTAAACTGTAACAAATAATTAAAAAAAATGAAAGCTAAAATTGTACTACTACTTTGTTTTTTATCATTTTTTTCGAATGCCCAGGAAATTCAAAAATTCAATGCAGGATTCAATTTTTTACTATTTAAGGTGAGTTATGAAAATGGATATGGAACAGTTAATTATTCTTCAAGAGGTGGCGCTTTCGTTGAGAAAGCCATTCAATTGAGCTTTTTAAAACAAACCTTTTTAAGTCCGGGGCTGGCCTACAAATCGATTAATGAAAAATATAGCGGCGGTGGATTAGGTGGAGGCTCAGCCAGTAAATTGAATCATTACGCGCTGAGTGGTTATCTGAAAATTATTCATAAAACTGAACTATTTAAATCTGCCGGATTCTATTATGGAGCATTGGGAGGTGCAAATTTTATAACATGGGCCAGAGGAAATGCAAGCAGCTATAATATACTATACGAACAAGCAAACTGGGAAAATCCGAATTATAAGGAAGATCCGTCGCACTTGTTTCATAAAATGTACGCTGGAATATTAACTGGCGTACAATTCAGCGAAAAAACGTCGATAAAAACGTCGTTGGAATTGAGACTTCTGCCTCGTTTAGGCGAATATAAAGAGCAGGTATTAAGTCCTTTTGAGTTCGTTCTTAACTTGGGATTTGGGGGGAACGTTCAAAACAAAAAGGATAAAAATTGAAATAAGGATAAAACTGCAGCTCCGATTTTTCTGCCGTTCACTATAAAAAATTCTTGTCCAAATATTCCTGAAATTTGTCTTTGTACTGATCGCTTACCGGGATGTAGGTTTTACCAAAAATGATTCGGCTTCGCTCGATGGTGTCGATCTTATTGAGGTTGACAATGAACGAACGGTGTACCCGCATAAACTGGTCTTCGGGCAATTTCTGTTCGAGCGATTTGATGGAATTAAGCGACAGAACCGGCTTGTCCTCGCCCGTTGTATAGACTTTGATGTAGTCTTTCAGTCCTTCGATGTAAAGGATATCGTTGAAATTGATGCGCCGTATTTTGTATTCCGATTTCAGAAACAGAAACTGGCTGTTTGCTTCAATTGTTGGAAGCACACTTGCTTCAAGTTCCGATTGTTTACGCGCCTTCTGGGCAGCCTTCAGGAATTCTTCGTAGCTGAAAGGTTTTAGTAAATAGTCGATGGCATTCAGTTTAAAACCTTCGAGCGCATATTTCTCATACGCGGTGGTGAATATGATTTTCGGTGCATTTTCGAGGCTTCGGGCAAATTCAATTCCGGTCAGATCGGGCATCTGAATGTCGACAAAAATCAAATCAGCCGATTGCGTTGAAAGGAAATCAATAGCATCCAGCGGATTATCGAAAGCGCCTACCAACTCCAAAAAAGGTGTTTTACTGACATAATCGCTCACTAAGCGAAGTGCAAGCGGTTCATCGTCGATGGCAATTGTTTTCAGCTTCATACCTTTATTGATTTAAAGCCCCCTCCAAACCTCCCCCAGATAGGGAGGCTTAAAAAGCGCTCGTTACAAAATTCGCTATAATTTTCATTCTCCTGTGCAAAAGTATTATGGCTTGAATAGTTCATCTGTCATTTTTTCTCAATTGATAATATTATACGGAAAACTGTTTCGTTTTGCTCAATGGTTAGTTCATGCGTATCAGGGAACAACAGATGGAGACGCTTTTTTACGTTTTCGAGACCGATTCCGGAATGTTGCATATCGCCTGGCTGGCTGCTTTTGCCTATACTGTTTTCAGAAACAAAGTTGATCTGATCATTGTCAATGGTCATCCGGAGATGAATGAACGAGCGATCGCGATGGCTGACTCCGTGTTTAAAGGCATTTTCAACAAACGGCACAAAAAGTAGCGGAGGAATGGTGAAGTCCGAAAATTCATTGGGAAAATCGATCAGCAACTCCACTCTTGGGCTCAGCCGCAACTTCATCAGGTCGATGTAATTGTTCATGAAGTCGATTTCGTGGCTCATCTGCGTTTCTCCATGTTCCGATTCGTAGAGCAGATATCGCATCAACTTCGACAGTTTCAGCACCGAATCCTGCGCTGTTGGGCCGTCGATGCCAATTAGTGAATAAATGTTATTCAGGGTATTGAAGAAAAAGTGAGGACTGACCTGATTTTTCAGGAATGCCAGTTCCGAATTCAGTTTTTCCTTTTCCAGTTCCTTTTGTTTCTTCTCGTTCTGTTTCAATTTCTCCATTACACCAAGGCCAATGGCAAAACCTGACAATAGCAATGATGTTATGAGATGACTAAGAAAGCCAAATACATCGCCATTCTTCGGACCTTCGTCTTTGCCATTTAGCATTTTCATGGCTTCGCGAAACTTTGCATCAGCAACAGGGTCGTATAAAAAAGTCCTTTCTATATAAGTGGCAATATAATGGGTTACAAGTATAAAAGCGATAAGAATAAGTATATAGGTTAACTGTTTGTTCTGAACAAAGTAACGAGGCACCAACCAAAGATAACCGATGTAAAAGATGATGGCGGAAGATACGGTATGCAGAAAAAACCCATATAAGCGCAACACATTACCTCCTCCAAATGAACTGTGAAGATATACCGCAAAAATGATTACAATGGCCCAGACGATCGTGTGAAGCGTAACCTTAATCCATTTATCGGAGAATGATATTGATTTACCCATTGATGACTTTTTTTCAAAGATAATGTAAAATGGTTTAATGGTTAATGGTTTAATGGTTTCGGTTATCAGTTAAAAAATCGACAACAATTTTGCAATTAAACCATCAACCCATTTATTCGTACCTCAACGCATCAATTGGGTTCAGGTTCGAAGCTTTTCGTGCCGGATACCAGCCGAAGAAGATTCCAATTGCCGAACAAACCAGGAAAGCCAAAGCTTGTATTTCTGGCATAATAATCATTGACCAACCGATTACTGAAGTAACAACATAGGTAACCAGCATTCCAAAAATAATCCCAATTATTCCACCAAATACACTCAATAGAACCGATTCGATCAGGAACTGCATCATAATATCATTCGCACGACCACCCACCGACAGACGCAAGCCAATTTCGCGGGTTCGCTCGGTAACTGAAACAAACATGATATTCATGATACCTATACCTCCAACCAACAATGAGATTCCGGCAATTGACCCCAACAAGATAGTCAACATATTCATCACTGAAGAAAATGTCTGTACCATTTCAGCCTGAGACCTTACCTGAAAATCATCTATTTCACCATCTTTTAGTTTGTGGCTTTTGCGAAGCGAATTGGTAACCTGACTGATTGCTTCACTATTTTTTTCCTCGCTGACCGCAGAACCATAAATACTTTGAATATGAGTGATTGCCAAAATACGTTTCTGAACGGTGGTATATGGAGCAATAATCAGGTCGTCCTGATCCTGTCCCATGCCGTTTTCCCCCTTTTCTGTTAAGACACCAATAATCAAAAGCGGTATGCCCTTAAACCTCACCGATTGACCAATTGGGTCGGTTTTCCCCTCAAAAAGTTTTTCGATAATGGTTTGGCCGACCAGGCAAACTTTGGCATAGGTTTGTATCTCCCGATCCGAAAAACCGCGTCCTGATTTGATTGTATATTTTCGGATATTGAGATACTTGTTATTAACCCCGTAAACCGAAGTTGGCCAGTTTGAGTTACCTACCACAGCCTGTCCGCTCGAACGAACTTCAGGAGACACGGCAGATAGCAACGGGCAATCTTTTTCTATTGCCGCAATATCATTCAATGTCATACTTTGCGCATTCGAATTTCCCATCGCTACACCGCCACGTTGTTGCGATGCGGGCATAACCATAATCAGGTTAGTTCCCATGCTCGACATTTGGTTTGCGATACTTTTTTTCGATCCTTCCCCAATGGCGAGCATCACAATCACTGCGGCCACCCCAATGATGATTCCAAGCATGGTTAAGAATGCTCTGAATTTATTGCGCCTCAGTGCATTCACCGATATTTTTAATGTATTTGTATAGTTCATGACTTTACTTTTTTTCGGTTAAATCGTTTCTTCCACCGGAAGAGATTTTAGCAATTCGGCAGCATTATATCTACTAGTAACCATATCTTCACGTATAATATGTCCATCGCGAAATACGACTTCCCGGGTCATAAATTTGGCAATATCGGGTTCGTGGGTCACAAATACAATGGTTTTGCCTTTCGAATTCAAATCCTGAAGCAATGCCATAATCTCGTATGAAGTTCGGGTGTCGAGGTTACCAGTGGCTTCGTCAGCAAGAATTACCACAGGGTCGTTTACCAGCGAGCGGGCGATAGCTGCGCGTTGCTGTTGTCCACCCGACATTTGGTTTGGCATATGGTGCATGCGATCGGCAAGCCCTACAGCTTCCAACGCTGCGATAGCTCTTTCGCGGCGTTCTTTCGGTTTTACCTTCGAATTGTAGAACAACGGAAGTTCTACATTTTCGAGAGCCGAAGTACGGGGCAACAAATTGTACGATTGAAATACAAAGCCCAACTTCTCATTCCGTAAAGCCGCAAGTTCATTTCTCGAAAGCCCACCCATGCTCACTCCATCTAGAAGGTAGCTTCCTGAAGTTGGTTTGTCAAGGCATCCCAAGACATTCAGCATTGTTGACTTGCCCGAACCGCTGGTACCCATAATGGCCACAAATTCGCCTTCTTTAATTTCCAGGTTAATCCCTCTTAGGGCATGAACCGTAATATCTCCTACAAAGAAATCTTTCTTTAGGTCCTTAACCTCTATAATTGTCTTTTTCATTTTTCTATTTCCTGATTATTCACTGACCCTGTTTTTCTTATTTCAATTCGGGTGAATTGATAACAAAACATCTTAAATGCGATCGGCTCGTCTGAATTATTGTGGTGGCCCCCCCCGTTGAGTGTTTGTTGTTGCTGTTCTCTTTTCACTTCCCGGAGGCCTGAAAAAACTTGTTGATGTCTTTCCTTTTACGGTTGGTGTGCCAGTTGTAGTTATTGAAGTAACCACTTCATCTCCTGCAATTAATCCATGTACAACTTCAAAATTAATTTCATCGGTAACGCCTACAGTAACTTTTTGCGGATGTATTGCACCATTACTTCCTTTTATCCAAACTGTATGGATTGAATCATTACCTGCAGCTACAGCATGCATAGTGCCTTCTTCCATTGGTGGTGCAGGTGGTTCTGATGCCTGTGCACTACCCGTGCCCAATGAAGACATGTATGCAGCCAGAGCTTCCGGATCGGGAGTAAACCGGGTCGCTTTTGCTGATACCAGCAGAATGTCTTTTTTCTCGGTCACAAAGAACGTGGCATTGGCAGTCATACCTGGTTTCAGAATGTTATCAGGATTAGGAGCTCCAATAACGACGGTATAGGTAACTACATTGTTGGTTGTAACTGGCTGAAGTCTGATTTCGGTTACTTCACCATTAAATTTTTTGAGAGGGAAGGCATCAACTGTAAATTCAACACGCTGTCCACTAATCAACTGGCCTATATCTGCTTCGTCAACCTTAGCTTCCACACGCATCTGGGTAAGGTCATTGGCAATGGTGAAAAGTGTAGGTGTATTGAAGCTGGCCGCCACAGTTTGGCCTTCGTCAACAGCACGATTAAGGATAATTCCATCAATTGGCGAATAAATTCGGGCATACGCCAGGTTGATTTTATTTTTATCGTACATTGATTTGGCATTATTTAGCGAACCTAACGCATTGTTGTAGTTATACTCAATCTGGTCGAAGTCTGCTTGAGCAATCAGTTTCTTGGCAAGCAGGGCCTTGTATCGCTCGTAAGTTGCTTTCTGGTATTTCACCTGAGCTTCTGCCTGATCGACCGATGCCTTGGTTTGTTCGAGCTGGGCAATCAGCGGAGTTTCGTCGATCTGGGCCAGCAATTGACCTTTTTTAACCTGCGAATTGAAATCTACGAATATTTTCTCGATTACTCCTGAAACCTGAGTACCAACAGCAACTGTTTTAACCGCTTCGAGCGTACCTGTTGCAGTAACAGTGTTGCTAATTGTACCTTTCTCAACTTTAGCTGTTTCAATCGAAACTGTTTGCTTGGTTTTCGTGACTGATTTGTAAATCAGAAAACCTGCGGCAAGCACCACAACTGCCGATCCGATGTATATTATACTCTTTTTCATGATGATATATATTATTGTTTTTATATTTTTCTAACGGATTAATTACAATGACAGAGGAATACCTTTGTAAAAATCAACTATTTTGTAGCTGAAAATCATGTTGAATTTAGATTGCAATAATTTGCTTTCTGAGGTAATCAGGTTCGTCTTTTGAATCAGAAAATCGACTGAGTTGATCAAACCTTGATTATATTTTTCAGTAGTCACATCATACGATTCTTGCGCTGATTGATTTTGTTCCTGGCTGGCCAGATATTGACTTTTGGCTGAAACAACATCGGCACATGCCTGTTCAATACTTTTACGAAGCTCGTTCTTCGTGTTGATCTCAGAGAGTTCAGCATCGGCAACCGAAATATTGGCAGACGCAATGTTTGTTTTTATTTGCTTTTTCTGAAAGATTGGAATCGAAAGGGAAAATCCAACAGATGGATTTACTTTATCTTTTAGCTGACTGGTATAGGTTGAATTTTGGGTCAGGCTCGAATAACCTGTTGACAAGCCGGCATCCATCGAAAGGCTGGGAATTGCGTCGGCTTTGGCAATTTTAACGTCCAAAGCTGCACTTTCTTTGTTCAGTTCAGCATTCTTAATTTGCGGTTTAATTCCCAGAGCAAGGTTATAAATTTCCTGAGCATTGGGTTGTGACGAATCAATCAGCAAACTCGCGATGTTCGGGGAAGATATTTCAAAATTAGGATCAACAGGTAGCTCCATTAACTGCATTAATGTTACCTTACCCATCGACAGCTGACTCTGCGCCGAAGCCAGAGTTGATTTTTCAGTGGCTAGTTCAGATTTGATCTGCAGATAATCTGACATTGAAATAACACCCAAATCCATACGTTCTTTCGACAGATTCAGCTGTTCGGTAGTTGAAACGATTTGTTTTTCAGCATTGTTTACACTTTCGCTGGCATATAAAACCTGTAGGTAAGCATTGAGAATACTTAATCCAACTGATTCTTTAACAGCGTCGGAATTAAAGCGACCGCTTTGCAAATCAATCTCAGCTTGCTTAATCTTATTCTCCAGTTTCTGCCCATTGTATAGGGAAACACTTGAACTCAACGAGTAGTTGGTGCTGTTTGAGCCGCTGCTGTTTCCGTAACCACCTGTTGCCGAGTCGAACCCTTTGTACCAGTTAAAGCTTTCGCGAACCGAGGCATTAACCGATGGCAAGCGGTTAGCCTGTGCCTGATCGGCAGATAGCTGATTTCGGTCGTTGGTCAGTCCTGTTTTCTGTATCTGAATGTTTTTACTCAACGCATAGTTGATGCATTCTTCCAGCGTCCAGGTTTTGCTCTGTGCGTTACCGGTGAATCCTGAAAAGAGAATCAGAAACCCGGCGATCAGTAAACTTGTTTGAATTGTTTTCATGACTTCTATTGCGTTACTATTTTGAACCAAAGCTACAATGGCTCTGACGCTATTTAAAATGCAATAGACGTTTGGGCTGATTTTACCGACGTTTAGGTCGATTTTAAGTTTCAGAAGAAATTGGAAGAACAATATTTTCGCCTTGAAATTCTTTATATTTGTGGAAAGCTTTAAAATTTAAGAAGATGACCTCGACAACAATTAAAAAACAACTTGACAAATATTTGCCATTATTATCTGACAAGCAACAATCATTACTATTAGAAATGGCTAAAAGTTTTTTAAATGTTGATCAGGAAACGAAACGAATTACGCGCAAACAATACAATAAAGAAATAACTGAAGCTGTTGATCGGGTTGAAGAAGGAAATTTTGTTTCGCATGATGACGCTCTTAAAGAATTATCTGAATGACGACGCAAAAATCCTTTACAATTAAATGGGATAGAGTCGCGCTTAATCACTTCAAAGAAATTCTAACCTATTTTTCAGAACAAAGCCCTCAAGCTCCCAAAATAGTAAAGGAAGGTGTGTTATCTCGTTTAGATGATCTAAAAAAGAATCCACATATTTTTGAAATAGACAGGTTAAAAGACAATCCCAATAAAGAATTTCGGGCATTTGTCATTTATAACTACAGAATTACCTACCAAGTAAAAGAAGCATCAAAAGAAATTCGGATTCTAAGAATAAGACACACCAGTCGGGAACCCCTCGGATATTGAATCCTTTTTTTTTAGCTAAAGCCGTAAAATCGGAAGATGATACCAACTCCTACGCGGTTGTATCCGAAGGGTTTGTTAATGTTTCTTAAGCTTTTAAACAATGTCAATAACATACTGTTTCTAGTCGTATTACACTAAACAATTCGATTAATTAAAACAGAAAATCATGAAAAAACATTTTTATGCATTTGCAGCAATCGTAGTTTTGTTTGCTTCGGCTTTTACCGCTTTTCAATCGATGGATTGGAAAATCTCTGATAATTATTCAGTTAAATTTGATGGTGGGGATCCTTCCGGAGAATTTAAAGGATTAAAAGGTACGATCAGTTTTGACCCGAACAATCTAAAGGATTCGAAATTTGTAGTATCGATTGATGTAGCATCGATCAATACCGGAAATGGAATGAAAAACACCCACGCCAAAAGCGACAAGTGGCTGGATGCGGAAAAATATCCGCTAATTTCATTTACATCGAAAGAAATTACGAAAGCAGCTTCCGGCTACCAGGCAAAAGGAACTTTGGATATGCACGGTGTACAAAAAGAAATAACCCTTCCTTTTACATTTGACGGTAATGTTTTTACCGGAAGTATTTCAGTAAACCGCATGGATTACAACATCAATACGGCTGAGCCCAATCACGGTGGCCAGGTCATGAAAGTTGACATTAATGTTCCGGTCTCAAAATAGAAATTGAGATGCTCAAAAAAGAATTCATACATGGAATAATTGCCGGCATATTGGCTTCAATTGCCGGCATTATTTACACCCATATTTACTTTTTCGCCAACGAAGCTAACTTTTCAAGCATTGTTAATATTTACAGCATCGTTGGCCTTAATGTATCGGCTTGTATCGTCATCGCCTTTATCCATGCAGCTTCGGTGAAATGGCTTAAGAAAAACGCCGAACTGGTTTTCAATTTGGTTTTATCAGTTCTTTCTTTTTCGCTGATCGTGATCCCCCTTTCAATCACACTTCCTTTAAACATTCAATTCCCTGAATTATTTCCCGGACTTGTTGTCCCCATGTTGTTCTTTCCTTCAATAGCCTGGTTTACCCTGAATCCAATTTTTAGCAAAAAAACCAGGTAAAAAATCTTATCCAATTTTATATATTTGGGATTATTAATCTTAAAAAAAACTGGATATGGAAAAAGTTATTGCCTGCTGTGGTTTAAATTGTGCTACCTGCGATGCAAGAATAGCCACCCTTGCAAATGATGACAATTTACGCGCCCAAACCGCCGAGAAATGGAAAGTTGCATTTAATCCTGCCATTACTGCTGAAATGATTAATTGCACCGGATGCCGGGAAGCCGGAGTTAAATTCTCGCATTGTGCCGAATGTGAAATCAGGAGTTGTGTTGCCTCGAAAAACTTTCAACCCTGCGCCGATTGCGAAAAGTTAGAGAATTGCGCGTTACTGGTAAACATACATCAGTTTGTTCCTGATGCATTGGGAAATCTTAAGTCATTGAATTAATTGCAATCTTCAACGGAATTATCGGTTATTTGGGTTGCCTTCAATAGCAACGGCATAAATGCCGTTGTGTTAGGTTGAATTCTGCTTTGGGCTTTAGCCCCCAAATGACTGTCTGTTGGGCTAAAGCCAATAACCTCCGCGCTTTTTATTACCGTAGCCTTCGGCGTGAACTCAGTCGAACGCCTGAAGGCTACGTCTATTGAAAAAGAACCAATAAACCGATAATTCCGATCTTCAAAACACCACTCTAATCCCAAGTCCTCCGGGATAGGCTTCGAGGTACCAATTAACTTTAGGCAAATAAGAAACACCTTCTTCATTCTCCAGATATTTTTGGCGATATTTCTTATAGTTCCGTCGGGCAAGGGTTGGTTGTGTCAAAATCTGTGTTTCGGTAATGGCCGTGTTTAATGCAAAGTATCCGACTCCAGCCCAAACCGAACGATTAAACCCAAACCAGGTAATTAATCCGCCGCCCAAATTAACAGCGCTGCACATCGCATGAGTTTTCCAACTTCGGGCTAATTTTTCACGCAAGGCGCATTCTTCCAGCAACTTTTCGGCGATTGCCAGTTTATTCAGCCGTTCAATCCCGGTCGCTTCAGAAATTGAATTCAATTGTATCGATTCTCTGTCTGGAATTATTGGTGAGATAAGCTGACCAGCCGCACCCAACAGCGTAGTTGCTGCTCCCAGCGCCATATCCTGCCTTGTTCTCTTTTCGTTGCTGGTAAAATAAACCGCACCTTGTCCGATGGTTGCTGCACTATATGCGCCCAACCAACCGTACCACCA
>Ga0302288_1001925_pt1 | contig 12705 bp, 16 predicted proteins | sample III_Fen_N1_1_FD_194549 | JGI IMG/M metagenome (GOLD analysis project Ga0302288, IMG submission 194549) | Peat permafrost microbial communities from Stordalen Mire near Abisko, Sweden - III_Fen_N1_1 | ecosystem: Environmental > Terrestrial > Soil > Wetlands > Permafrost | place: Sweden: Abisko...
GTGCGCGTTTCCGGGACTAAATATTCCGGCAATCAAAGCCAGAGTCGATTCAGGAGCAAGAACTTCGGCCATTCATGCGCAAAACATCCAGAAATTTACCCGAAAAGGCGAAAAATGGGTCAGTTTCGAGGTTCATCCGCTTCAGGATAGCCGCCGGATTACGGTTCGGTGCGAATCGAAAATCGTTGATCACCGAAGCGTAAAAAGTTCGAGCGGGATCACCGAAAAAAGATATGTCGTTAAATCGATCCTAAAAATCGGAACTTACGAATGGGAGATTGAATTAACCCTTGCCAACCGCGACTCGATGGGATTTCGGATGCTGCTGGGCCGTGAAGCCATGGAGAACCGGGTTTTAGTCGACCCAGCCAACAGTTTTTTGTTAGGCAACTATTCGGAAGAACGGATGAAAGAATTTTACCAGCACATCAGGGATATTAAGAGCGGATTGCGCATCGGTTTGCTGGCAAGCAATACAGAACTTTACAGCAACCTTCGGATTATGGAAGCCGGCGAAGAACATGGTCACGAAATGATCTTCCTGAATGTACAGCAATGCTACATGAAACTCGACGCCGTAAATCCTGAAATTCGTTACCGCGGAGGAAGTATCCTGAATAACCTGGATGCCGTTATACCGCGAATCAGGCCAAACCTGACGTTCTACAGTTTGGCTCTGATCAGGCAGTTTGAGGCGCTCGGTATCTTTTGTGCCAACTCGTGGGAAGCCATTAGTAAATCGCGCGACAAGCTTTATTCCTCGCAGTTATTTTCACAAAATGGCATTCATATCCCCATTACCGGTTTTGCCAAGTCTCCGCTCGATACCAACGACCTCATCAACATGGTCAATGGCGCTCCGCTCATTATTAAACTGCTTGAAGGAACTCAAGGGAAAGGAGTTGTTTTGGCTGAAAATGCTAAAGCTGCCGAGAGTGTGATTAATGCGTTTAAAAGTCTTCAAGCCAATATTTTGGTTCAGGAATTTATTAAAGAAGCCGGAGGAAAAGACATTCGCTGTTTCGTTATTGATGGCAAAGTGGTTGCTTCTATTCAGCGCGAAGCGGCTAAAGGCGAATTCAGGGCCAATCTGCACCAGGGCGGAACGGCTTCGGTGATTAAAATTACCAATGAAGAAAAAAAATTGGCAGTAAAAGCGGCCAAAGTACTTGGATTGCAAATTGCCGGGGTTGATATTATCCGGTCGAACAAAGGACCATTGGTTTTGGAAGTGAACTCGTCGCCGGGACTGGAAGGAATTGAACAGGCCACCGGAAAAGATATTGCCGGAATGATGATTACAGCCATTGAACGTCAGTTAAACTGGCAGCGCGACCTTGGAATCAAAGGAACTGATCCGGAATAGACACCCTTCGACTGCTTCGCGCTCAGGGAGCCACACTTCGGTCTCCAGATTACGGGCCTCAAGCTCATTAAACTAAAGTTAATAAAGGTGAAAGCCACATTGGTCGGTTAGGATGTTCAAAAGCCTTTTCTTATTTTTGGGAGAATTTTCAAAAAAACTATTTAAAAACCATTGATAATGAGAAAAAAGATTGTTGCCGGAAACTGGAAATGTAACACAACCGTTCAGGAAGGCGTTGAATTGGCTAAAGCTGTAACTGAGTTAGTTGCTAAATCGGGCGTTAAGAATGTAGTTGTAGTTCTTGGAACTCCTTTCACCCACATTACCAGCGTTGTTTCGGCTGTTGATACCAAGCTTATTGATGTTGCCGCACAAAACTGTGCCGCTGAAGCCAAAGGCGCTTTCACAGGCGAAGTTTCGGCTGCCATGGTTAAGTCAACCGGCGCTACTCATGTAATTTTAGGACACTCCGAACGCAGAGAATATTATGGCGAAACCAGCGAAATCCTGAACAAAAAGGTTGCTTTGGCTTTGGCTAACGGATTAACTCCGATCTATTGCTGCGGTGAAGCTTTGGCCATTCGCGAAGCCAACGAACAAAATGCTTACGTAAAAACTCAGCTCGAAGAAACCATTTTCAACCTGAGCGTTGAAGATTTCTCGAAACTTGCTATTGCTTACGAACCAATTTGGGCCATCGGAACCGGTGTAACTGCTTCTACTGCTCAGGCTCAGGAAATGTTGGCTTACATCCGTGGTTTAATTGCTGTTAAATTCGGAAAAGCTGTTGCTGAAGAAACTTCGATTCTATACGGTGGTAGCTGCAACGCTAAGAATGCTCCTGAATTGTTTGCCCAACCTGATATCGACGGTGGTTTAATTGGTGGCGCATCGCTGAAAGCTGAAGATTTCTTAGGAATAATTACTGCTTACTAAAAAAGGAATCCGGAGACCGGTGCACTGCTCCCTGAGCTTGTCGAAGGGGAAAACATATAACAAAGGGAATGATCCGAAAGGGTTGTTCCCTTTTGTTTTGAAAAGCCAGAAGTCGGAAGACCGGAGAATCGCTCCCTGAGCGTGAAGCTGTCGAAGGGAGTTGTCATAGGGGAAAACATAGATCATCTAAAATCATTCTTTCCTACCCACATTTTGTTCCTAACGCCTGAATGAGGTGGGCAAGGAACGATAGATTAAATTTAAAATGTTTTTATATCTGATGTTAATCAAAATAATAAGAACAATTTAATGTCGTATATTATAAGTTACTCACCCCACGTCCGCTGGCGGACGTCCCCCCTCTCTACTCGTAGAGAGGGGAAGAGCATCGCAGATGCGAGGGGTGAGTATAGTTTACAGGATTATGAAAATACCAAATCATTATCTTCTAACTACTTAGTATGAATAAAAGGCAATAATCGGTAATTTAAACTGCTTTTATTTGAATCAGAAAATAGCTATATTTATACCTGCAACTGCTTATTCGAAGCAAAACAATTCGCGTTCGTTTTTGAAAACAGGTACAGTCAAACGGAAGGAATTGAAAAGCATTGACTAAATACCAGCATCTGTTTTTTAGTTGTCAGTCTTTATTTCTTAAATGTCAACATTTATTTCTTCACTTTTAACATTCATTGATCGGCTGCCTAAATTGATTAATAAATTGTCGATTATTATTTCCTAAATGTTAGTTTCCATTTCTTAAGTGTCAGTTCTTGTTTATTTGCTGTTAAACTTTATTAATCAATTGTTAGCAGTTATTTATTAATTGCCAAATCTAATTTCCTGAATGTCAAACTTCATTTCTCATTTTTCAACTTTTATTTATTGACTTTTAATCTTCTTTTTTGTATATTTATACAGTACGGAATTTGTTCGAAGTATCAATCCTTTCAAGTGAAAGCCCATGTTAAAAAGGTTGGAAAACAAATTAGTGATGTATCATGCGGTTCAGAGCCATCTGGAGCGGAATAAAAGCGTGTGGACATCGGTTCCGGCGATGGTAACTACCATCAGCGACTTTGAATTGTTGCTCGCAGAGATTAATAACTACCGGAAACTTACATCAGGAAACAAAAAGGGAATTACACAGCAAAAAGCGACACAACAAGCGCTTGTCATTGAACATGCCTACGAACTTTCGTCGGCGCTGTATGCGATGGCGATAAAGAAGAACGACGTAATTCTGGCCGCGAAAGTCGATTTTACAGAAACTGACTTGCTTAAGAAGCGCGACGATAACCTGGTAACCACTTGCCGGAACATTGTGGAATTTGCAAGCGAGCATTTGGCCGAACTGAATGTTTATCGGGTTACGGGTGATGAGCTGATTGCGCTGGAAGAGAACATAAATCGCTTTGCAGAGAACCTCACAACCGGACGGGTATCGGTTTCGGAACAAAAAGCAGCCAACAAAAAGATGAAGATTGTGTTTTTGCAGGTTGATGCCTTGCTTAAAAAGCAGCTCGACCGCATTATGGTGCGCTACCGCAAAACGGAACCCGATTTTTACGAAAAATACCAAAACCTACGGCGCATTGTAAACTACGGAGTACGGCATGAAAAGCCGAAAGAACCCGAAAAAGAAACGTAAACCAGCGAAAATACATCCCCAATTTTTGATTTAAAAGCGACAAACTGCAAGCAGTTTACTCCTGACAATCAGTATTAAAAACCACAAAATAAATTTGTTCAATAGAAGAAAGTACTATATCTTTGACGATATATACTAGTAACATGCCATTTTAAGGAGTCGCCTCAAACAAGTTAAGGATTAAAATATGAATGAATTTTATTCAATTGGAGAAGAAGGTCGTGACTTAGAAAATTCATATCAGTTAAAGAATCTTGGTAGTCAGAAAATTTCAATGATAGTTGGCAAGCGAGTTCGTGGTGATTGGGGAGAAAGTGATACTTATCAAAGTGATAGATTATACGCAAAAACTACCAACGAAGATTATGACAGGTCATTTGCGCATAAAATAGCAAAGACAAAACCGCCATACGAGATTGGTAATTTATTAGATTATCATTTAGGCTATTATGTGAATCAAAATAATGGGACTAAAGAAAAGTTCATAAAACATATTAAGTATGTTATTATGCCATTAATCAGTAAACAGCAAGACAAAGAGGTATATCTTCAATTATTAAATGAGTGGCTGGCTGAGAATCAAGACAATATCAATTATAGAAAAGACAATATAATTAAGACGATACAATTTGGGGATATAAATGCACCAACCCAAATACAGGTTGACTCATCGCATTCTCAACAAACTCAAAGCATTACATATTCAAAAGAAGATATAAGCGAATTATTTTCTTTGATTAGAGCAGATTTAGAATATGTAAGATCAGACTTTAAAGAGGATTTGAAGAATGAGATTGAAAATGCTATTAGGTATTTGGAAAGAGGTAAAGATATTAAATCAAGACTTCTGACTATTGGGAGCCTAGTTAAGGATATTGGGATTAATGTTTTTGCAAATTTAATTGCTTCTCCAATTTTTGAATTATTAAAACCAGCATTGGGCATAATCTAAGAAGCTGAATAATGACAATAAAAACGGCATACAAAATCAGTTACCTGGCAAGCGCGGCAGCAGTGGTTTTCGGTGTGCATCTTTCCGCTCAGGCAGTTTCTCGGCTTGATAGGAAATCGCCCGCAATCCGCACCTGCGTATTGCTTCCTAAGTTATGGGCAAGGTTAAGGGCAGCACAGCAGACAAATAGCTTGACTTGCAAAGATTCTGTTTGGCACTTTGTGACAATTATTTAAGAAAAACAAGAGATCAAAATAGAAAGTGGAGCCAGAAACCACTCAAAAAACGGGGCGTTATCGAAAAGCCACATGAGTAGAATAAAATAAGCAAGATCAACATGAGAAAATTTCATTTTTTTGCTTTCGTATTAATACTTTGTACTTCATGTTCAACCAATTCTTTTAAGGATAAACGTGATGATAAAGTTTATAAGACGATAAAAATTGGCAATAAAATCTGGATGGTAGAAAATCTAAACTTCGATTTGGACAATCAAGGTTCATATTTATATCCAGACAGGATGTTAAATGTTGATAGTGCCCAACTTAAAGAGGCACTCGAATTCTATCAAATTGACAAAAAATTAATTTCGGGATTAAACAGTCTTGATAATTTAAAAAAGTTTAATCCACATTTAGATTCGATAGTGAAAAAATATCCAGATGGCTGGAGATATTATACAACAGAAGCTGCTAAAAAAGCTTGTCCAGAAGGATGGCGCATACCAAATAATGAGGATTGGATGGAATTAAATTCATTTTCTAAAACAAATGAAATTGCGAAACTAAAGCTTGATCGGATGAGCTTATGGAAAATAAATTATAATAATCCGATACTTGAAATTAGACTAGGCGACTATTTTGGAGACGAGAGAATGTGTCTGTATTTGAGTAGCTCAGAAACATTACATGAGATTTGTATTGCCGAAGTTGATAAGTCTAACGTTATTGGTATTAACCCACAGAAAATTAAAAGAGAAGATGAAAAAAAACAATTAGCATTTTGTGTTCGCTGCGTAAAAGATGCCAATTAAAAGTAATATAGCTCATTCAAAAACAATCATAATGAATATTTATTACGAAAACATTAATTAGAAATAAATAATGGAGACCAGAAACCATTAAAAAAACGGGGCGACACCGAAAAGCCAAATGAGTAGGCAATTTGAATATATAAAAATGAAAAATTATACTACCATTATTTTGATTTTATTATCTGTTACGCTTTTTAATTGTTCGAATGATTTATCTCGTAGTGAAGCAAGAAAACAAATTTTAGAAAATATCCCTAAGAATTTGCAAATTTTTCAGCTTCAATTTGGACGAGGTTATACTACCGGAAGGATTCAAGATGTATATAGGAGTTCTTTAGATAATGGAATACCTGAAGGATCTGGAGAAATTCTTAATAAAACAATAGACTTATTTCTAACAAAAAATCCTATTGTAGAATCCGAATGGAATCCTCTTTTGGCTCCTTATGTTGGTATAGATCGAACAGGATTTCGCTATGTTATTCCATTAGCAGAAGCAAATGACATTGAAATATTAGGAATCAGTGGTTCCAGTAATGATACATATAGAGAAGTTGAATTTAATATCATTTACAAATGGAACTATCTTGCAACAAATTTGGGATTTGATTATGATCTTAAATTAAAAAGCAGGCTGAATTTTAAAAAATATGACGATGGATGGCGAGTTAATTGACAATGAACCCAGCCCCTGCCAGCGATTTACCAGTTTTTAGTCGGATTTCATTGATTAATTGTTAGGGAACCAGCATTGAATATTCGGGATAGAAAATAATACTTCGAAGAATGTTCATCATTGAATCCTCCCTGCGCTTATTTGCAGTACGTTTACATTTTAAATTATAACATTATGAAGAATCACATTTATTTAGTAGCATTATTTTTCATTTTCGGAGTCTGCAGTTTAGGGACTACCTATGCGCAAGTTGAGCCAACAATAGTTGACAATAGCTATTACAAATCTTTTAAAAGAATTAATTATCAGGCACTACCTGTTGAAATCAAAAAATTGATGAAAGTATTAAAGTGTGGAGAAATTGATGCCGAACCTTCCCAAGCTAATGGATATACAACAAATTACGACGAGGGATATGCTATTGATCTCAATGATGATAAAGTTCTTGAATATATTTTTTGTTGTACTGCAGAATCTCATGGACCTTGTTGGGGTAATATTTACTCGTTAATTAACGGGAAATGGACAGTAATAGCAACTAATTTCCCAGTTTTTAATTCAGGAGAACCACAAAAGGATATAAAGTTATTGACCACAAAATCCGGTGGATTTCACGATCTTTTTAGAAAAGACCTTAATATTATAATGAAATTTGCGAATGGTAAATATAATTGACAACCCGACTTATTTTTCAGTGCATGGTATGCTAAAGCTAAAACGGAAGAAACCATATGAAAAACAATATTGTTTTACCTCAAGAAGCTTTGACTCAAAAATTGGCAGCATACAACAACAAAAAGTAATTCATTTGGAAACTTAATCATAGAATCCTGCCCGTAACATCAGCTACCGGCCTTCGTCAACATTGGTTTTCGGTGGGTATCTTTCCGCCCGGGCTGCTTTTCGGCTTGAGCCGCCTTTTGCGGCCAGGCAGGAAATCGCCCGCAATCCGCACCTGCGTGTAGATTCCTATGTTAGCGGTAACTCTATTAGTATCTTGCAAATTTGAAACTTTAGTTAACGAATCAACCACGAAAAATAAACACATTATCACAACATGAATGTAAACGAAATATATTCAGATATTACTTCATTTTGGGATAGTATATATCCAATTATACTCTTTCATTTTATCTTTTATCTTCTTTATCGTTTTATTTTCGGAAACGTCTCTCTGAAGTTCATGCTAGAGAAATATATTGAAACTCCTGGATTTTTAAGAACAAAAAAATTACTTGAGCAATTTGAGTTATGGACAAAGCTTCCCTTTATTATTTTGATTTCTGCTTTAATTTATTGTGCACTTTTTAATAGTATAACAAATTTGGTTTCTTCTATACGAGTTTTTCCATTTGACTTCGTTTATTCAAATGACGAGTTTATTCGTGAATTTGAACCGAAGGCGGATTTACTCGACATTGCCAAATATGGAAATGACACAATTGTACAATTTTACTTGATTGACCAATTAAGACAAAAATATCTTGACGAATACAAAGTAAAACATCAAGAAAAATATGACTCTTGGGTAGGCTGGTATAACAAGACATTTGGTAAAAGACTAAGGTATTTTCATCTTTTTGAATGTTTAATTCTATTGCTAATTGTAATTTATTTCAAACAATTTCGACAGCAAGAAGGAAAGCGTTTAAGAGTTACATCTAAACTCTTACTTGTATTTCTTTTTTCTCTGCCAATATTATTTATCCTAAGATATCAAGCGGAACAGAAAGTTGAAGAACGGTTCGCTATGGAATTAATGTTTGTAAGAACTGAGTTGGCAACAGATAATATACAAAAACCAATTTGGACACAAGAGCAAATTGCAAGAGTAAAGAAAAAATGGGAAGATGAAATGAAATATGATAGGTTGAATCATAATATTTTTTGGGTGTCTAGATATGTGGAGAAAAGTGAAATATTAGAAGCGATTTTAGGAAAAAGAAGATTACGACAATTGAGTTACAACAACAATTAATTCTAAAAAATGAACGCAAACATTAACATGTCACAAATTCAGGCAGCTAGAAGAGCTACCGCAAACATCAGCTATCCGTGTGCGGCAGTGGTGGTTTTTTGTGGGCATCTTTACGCTCAAGCTGCTTTTCGGCTTGACAGGAAATCGCCCGCAGTCCGGCTTTGGGTGTAGCTTGCTAGGTTATAAGAATTGTTTGGAATAATGTGGCAAAAGGAAAATTGGGAAAAGTTGAATTTACTTTTTATTGATTTGTTTTGAATAATTAAATCCGGAGTGTAACATGAAAATTGGCGAAGTGGGATTGCTTACTAACGACGTTGTTAAAATGGCAAATTTCTATAAAGATTTACTAGGATCTGAAAATGGCAGTAATGATTCTGTTCATCAAACAATTATTGACGAAGAAACAATGCTAACAATATACAATGATGGCAGTAAAAAAAATAACAACAATAGTAATATTTGCCTTGCTTTTACTGTAGATGATATTGATCAAGAATACTTGAGAATAAAAAATATGGGGATGGAAATAATTGAGCCTCCTACTCTTCAACCTTGGGGAGCAGTAAATATGAGTTTTTATGATCCAGATCGTAATAAAGTATTTCTAAGATGCTTAAATCAGAATAGGAATAAATGAATTACAGCAATAATAAATTATCTGATTAAATTGTAAATGCCGCCGACTACTGATAGCGGGTGGAAAAAGTCAAAAAGATCCACAAAAAATAGAAAATAGAAATAAAGTAGTTGGCAAATAGTGATTCCTGAGCTAAAATGCTTATCAGTGCACATAAAAGGAAGAGGATGCTTGATATTAAACTTCCTATAACAAACCTGGTTCTTCCGGATATGTACAAAAGTTCGCAGTCGCCAGTGCTGATTTGCAATCAGCACTTTTTAGTAAGGGATTTGTAATCCTGCCACAACAACAAAATATTCTAAGATTTCCCTAACTTTATGACTATGGGTATCAACAATAAAATATCGGAGGGCTATGCTTATTATCTTACTTTAACGATAGAGGAATGGATTGATGTTTTTTCGCGACCCGTTTATAAACACCTCATTGTCGATTCACTGAATTATTGCATTGCGAACAAAGGGTTAGAAGTCTATTGCTGGTGTTTGATGAGTAATCATTTGCACCTGATAGCCTGTGCAAATGACAATGGTAACTTATCGGATATTCTCCGTGATTTTAAAAAATACACCAGTAAAGCACTGATTGAAACGATTAAAGAAACTCCCGAAAGCAGACGAGATTGGATGTTGAATTTATTCTGGTATGCGGGAAAGAACAATAAGAAGATCAAGTATTTCAAAGTATGGCAAGATGGTAACGATGCACAAGAAATTCACACAACAGCTTTTTTGGATGAAAAAGTGAATTATATTCACAATAATCCGGTAAAAGCTGAACTGGTTGCAAATCCAGAAGACTATCTTTAGAATTCGGCTCGTGATTATGCCGGAGAGAAAGGGTTGGTTGAAATTTTATTCGTATAGGTGTTTTGATGCGGATCACAGATCCGCGACTAAGAGGTGTCGATTGCAAATCGACACCAGCATAGTTGACCGGAAATCGCCACGACACATACAATTTGCAAGTTTGAATAAGCAAAACAAATCACATACTAAGGCCATCCGGCAACGGGAGGTCTTTCTTTTTATGCTACATTTGCCCGGCAAACACAACAACGGTCTCCAGACTTTTAACCTTACACTTTTGCCTTTAAAATTGCCTTATCATGATCTATACACAAATCAGTTTTAAACTGAATCCTGACAATACTGAAAACCGTGAAATATTGGTTGCCATGCTTTCTGATCTGGCTTTCGAAAGTTTCGACGAATCGGACGAACAAGTTATGGGATACATTCCCGGAGAATCGGTTGATTTAGAGGAAATAGAAGCAATTACCTCACTCCTGCCCTTTTCGGTTGCTACGGAAAACGAAATGATTCCGGACAAAAACTGGAACGAAGTATGGGAAAAGAATTATTTCAAACCGCTGCTGATTGGTAATCGCTGCCTGGTTCGAGCACCGTTTCACACCGAATTTGAACCTGCAGAATTTGAATTGGTGATTGAGCCCAAAATGGCTTTCGGCACCGGAAACCACGAAACAACAACGCTCGTGGCCGAACAAATCCTGAACATGGATTTAACCGGAAAAACTGTTTTGGATATGGGTTGTGGCACCGGCATTCTGGGAATGCTGGCTTCGCTTAAAGGCGCTAAAAGTGTAATAGCCATCGATATTGACACCTGGTCGTTCGAAAGCACTGTTGAAAATGCACGGTTAAATAATATCCTGAATCTGGAAGCCAAATTGGGTGATGCCAGTTTACTCGGAACGGAAACGTTTGAGATCATTTTTGCAAACATCCACAAAAATGTCATCATCAACGATTTGCCGGTTTATGAGAGCGTTCTTCAGTCTGGTGGGAAAATCTACTTAAGCGGATTTTACACCCACGATATGCCCGATGTAAAAGCAAAAGCCGAATCACTTGGCTTGGTTGAAGCCGGATTTCAGGAGAAAAATAACTGGGTGGTGTACACTTTCAGGAAGCTTTGAGCTGAGAGATTAGGACATAGCGTAAAAAGTCACAGTTTCTATAAAATTGTTGCGAGTTACAGGTTGCGAGTTGAGTGGAACCCAAAACTCGCAACGCACATCCCGTAACATAATAAACATGGACAAAATAGTACAATACCTTACCGACAATTTCGGGCAAACATTCACCAATGGAACAAAGAAAGAAATTGCCGATTTAATCAGCGCTCTTAGCCGCGAGGAAATTGGGGAATTACGTTACCGGCTGTTTAATGAAGCGCGACGACTTGAACAAATAAACGGCGGACACAAGGCTCTATTTTGGCTTCAGAATTGTTTCGATCTTATTGGAGAATGTAAATTCAGTATGCATAAAGTATATTTTAGTCCGGGCACCGATATTTTAGAGTCAATTTCGGATCTGCTCAAACAAGCCAAACATACGCTCGATATTTGCGTTTTTACAATTACCGACGAACGTCTGGCCAGCGATATACTTCATTGCCATCAAAGTGGAATTAAAGTTCGGATAATTACCGACGACGAGAAAATGCACGATTACGGATCGGCCATAAAAGATTTAAAAAATGCCGGAATACCTGTTAAGATCGATCATTCGCGCTACCACATGCACCACAAATTCGGAATTATTGATTCCCGGATCATCTTCACCGGAAGTTTTAACTGGACCTATACAGCTTCAAATCACAACCAGGAAAACCTGCTGATTACCACCAATTACGACATCGTTAATCAATACAAAGTGCAATACGAGCAGCTTTGGAACGAGATGTTTAAACTCTGAAATGATCAGAATACATTTTGATTGACACTCGCAATCGGTATATTTGCACGGCCAATTGCAATCGATTGTCGTTGGATTTAATTCAAACAACACACTTAAAAACAGACTATGATACTTGATAAACTTGATAATGCAGATTTCTATTCGTGCATCAGCGACAACTTGAAAAAAGGCTTTGATTTCCTGAAAAACACGAATTTATCGGCTCTTGAAACCGGCAAATATGAAATTGAGGACAAAAACGTTTTTGCCTTGGTGAGCGAATACGATAGCAAAGCTCATGAGGATTGCAGACTGGAAGCACATCAGGTTTATGCCGACATTCAATACATTGTTTCAGGAAGAGAAGCCATTGGTTTCGCATCCTTGAACGGACAAACAGTAACCGCAGCATACCTTCCGGAAAAAGATATCGTTTTCTTTTCAGGAGAGACGACCCTATTGATTGTCGAATCCGGAATGTTTGCCGTATTTTTTCCTCAGGATGTTCATCGTCCGTGCATGCAGATTGACGGTCTGGAGAAAGTAAAGAAAGTGGTTGTGAAAGTGAAAATCTAATTAGTAAATCCTTAAAAAGTCAAAAATATATCAATAACAGATCATTCAGAATAATTCCAAGCTCCCTTTTCGAGCATCAAACCGGGTTCGAATGGTTGTGAGCAGGTATTGAGAAGCCCAATCGGGCAAAAAATCGGGCAAAAGTTTAACTTTCCGCAACCACCGGCGGAAGTTAAACGCAGA
>Ga0302288_1001929_pt1 | contig 12676 bp, 6 predicted proteins | sample III_Fen_N1_1_FD_194549 | JGI IMG/M metagenome (GOLD analysis project Ga0302288, IMG submission 194549) | Peat permafrost microbial communities from Stordalen Mire near Abisko, Sweden - III_Fen_N1_1 | ecosystem: Environmental > Terrestrial > Soil > Wetlands > Permafrost | place: Sweden: Abisko...
GCAGGATCATCTTTACATCGGTAGTATCGACTATCGCCCCCATGATTCCAACCGGTGAAGTACTGTATAAACTGAACATACTTTCTTTCGGGTTTTTCGGATTCCAGTTTGGTCCGTCACCAAGTGCAACAGGATGTACATCTTTCAAAGAAGGCTTGTTGTAACAATCCGAATACCGTAGTCCTTCGTAAGCGACAACCGAATGTGTGTAGTTTTTCATTTCAGGCAACCATTGATTTCCTTCAGGAATCTGATCCGGGAAAAAGAGTCGTGCTGAATTTACATTATTAAGCATCCATTTACCAATGGCACGCGCAAAACGGGGATCGTATTTCACCATGGGTACAAGAGGCCAGGCCATTTTCATGCTGTTCATCAAAAAGGCATATCCTCCGCCATCTATAATACTGCCCTGCAAACCACTGACATCATAATCACCCCATTTTCCTACAATCACTCCCCAGCCATTCCTGGCTTTGGGATTTTTACACCCTTCAAAAACCCAGTTCATCATTTTTTCAATATCGTAATGGGTTCCCTGTTCGGCATTCAATCTGGCAGCTGTATAGATTCCCATAGGAAGTAGTATTTCATAAAAACGGCTTTCTTTTTGACCATTGAGAGCTTCAATTGCCGATTTGGCATGTGCCAGGTATCTGGGATTCTTATATTTCTTATAAGCATCATACAGTACATACCCATGGCCTCCCGCTGCATCCTGTTCAAATGGTATTTTATTCACCATTCCTTTCATCTGACCATAATCGAAATACGAATAGTCATAGTTTCCATTCAGTACCGAATCGGCTTTGCAAAACTTTTCAGCTATGTTCCGCTGTATATTATCCGCATTCTCAACATTCGGGAAAACATCACAAACTGCATAATACAATACATTCGGCAATACATCATACCACCAGTCACGGCCATAACCACCGCCCTGTAAAGCTACTTCGGGACAGGTATTGTTCATCATGATATTCCATCCTGATCCTGAATTATAGTAGTTTTGAATCATTTTCACATAATTATATCCGTTTTGATGTGTCTTGTCAATTCCAATCAGACCGGCTCCTAAAATGGCTGAAAGCGAATTCAGACTTTCATGAAACTCTCCATTGTTATGTGTTGGTCCCTGGCGTACATCATTGATAGCGGTATAAAGTCCAAAAGTGACCTGGGGCAGGTTACGCTGGTTATTATCCAGCCAGATCATCTTACCTGCCGGCATATCCGTATTAAAATCGAAAACGTACGCATCATAGTCTTTTGCCTTTTGTTTCCAGTTTAATATCTTATAGGGTGTGGGAGCATTGGGCATCAATTCTACCCTCGGAATAGCAGTCTGTACGACAGGTTTTCCGTAGTTATCATTCGCTACGCAGGAAAATAAATGTCCGGCTAATAGAATGAGGAATAGAGTTAATTTATATGCTTTCATTTCTGGTATTTTTATATCGATAAAAATCTACTTCTTAATTTTAAACATCAATTTATTAAACGCAACCCCAAACTCTTCAAACCTCAAACTCTTCAAACCCTAAACGCGGAACACGGAACCAATCAACTAATTAACTAAACGACCTTATACTTCGTGTCAATCTCCTTGATAATATGTTTTGCCAACGGCAATGAAATCAACTGCAAGGCACCTACGATGATCAGGGCATATTTCAATGCAAAGATTTCAGAAACAAAATAAGCAAGTGAAATAAATAAAATCATTCCGGATGCACGTCCAAAGAATAACCCTACTTCATGACTCAGGATATAGGCATATTCATTGCGCTTTTCAATATGTGAAACCGCATCGATCGTCTTCATCATAGTTGGAAAATAAGCCAGATCGTGAAGAGGTTGGAACAGTACTTTACAAAGAACAAAAATGATGACTCCTATGGCCGAAAACATTATCCCATTTACTAGGGTTCCTATGAAAAAAACAAATAAACCGAATCCGAAGATTTTCATCCTGTGTTCAGGTTTAGCAATTCTACCAAGGACATAAACCAGGATAGCAGTTGCTCCCCCTCCTATTCCCTGAATCAAACCCAATGAACCTTCATTCCCAACCAGTTTCATAACTAAAATTGCAGGTGCTGTTACCAGAAAGCCCTGAACCATTCCTTTCAGACTGGCTAATGCAAGAAACTTTTGCCACAAAACATGATACTTGAAATAAACAAATTTCTTTTGAACAGGGTTCACAAAATCACCTTTCGCCAGGACTATACATGCCCCGATAGCAATAAAAAATACGATTACCGTGATGATTTGATACCCCATATTGAAATTGATGACATGGCCAAACCAGATTTTTCCATCGATGGTTCCTAAAAAAGCGCCTACACTTAAGGGTATGACAATGCTCCAAAGGGAAAAGAAGAATGACTCCAACCCGAAGAAATAATTCCGGTTCTTGTCGTTTGTGGCATTAAGAGCAAGGAGATAGCGGTTTGTCCAGAAAAATCCTGTTGATGCACCAATGGCAAATCCTGCTAACCCTAATTGTATGATTCCGATGGAATGAACAAACATCATCACCATTAACGCGATGGCCGAAAGTACAATTCCAAAACTATACAGCCAGCTTACTTTGAATATCTTAAGCAATGCACCATTCAGAATGGAAGTACTCACCACACCAATATACATGAACAGCTGAAAGATGACGACATAGGTTGAATTACCCGTGTTCCGCATGATATATGCCCCGACAAATATCTCAATGATGGGCAAAATCATTCCGTACAACATGTTCGTGATTAACAGCGTCCGTATGTTTTTGGGCTGGGTCTTGAAGAACAAAAATTCTCCCATTAGTTTATTGGCCATGATTACTTCTTTAACGAGTTTAATATTTCAGTAATTGAGAATTCCGCACTACAAATCACTTCATCGCTTGCTCCGTAAAATATCTTTATCGTATCACCCTGTACATAATGTCCGTTTGTGAAAACAACATTTCCAAAGAATCCGGTTTGCTCATATTCCGCAATCGGTTCCATAATCGGTTCCACGCTACGGGCCAATACTTTTGAAGGATCATTTAAATCGAGTAACATTGCTCCCAGACAATACCGGTTATCTTTGTTGGCTCCATGGTATATTTCCAGCCAGCCTTCGGAAGTTTTTATAGGTGCGCCACCTGCTCCGACACGGGCTGAATCCCAACTGCCATCACGCGTTACGGCTACACATTTGTGATTACCCCAATGCAATCTGTCAGGCGATTCGGCCAGCCAGATATAATTGCCCCCTAATTCGGGACTGCTTGGACGGTGAAATGCATAGTACATGCCGTTGATCTTTTCTTCAAACAAGGAACTGTCTTTATTATGCGGTGGGAATATCATTCCTTTGCGGTCGAAATGTTGAAAGTCTTTTGTTATGATAAGTCCTACACCGACTGCCACTGACGATACTTCCGTAAAACTCAGGTAAAAGCCATCCTCCATGGTAGCAACCCGGCAATCTTCAATTCCGAATGCTTCCAGTTCGCCTTGCCCGAATATAGGTGGGTATGCAGGATCTTCATAAAAATGAATATCATCATCGCTGCAAACGATTCGTAAATAGGAAAGTGTAGTTAAATAATTCTTACCTTTGTAAAGGATCACACGAGGATCAGTAAGATCAAGCTGGCTGTCATTTTTATCAAAGGTAAGTACTTCAATATTCCCCTGGGGAGTATAAATAGGGAAACTGATTTTATCGGCAACTTGTGTGGGACGTTCGGCAACACGGAGTAAAAGCCATGTTTTATTATTCATCCGAAAAACACCGGGGTTAAGCAGACAGGTGATTTCCATTCCCTTTATTCCTGCTTTTAAATCGGATGGCCTTAACAACGGGTTATATTTTGATCGCTTTGCAATATCCATAACATTTTTGATTTAAGAATTATTCGACTGCAAATATAGATTGGCTTATACCCTGAAAAAGTATCTTTTTTTGACAAAAAGGTATACGATTGCCGTATTTTGAGGAAATCATACTCTTTTGATGAAAAAAGATACCTTTTCTTGTGTAATTTTGAACCTTTATGATAGTAAATTTGTATTCTATGAAAAGGATAGGCCTCAGTAACCTGTAAACATCGGAACAAATGATTTGTTTTAATAGATGACAAACAAACATATTGTTAATTTTTTATCGTAATAACGATAATTCATAGTTCTACTTTGCCAAATTAAAAAATTAACCACTTAGATACAATAGTACACAAAAGACAGACTGCATTTACTAATTTTGTTTAGCTTAAATTCTTAAAATACCATTGGGTATTTATCTATTGTGTTCTTTTTTATTTGTTTTTCCCCTTTTATAGTAATGCATTTTATATTTTTGTGTCCTTTGTGATTATTTATTTTGTGTGTTCTATAGTGTTCTATTGTGATCGCGATAGCTATTGGGATGGTTATGTATTTTTTTTCTATTGTGTTTTCTTGTGGTTATTTTTTTAGGATAGTAGAATTAGTAAAAATGAATCAATACGAAAAAAAACATATTCCATTAACATAAAATATGAATTCCTGTAATTTTTACATGTTCAATAGAACTAAATTCATTAAAGGGTTGAATAGGTTCACTTGCATGATGGTCCGATGTTCCCTCGGAGTTCCCTTTGGGTCTCCTTTGGGATTCCTTGTTGCTTATTTGTATCTACTCTGATTGTTGAGGGAGATTGATTGAACAACTAGTTGACTTTTTGTCAGAAAACATAGAGCAATATAATATACTGTGTAAAATAAAAGATTCAATTAATATATCTCTGAGTAACTGGAAAATGAATCATTGATTTAGTTCATCTTCAAATCTTCAAATCTTCAAATTATTTCATTTTCAAATTTTCAAATTGACATATTTTTAAATTAACACTTGTCCTCTCTTAAATCAAAATTGTATTTAATGAAAAACATTATTCTGTTTATATCCCTTTTTGTAACTCTTTCTTCGTCGGCTATAAACTACGACATATCAAACCTGACCAATAATGATGGACTTTCCAACAGCTCCATCAATTGTATAAACCAGGATTCAGGAGGAATTCTCTGGTTCGGTACCTGGGATGGATTAAATGTGTATAATGGCCGCGAATTCAAAGTTTACAAACCAGACCCTGGAAATGCCCAAAGTATCAGCAATAATATTATTCGTGACATCGTTCAGGAAAGAAAAAACATTCAGTGGATAGCTACCGACAGGGGAATTAACCGGTTGGACAGACAAAAGAATACCTTTGAGCGTTTTTTCGCCGATAACAATAACCAGTTCATTTATAGCGAACATTCATTTTTCATTGCCCGTAACAGTCTGAACCGTATTTTTGCTGCTGTCTACGAACAAGGTGTGTTTTTTTTCAATTCCAGAACGCATAAATTTATTCATCTGAATGAGGTCAGTAATTACAGGTTCAAAAAGATATTTTTCGATCTGGATGATAACCTGTGGTTCTATACCCAGGATAAATTATTATTCAAAGTCGTGTACAAAAAAGAAAAATCAGAAACACCGGTCATTGAAAAAATTGTTCAGTTTCATCATTTAAAAAATATAGAGTCGGTTTTTTATCATTCGAATAACGAAATATGGATGCAATCCCCGGATAACAAGGTTTATTCATATGATATTTCGGCAGGCATCCTTGCAGAATGTTCTCCTATAAATCAAAAAACAGAAACTATCCAGTCTGTTCTTTTTATGGGTACATACCAGTTGTGGGGAACAGCAGATGGGTTGTATCGTTACAACCTGAAAACAAAAACTATTGAACCTGTATTAAAGAATATATCGGTTTTGTCTCTTTTTGCAGGAACTCAACATATCGTCTGGGTAGGCACCGATGCTCAGGGTATCTGGCAATTGTCACCCTCCAGGGAGAAATTTCATACCTATTCATCCGATAATACTCCTTCATTCGGTAACAGTGCTGTCCGTACGTTCTTCGAAGACCGTAACCGTACGTTATGGGTAGGAACAAAAGGAGATGGAATTTATTCTTTCAACCGGAAAGACGATAAGCTTGAATCAAACCTTAAACAACATTTTACACTGGATAACGGATTATTGAATAATTCCGTTTTTACGATTGTTCAGGGTCAGGGCGATGAGTATTGGATCGGTACCGATGGACAGGGAATAAATTATTATGACACCGGAAATAAAAAGATGTATACATTGTCTGCCGGCGAGAACATCCTTAAAAAGGTAAATCTTTCTTCCGTTTATTCAATACTGCCAACCGAAAAAAATATATTATGGGTAGGTACGAGTGGGTACGGAATGTACAAACTGGAAATAGACAGGAGCACACGTCCGTATTCTATAAAAAAATTCACACAGTATATCTACAGGAATGATCGAGCCACCTCATTAAGCAACAATATTGTTTATTCAATCATAAAGGATGATGCCACTCATTTGTGGATTGCCACGCGTGGGGGCGGATTAAACAGGTTTGATATGCTGAAAGAAAGATTTCAAAATTACAGATACTCCCCCATATCTTCCGATTTTATCAGTAGTGACGATATTCTGTGTCTTTATAAGGATACACGTGGATCATTATGGGCAGGAACCAGTATGGGTTTAAACAAACTGAACAGGTTTGTAAAAGGAAGACCCATTTTTACCCGTTTTACTGAAAATGAAGGGATGCCAAATAATACGATTCATGGTATTCTCGAAGATAAAGAGCACAATCTATGGCTCAGCACAAATAAAGGCCTAGCTGAATTAGTCCGCAATCAGTCATCATACCGGATAGTTTCCTATTTCAAAAAAGACGGACTGCAAAACAATGAATTCTCGGATGGCGCATTTTACGACAGCCCTTATTCCCATCAATTTTATTTCGGAGGAATAAGCGGATTTAATGCATTCAACCCGTTGGAAATTACACACAGCAATTATATGCCGGCATTAATTCTGGATGCTTTTATTGTAGATAATATCGAAAGAAATTTCTCCGAATACACCGATTCCAGACATAACCGTGAAATCCTTACCCTATCGTATAAAAATAAATCATTTAGCTTTAAATTTATTCCGCTTGATTATCTGTCAGGAAGTAAATGTGAAATCTCCTATTTACTTGAAGGATTCCAGAAAGAATGGATTCATTTGGGAACTTCCAATACCATTGTATTTACAAATTTACCTGAAGGTAATTATTTACTGAAAGTTCGTTGCAGCAATGCTGATAAAATATGGAGCAAACAACTATTTACTCTTCCGATTCGAATGTTGCCACCATGGTGGTTAAGTCCAATTGCCTATTTAATTTATTCAATATTGTTATTGTTTTTGACTTTTGTCATTCAGCGATTTGTAAAAGAACGAATTAATAGTCGGAAAAACATCTTGTTAAAAGACCTTGAGAAACAAAAGACAGAAGAAATTCATCAGGCCAAATTACGTTTCTTCACAAATATCGCCCATGAATTCTCTAATTCACTGACGTTGATATACGGTCCCTGCGAGCAATTGCTCCGGACGCATGCTTCGGATGATTATACCCGGAAATATATCAATATCATCAAGTCGAACTCAGAGCGGATGCAAACGCTGATTCAACAATTAATCGATTTCCGGAAAGCCGAAACAGGACATTTACGACTGGAAATTGAGAAAGTGGATATTCCTGAACTTGTCAAATTTGTAACGGATAACTTTACGGAGATACTCGAAGAGAAAAAGATAATTCTTTCGTTTACATTTACACCGCCAACCATATTCTGGCAAACCGACAGGGATAGTATTGAAAAAATAATGTTTAACCTGTTATCAAATGCCGTAAAATACACACCACAGGATGAAAATATTAAAGTACTGGTGGAAACAAAAGAGAACCGGCTGATTATTCGTGTTACTAATACAGGTGTTGGGATAAAACCTCTTTATCAGCAAACCATATTCGACCGGTTTGAAGTGTTGGAACGGTTCGAAATGCAGGTATCCAAAGGAATTGAAACCCGTAATGGAATTGGTCTCGCACTCTGCAAAAACATCGTGGAAGTATTGCAGGGAAGTATTGATGTGGAAAGTGATGGTGAAACTTTTACCAGTTTTGTAGTGAGTCTCCCCGAACAGGTGTTGGATGAAACCGAAACGCCTAAAGTCCATGAATCTTCTTTAAGTTCTACTCCGTATACTGAAATTAAAGAAGTTGAAAAGCCTGAAAATGTAAACATAACCATACCGGATTCTCGAAAAGAAGGGTTGATACTGGTAATCGATGATGAAAGTGAAATCAGGGAAATGTTAAGTGATTTATTAAGCAATCATTATGAAATTGCATCAGCTGCCAATGGGAAAGAAGCCCTTGACATTATGCGGATCCGGATGCCCCTACTGATCGTTTGCGATATTATTATGCCGGTAATGAATGGGGTCGAATTTATCAGGATAATGAAAGAACAGGAGCTCACACGCCATATCCCCATCATTTTATTGTCATCAAAGAGCTCGGTCGAAAATCAGATTGAAGGACTTGAAACAGGAGCTGACGCCTATGTAAGTAAACCTTTCCATCCCCGTCATCTGGAAGCAACCATCGAAAGCCTGCTCCACCGCAACAAGGCAATCATAGAGTACAGTGAATCGACATATGCTGCCCTTGAACAATTCGAGGGTAAATTAATTCATAAGGAAGATAAGGTACTGATGTTGAATATCACCAGGATTATTCACGAACAAATGGACAATGAATCGCTCACCATCGATTTTATTGCCGGTGAAGTGGCACTCAGCAAAATGCAGCTCTACCGGAAAGTGAAAGATCTGATCGGTCAGACGCCTACCGAATATATCCGGTCCATCCGCTTAAAGCAGTCGGAAAAGCTCCTTAAAACGACCAATAAAACAGTTCAGGAAATCATGTATATCTGCGGGTTTAACAACAAAGCCTACTTCTACCGCGAATTCTCAAAGAAATACCACCTGACACCCAAAGAATACAGGAATCAGAAATAAAAAATCCGGAACTGCTTATATGATTAAGCAAGTTCCGGATTTTCAAAACCTTATTTTTGTTTTTGCAACCTACTATATAACTAATTACAAATACCTTATTATCAAATTATTGTGTAATATTAAAAACCTTATTTTTCTTCTTTTTTACCCTTAGTAGAAAGCCTGAATACCGCAACCCCACCCTTATTCCCTTATTAATTGCATTTTTCAGCCTATTGTAGTTATTTTTTATTAATGTTCGATCTCTAATCGTGGGGGACTTAATAGAAAACTAAACACACGGGAAACCCAACCTTATTTTAATCATGTTAACTCTCCTTGTAGAAGAATAATTAGCGAAAATTAAATTTGTGAGTAGTCAGAAAGGCGGATTTACACTTTCCAATTAGTACTCTTTTTTATTTTGCCGTCCTGAGTTTAAATTCAGCATTTCCTTTAAAATTATCATATAGCGGTTGTAAAGGTTTTACATTCTCAGCATTAGGTGTTGCCACTGTCATACTTAACAATTTGATACTCTTATTATCCGGCAAAGTCAGTGTTTTGGATCCTGCAGGAATGGCTATTTCATATTTAAACAAATAACAGTACTGATAAGCTTCATTCTTTGATGGATAGTCATCATGAACGTGCGAAGTAAACCAGGCAATATTGTCTGCTTTTACATATGGATGCTGCATCTCAACAACTGAATTCTGATCCTGGCTTAATACGCGGTTATAGAACTGTCCTACTTTTCCTGTCCATTGCTGTATATTCAGGGTTGTGGATTTCCCGTCTACAATAAAGTCACCCTTAGTATCTTCATTGGCCGCTGCCAGCAAATAGATTTTTGTATAATTTCCCTCAGGCAATTGAACAACTTGTCCGCCGCAGGAGAGTGCATTGTTTTCGCCGTCTGTTTTATGAGTTACTGCAAAATTGATATCTTCACTCTGAATGACATCAGGGAGCAATTCAGCCGGTATCGACTGGCCGTCATGAAAGTTACCGTCATCCCTGTTTTGGTCATAACTGATCACATCTTCATTATAAGCAAGTGCTACGTTTGCCTGTGGAATGGCTACATGTGCTAAAGCCGGTGCCTGAAGTTTAACCGCATAACTCCTGATCGTATAATGGCTCAGGTCGAAAGTAAGAATGCCGTTGTTTATAGTTGCACTTCCTGACTTCTGCTCCTGTCCGTTCACTTCGTACGCATCAACTATGTTTGCAGGGAAAGTGATCTTAATATTCTTCAAATCTTTTCCCGAAAGTTCATTTACCCTGATAAGGTAATAATCGCCTTGTTCCATCTTCTTGAATGCCATGATTCCTGCCTGTGGATTATTGATGGTAAGCATCGAGAAAGACTGTCCTAATTCACCATCATGTTTTGGCGTTTCAAATGCAATAAGCGGTTGGTTGAAGAATTTAGCCTGCCATGGTGATTCAGCCTTTCTCCAGTCACCTGCGTGGCCGTACATGGCATATTTTACATCATGTATTCCCCAGTCCTGTGTGCTTTGATAGATAAATGAGCCTCCGAAAGCCGAAGCATCGGGCGTATAAAGCAAGGTAAGGCGTAAGGTGTTGTTGTCAGGTTTATCCGAACCGTATTTACAGTCTTCCAGAATCGACACACCATATTTCCCCGATTTATCCGTCAGATCAAACCATTCTTTGGATGGCACTTCAAACTTCTTTTCATTGTTGTTTCCCCTCGAAATGGTTCCTACCCCTAAGTTATAGGTTGCATTTTCATTCGATACTGTCAGTGGGAAGGAAGCTTTCAGACATACTTCGCGCGATTGCCAGTCAATCTTATTGGTCACTTCCAGTCTTTTTCCGGCATCACCTGCAGACAGGCTGAAAAGCTGTGTGATTTCTGAGTTCTGACCTTTACGTGTAACCTGAAGGGTAACTCTCACCGGTCCCTGTTCTACAACTGTCAGGACGGCTTCTTTATCCATATGGTCAAAAGGTGGATTTTTACGGTCTTTCCAGTCCATATTCCATGCCGGATATTGTTCCGGATGTTCCTGTTGGAAGTCCAGGCCTGCCGGTTTAGAAAGGATTTCTCTCGATGCTTTTTTATCACGTATACTTTCAATATCACCGTTTACTGCAAACCTTACTTTATAATAATCATTTTCCAGCGTGCGGGATGTAACTGACAGGGAAGATGCAGTTTTTGTTCCGCCCACTTCACGGATATCATACACTGCGATTCCTGCCGAAGGTACCTGTGCCCTGAAAATAACAGTAAGTTTCGATCCTTCTTTCGAAATAACCTGCGACGGTGTTTCTTTTCCGTTTTTATCAAAAACAGCTACCGATGACGGTACAGTTGTGTAGTCAAGTTCGGCTGTCACCACATCATCACGTGTCTTTGCAACCGGATTGTAGACTACGATGGCTTTCCCCTGTGCTTGGGTATTCAGTTTTCCTACCACTTCACCGATTCCATTTTTAAGTACCTCGGCAAAACCATTCGCTGCAATAAATTCATCATTCCAGGCATATTCATAGGCTTTTGGAATAGCTGTTCCGGGTAAAATATCATGAAACTGGCTACCCAGTACCAGATCCCAGGCATTATTGAGTTTATTTTGCGGATAAGAAGTACCTTCCAGCCAGTTAGCCATTACCGAAGCCTGTTCGGCCGACTGTGCCAGCAACTCGTTCTTGCGGTTCAACCGTTTCATAAATGCCTGCGAAGTCATAGAGCCGGCACTGTGTTCAATCAACAACAGGTCACCCGAATAAACAGGAAGCTTTTTCCGGATAGCAGGAGTGATGTCTTTAAACATTTGATCGGAAGAACTTAACAATACACGGAATTTACTGTCACTGTTCCGTAAACTTCCTTCTGCATTTTTCACATCCTTTTCACGGGGAGCACCTCCACGGTCACCAACTCCGTAATACCGGAAGTCAAAACCATATCCTGTTTTTTTCTGATCATCATTCAGACGGTTACTCCATCTTTCATCTATATCAAGCCTGTGTTCGACATTGCCTGTATATGTTTCGGCATTTAAGGCTGCAACAATACCTTTCCCATCAGGACCATTCCAGACTCCGACATTAAAAGGTACACCAACAGCCGAACGCCATGTCAGTTTCTGTGTTGAGAATCCCAACAATCCGCTGTAATGGAATATTGTAGGCAGATTGCAAAGGAAACCAAAACAATCGGGCAACATATAATCGGCACTCTCCTTGCCAAATTCCTTTTTAAAAAATTGATTTCCATAAAGAATCTGACGAACAAGTGATTCGGAGGATGATATATTCACTTCCCCTTCATCTACCGACGAACCTGATACACACCAACGCCCTTGATGGACATAATCCTGCACTTTTTTGAATAATTCAGGATAATATTCCTTCATCATGTTATACCGTCGGGATCCGGTAAAATTGAATACATAGTCGGGATATTTATCAAACAAATAAAAATTCTCAACCATAATATTCTTAATATACTCATTGATGGTTGTCGGATAATCCCAGTTCCACTCTGTGTCAAGATGGGCATATCCGATGGTGTAGAGCAACCTGTCCTTGGTTATATCATAAGGTTCAGGCTTTTGGATTGATTGTGCTTTCAGTATCTGAGGAGACATCGCAACCAGAATCATCATAAAAATAAGTTTCTTCATTTGTGTTTTATTTTAATTTAAGAATGAACTGAATTTGATAGTATCATAAAGAA
>Ga0302288_1001930_pt1 | contig 12674 bp, 9 predicted proteins | sample III_Fen_N1_1_FD_194549 | JGI IMG/M metagenome (GOLD analysis project Ga0302288, IMG submission 194549) | Peat permafrost microbial communities from Stordalen Mire near Abisko, Sweden - III_Fen_N1_1 | ecosystem: Environmental > Terrestrial > Soil > Wetlands > Permafrost | place: Sweden: Abisko...
CCGGTTTTGGAAATTGTATTAAATTCTTTTTTTGCATCCCTCAATACCAAATCATCAAATGTCAAGATTGCCTTTTTCCATTTTTCTATTATTGAAATAACGTCTTTATTATCAAACTGATTCAACGGTTTTATAAATTGTTTTTCGAGAATATTTTTAGCCCAATTCCATGAATATTCAGCATAATTTGAGTGAATTTCTGTCAATTTATTTTGAATGGCTTCAAGTGAAACACTCTGCGTTTCAATTTGTTTCAATAAACTATCCACTTCCGATTTTGGAGCTAATAATCCGGTCATATCTACCCAATCGCCAGTTCCAACTTCAGAATTTGATGAAAACAATTTGCTAACATCAACCTTATTCTCTATTATTTTACCGCTTAACTTTTCAACTATCAGACTTCCAATAAATTGATCGACAGCCATTTCATATAATTCAATGCCTTTTTTAATGGAAGAACGTTTGATTTTACAATTCTGATACCAAACAAAAGTAGTAGCATTGTCCATTTTTCCCAATAACTCTTTCAAAATTTCTATCCCTTTAAGTGCTTTTGACAACGTAAAAGGGGAGAGAAAATCAAAATTAATCGAATCAATTTTATCATCTTTCCTCAAATCACGTTTTGGCCATTTTTGCACGTCCCGAATAGTTCCCGCACTTTGCAAATTTATTCCGGGCAACAAATTACTTTCACCATCATTCTCAATAAGATATGAAAACGGTAATTCAGAAATATCGGGATTACCCTTGTGACTACCCAATACAGCTGTAAAAGCACCTATTTTGGCAGGCCACATAATATAGGAGTTGCTCGAAGTTTTCACACCACGCTCTGTAATTCCCTGATGTACAGGACCAAGCTTATACATATGATTACTAAAGTTAGTTCCACTTCCGGCATTCATAAACGAATATAAAGCCGTGAGCATCAAAGTAGATTTATGGTGAGTAACCGTGTACGGACCTGCAAAAATGGAAACTGCTTCACCATGTAAACCCTGACTATTAGCAAAAAACAATGAATCGATAGCTGAAAATTGTTTTCCAAGACTACAAGCCTGACCAATAAAACAAGTTGAAATGATGGCTGCATCTGAAATCACAGATCCAGATTGAATGATAAAATCGTTACATTGAACATCAAAACCAATATGCACCGGAGCTAACTTATTGCTTACAATTGTTCCGTTTAGAAGCGATGCAACGCCTTCCAATTGTGCAGAATCACCAATACAGACATTTTTTATAGATCCGCAATTCACCAACCGAACATTTTTACCTATTTGTCCCATATCCGATTTCTGGTTATCGGCAAACTCTTCAACCAACCGATTCATGTGATTTACAAACAACGGGTTATGTCTGTAAAAAGTCATCATATAAGCTAGTGGGGCTGATAATTGTTCGAAAATAGGCACTTCTCTACCGCCACTTTCAATCATCACCGGCACTTTTGTTCCATTTCCGAATGTAGAAATTGCATCAACAACAAGCAGGTTTACGTTTTCTATAAACGAACCTTCGCCAATGATGTAATTAGCTATATAATTGTGAATTTTGTCAATAAATACATCGTTATCAATCACGCAATTATGTATCAGGCAATTATAAATACCGGCATGCTTTTTCACGCCTCCGGCAAGTACAAAAACTTTCTCGTAAGTACCTAAAAACACAGTTCCAGAAAAATGTACATTTGTAATAAAAGTAGGCTTAAAATTTTCAACTACCTGCACATTTTCCCAATTCTCAGCCGAACAGCCATAAACTGTCAAAGTAGCAATTTCCTTATCGATAAGGTGACGGTAATTAGTCATAATCTTTTTATTTTCAGTTACTAATCTTCAATTTCGGTGTAACGTTGAAACAAAAAGTCATTATACGGATAACGTTCCACATGAATGGCTTTGATTTTCTGGTACATCAACTCTTTTAGTTCATCAATATTTTGTTTTTCTTTGGCCGATATAAAAATACAGTTATCGTGCATCTTGGCCATCCACGTTTTTTTCAATTCTTCCAAACTGATATTCTCACGTTTAATCGGTGCTAAATCATCTTCATCTTTAGGTGTGTACGAAAAAGCATCAATTTTATTAAATACCAGAATCATAGGCTTTTCCTGTGGATCAATTTCTTTCAAGGTTTGGTTCACAACCTCCAGTTGTTCTTCAAAATTTGAGTGAGAAACATCCACCACATGAAGCAATAAATCGGCCTCACGGACTTCATCGAGTGTAGATTTAAACGATTGTACCAAATGGTGTGGCAACTTACGAATAAACCCTACAGTATCTGATAGTAAAAATGGCAGATTCTCTATAATTACCTTTCGTACAGTGGTATCCAACGTTGCAAACAGCTTGTTCTCTGCAAAAATATCCGATTTACTAATCAAATTCATTAACGTTGATTTTCCCACGTTGGTATAACCAACCAGTGCCACACGAACCATTTTTCCACGGTTTTTCCGTTGCGTAGCCATTTGCTGATCAATATCTTTCAGGTTTTGCTTCAGCAACGAAATTTTGGTAAGAATAATCCGGCGGTCTGTTTCAATTTGCGTTTCACCGGGACCACGAAGTCCGATACCTCCTTTTTGTCGTTCAAGGTGTGTCCAAAGCCTTGTCAAACGAGGAAGCATATACTGGCATTGAGCCAGTTCTACCTGAGTTTTGGCACTTGCTGTTTGAGCTCTTTTGGCAAAAATATCCAAAATCAGACTTGTTCTGTCCAAAATCAACACTTTCAGTTCAGCTTCAATGTTGCGGAGTTGTTTGGGCGATAATTCATCATCGAAAATAACCACTCCTATTTCATTTTCATCTACAAAACTCTTAATTTCAGTCAGTTTCCCCGGTCCAACATAAGTTTTCGGATTCGGATATTCCAATCGCTGAAAGAAGATTTTTTCAGGTGACGCCCCTGCCGTCTCGGCAAGAAACGCCAACTCGTCGAGATACTCGCGAGATTGTTCTTCGTTTTGTGTTTGTGAAATTACACCTACCAAAACTGCTTTTTCTTCGTATATTTCTGTTTTCATCTATAATTTTTTGTCAAAAAAAACCGATTGGTAGTTTCCAAACGGTTATACTCGTTTTAAACCAACAAATGTACGATATTTTATTTTGGAAACTTCTTTTTATTCCCAATCAAGGGAATATTTCTGACTTCTCATCTCAATTTCATTTTTTTTCTAAACAAAGATATAATTTTTCTTTTTTTTCCCGTTTACACAAGTAGAAATTTATTTTCGACACTTTCTTTCAGCAAAAAAAATGTATCTTTGACTGTTTTTTGAAAATTTAAAAGTGAAATCCTTTTTTTATATTAAGATTTCAACAAATCATACTTGATGATAAAAAAAATCTTCCCCATATTAATATTTATTATATTGCCTGCATTCGCTTTTTCGCAAGCTGGGTACGGTGTATATCAATTTTTGGATTTGCCGGTATCATCGCGTCTGGCATCATTGGGCAGCACCAATATCTCGTTACATGATAACGATATAAACTTTGCCTTTGGAAATCCTTCTCTGCTGACTACCGAAACAAATAATGTAATTGGTTTGAGCATGGCTAATTATTTGGCCGATATTAAATTTGGATCTGCGGTATATGGTAGAAATATTGACAAGAAAAATTATTTTGCAATTGGGATTCAATATGTTGATTATGGAACTTTTAAAGAAGTTACCGAATTAAATATAATAACCGGACAAGCATTTACAGCGAAAGATATGGCGTTAAACATTATGTATGCACGTCCGCTTACCAAGAGAATTTCTGTTGGAGGAACCTTGAAACCAATATATTCTGTTTACGAACGATATACAAGTTACGGATTAGCCATGGATGCTGGTGCAAGTTACAATGACTCTGCTGCATTATTTTCGGCAGGTTTGGTTTTAAGGAATATTGGAACTCAGTTTAAAGGTTATTATTCCGATGAAAATGGTCAGCACTTTGAACCGCTACCATTTAATATTCAACTTGGAATTTCTAAAAAATTTGCTCATGCACCATTACGTTTCTCAATGACGTTGCATAATCTGCAAAAATGGGATTTGAACTATGAATCTACTAATCAGCCAGTTAAAACACTTTCCGAAATTAACACAAACTCAACAAATGAAACAACTAACACAAGTTCTATAAAGTTTGTTGATATGGCATTTCGCCACACTATTTTTGCGGTGGAATTTGTACCATCAAAAAACTTCTACCTATCAATGGGGTATAATCATCGCCGTCATCAAGAGTTAAGCGTTAGTGGTTTCAAAAGCATGGCTGGATTTTCGTTTGGCGGTGGAATTAAACTTTACAAATTTCAAGTTGGCTTTGGAACGACTCAGTTTCTTGGTGGAAACAATTCATACCAATTCTCTATCTCTACAGCCCTTAACGAATTCAGGCTTTAGTTTTATCATTAATCGGTTGATTAGTTATTGGTGGGCAGAAAAGAAAGAAATGAAAAAAATAATTGTTGCTATTGATGGATTTTCATCGTGCGGAAAAAGCACGATGGCAAAAGAATTAGCCCGGGAAGCGGGCTATATTTATGTTGACACCGGTGCTATGTATCGGGCTGTTTCATTATTTTGCCTGCAAAATGGTTGGATGACCGAAACTGACATCAATTCTGAAGAACTAAAAAAACAAATACAATCAATACGTATTGAGTTTAAAACTAATGCTGAAGGTAAATCAGAAACTTATTTAAACGGGAAAAACGTAGAAAATGAAATCCGAACACTCGAAGTAGCTAATGGGGCAAGCCGCGTAAGTACGTTAGGTTTTGTGAGACGTGAATTGGTTCGTCAACAACAACTTATGGGATTTGAGAAAGGAATTGTAATGGATGGTCGTGACATTGGTACTGTAGTATTTCCACAAGCCGAATTGAAAATATTTTTGACAGCATCTCCCGAAATCCGCGCTAAAAGACGGACTGATGAAATGAAAGCAAAAGACGAAGTTGTAGATTACGAAGAAGTATTAGCAAATGTAAAAGAACGTGACGACCGCGACCAGAACCGTGCCGAAAGCCCATTACGGAAGGCTGAAGATGCCGTTATTATAGATAATTCCTTCCTTACGCGTGAAGAACAACGTGACATTTTACGAACTTTGTTTACCAAGAAAACGTTAGACTGATTGACAATTTTCATTTTCCACTTGCAAATAAACTCAAAAAAGTAATTTGTAAGGTATCTTTAAATTGTAAATCACAAATGTTCAAATCGGAAATAAAACAACATGCTAAATATTGAAATAGATGAAAAATCAGGTTTTTGCTTTGGAGTAGTAAAAGCCATTACAAAAGCCGAAGAAGAATTGGCAAAAGGAGAAACTCTTTACTGCCTAGGCGATATAGTTCACAACGGGCAAGAAGTGGAACGGCTCAGTAAAATGGGACTAATAACTATTGATCACGAACAGTTTAGTAAACTTCACAATGCCAAAGTTTTACTCCGAGCTCATGGCGAACCGCCAAGTACCTACAAAACAGCTAAAAAGAACAATATTACTCTGATTGATGCTTCTTGTCCGGTAGTGTTGAAATTACAATCGCGTGTTAAAAATGCCTACGAAACCATCCCATCACCCGATACTCAAATTGTAATTTATGGTCATATTGGTCATGCCGAAGTAAATGGTTTGGTTGGCCAAACAAACGAAAAGGCCATTGTCATTGAGAATGAAGAAGATTTGTATAAAGTTGATTTATCAAAACCCATTCGTTTATTCTCGCAAACGACTAAATCGCTTGACGGATACAACAGTCTAATCTCAACAATATTCAAAAAGACAAAAAAACCAGAAAATTTCGAACATACCGACACAATTTGCCGACAAGTAGCCAATAGAATGCCGAATATCACTATCTTTGCACAGCAAAACGACATTGTTATTTTCGTAAGTGGCAAAAAGAGTTCAAACGGACAAGTTTTGTACGAACATTGTAAATCAATCAATCCGAACACCTATCTAGTTTCAGAGGAAAATGAGGTATCCGGATTGCAAATCGACTTTAGTAAAAAGATTGGAATTTGTGGTGCAACTTCCACTCCACGCTGGCTAATGGAAGATGTTGCAAAAAAGTTAAATGAAATTGTTTTAAACGGATAAATAGGTATTATTCGCACGAAAGTCGTTATTTTTGTAGATAATTTTTTTTAAGGTAAAATGAAATACGAAATTAAATGTATCGGTCTGCTGACATCAGGAGGTGATGCTCCCGGAATGAATGCAGCAATTCGCTCTGTAACACGTGCCGCTATTTTCAATGGCATACGCGTAAAGGCTATCTACAGAGGCTATAAAGGGTTAATAACCAATGAAATTGTAGAGTTTCAAACTCAGAATGTAAGTAATATCATCCAACAAGGCGGTACAATTTTAAAGACTGCTCGTTGTATGGAATTTCACACTCCCGAGGGAAGAAAACTGGCTTATGATAACATGCGGAATGCTGAAATCGATGCATTAGTAGTGATTGGAGGAGATGGAACTTTTACCGGTGCTCGCATTTTTGCTCAGGAATTTAACGTTCCAATTGTTGGACTACCCGGAACTATTGACAATGATTTATACGGAACCGATTCAACGATTGGCTACGATACAGCTTTAAACACAATTATTGAAGCCGTGGATAAAATCCGTGATACTGCTTCGTCGCACGAACGGTTATTTTTTATAGAAGTAATGGGACGTGATGCAGGTTTCCTTGCATTGAACAGCGCATTGGCTTCGGGAGCTGAAGCTGCCATTATTCCTGAACGCGAAACAAAAGTGGATCAACTGGAAGAACTTATTAAAAATGGTTTCCGCAAATCAAAAAACAGTAGCATTGTTATCGTTGCCGAAAGCGATATTACTGGCGGTGCTGCCGGATTGGCTGAACGTATGCACAAAGAACACCCCGAATACGATGTACGTGTAACTATTCTCGGACACATTCAACGTGGTGGTTCGCCTACAGCTTACGACCGAATTTTGGCCAGTCGCATGGGTGTTGCAGCCATTGACGCATTAAAAGACGAGCAACGAAGCATAATGATTGGAATTGTAAACGACGAAATTGTACATGTTCCATTTACAAAAGCTATTAAAGACGACAAACCTGTGAATGAAAATTTACTCGGTGTCCTACAAATACTATCTATTTAATATTTTAGCCACAAGTTACGAGTTACAAGAAATAAAGTTGGAAAATTTCAACTACTTATTCTTGTAACTCGTTTTTTTTCTATCTATTATGAAATCAATTCTTTTTGTTTGCCTCGGAAACATTTGTCGCTCCCCTATGGCAGAAGGAATTTTTCAGAAAATTCTTGAAAGGGAACATGCAACCGAACGTTTTCAAATTGATTCAGCCGGATTAATTGGTTTTCACCAAGGTGAATTGCCCGACAGCCGTATGCGCTTATTTGCGGAAAAACATGGTTATACCCTTACGCATCGCTCAAGACCGGTTAGCAGAGCAGATTTTGATAAATTCGATATGATGATTGGGATGGATGACCAGAATATTTCCAAGTTGAAACAATTGGCAATGACACTAGAAGAGAATGCGAAAATCTATCGAATGACTGATTTTTGTCAGAATACAGAAGCTACACATGTACCTGATCCATATTATGGCGGCAATCAAGGGTTCGAAAATGTGATAAATCTATTAGAAGATGCTTGTGAAGGACTGTATTTAGAGATTATTTGAAATATGATGAAAGTTAAGATTGACATATATCCAAATCTGTGCTCAGACATAGCCACTTTATCTTATCAATTGAATTCGAATGCATATATAAATGTTGATTTTGCGGCTATTGATGGAAAAGTTGTGAAACACATCAAGCAATCACAATTGGTTATTGGAATCTATAAAAGACAGAATAGATATCAGTGGTTTAAAAACTAGAATTTATTTTTGCAGAATAGCTGTAAAAAACGTTGTCAAAACGATTAAATTGGAAGTAAAATAATCAACAAAGCAAAAAAACTCATACTGCTTATACAGAATATTTCTAAACTTAAAATTAATTTTCTGTAAATAGTATATTTTTTTTTCAATATACTTGTTTCTATAATAAATATTTACGATATTTGCAAGGAATTATTATTATTGTAATTACTACAAAGTTAAAACAAATACAAATAGAATAGATTTAACAAAAAAAATAGCAAATGAAATTTTAAAGATGAATTATTAAAATCTAACAATATAAAATCACAATACTTATGAAATTAAACACAAATAATCTTAACAGTTTTCCTAAAAGGCTTGATAAGATAAAAAGGCTTTTCCTCTCTTTTAAACTTTCCAACCGAACAATCTTCATTTTGATGGGGATTATTTCAACCATTTGGTTTCTAATTCGCGTTATCCCAAAACCACAAAGAGCGTTTTACCCTTGCATGAGAGCAGCAGCTCCTATCATGTCAGGTTTTATCATATATCTTCTTACCCTGGGTGGCTCGGTGTTATTTTTCAGAAAATCTCTTTCAAAATTCAGAGAAGCACATTATAAAAAGGCTCTGTTTCTAGGTGTTTTGGCTATGGTTCTATTGCTAGCTTTTGCTGTAAAAGATGCCCGAAGTGCATTTGCAGATACCAATAAAGTTGACCTAACAACATGGACAAGAGGTGTATTCCCAGAAGGAGTAAATAATCCAATGGGCAGAGGCTGGGGAATTTTTCCAGGGCGTGTTGCATGGGTCATGAATAAAAATGCCACTGTGTCAACCTGTACAGATGTGTTAACCGACGCATTTTTTATGGCAAAAAATAATAATCAGGACACAATCAATAAAATGGCTGATAATGGTATTAAAATTATTGGAGGAATGAGTACTGTAAAAGGCTCATGGGATAAAATTTTTAGAAGCTTTAATAAGAAAAAAAAAGGTACTGAGTCCTCTTATGTATCTACTCAAACAATTTTCATAAAAATAAATAATGGACAAGCTGGATATGCAATAAATTGGTCTGATATGTCTGAAAAAGGAATCAACTCATCTACCGGCGTTAAAGATGCTGCAATTGCAGAGACTACTCCTGCTACTGTTTTAGCAATTGTACGGCAATTAGTTGATAGCTGTAAAATACCACAGAAGAACATATTTATTGGAGAACCTATGACCCATGTCTATAGTAGTACTTCCGACATTATTTTAAATAAATACCCAAATGTCAATATAATGGACAAAGATGATAATACTTTATTGGGTAGAACTACTTCTGCCGGTTGGACAGAGAGTGGTGTTATAACTTATTCCGACAAAGGAAAAATTATGCCAGATGCTGTAAATGACGGTATTATGAAAGAAATGTATAATGCAGATTATCAAATAAATATTGCAGCACTAAAAGCACATGCCCGTTCTGGAGTAACATTATGTGCCAAGCAACATTTTGGATCGCATGATACTCACGGCACTTATGATTTTGGCTCATTCTATCTTCATGCCGGATTAATCTGCGTTACAGATAACGATGTATTTGATACAAAAACACGAGGTGATTATCATTCTTATAGGGTATTGACAGATTTAATGGGACATGAGAAACTGGGTAGAAATACATTGTTATTTATTGTTGATGGTTTATGGGGTGGAATTGAATCAACAGATATGGCGGTAAAGTGGCAAACAGCTCCTTTTAATAATAATTGGCCTAACTCATTGTTTATGTCCCAAGATGAAGTAGCGGTAGAATCAGTATGTATTGATATGTTACGCTCAGAGGCTAACAAAAATACGGCATTTAAAGATAGACCTTTCTTCCCAGCTGTTGATGATTATCTTCATCAGGCTGCCGACAGTTCAAATTGGCCAGTTGACGCAACTAAATGGCCTAAAGGATTCAAATATGATCCCGAAGGTGATGGAACTCCAATGCCAGGTAGCCTCGGAGTCCATGAACATTGGAACAATGATACTGACAAACAGTATTCGAAGAATTTAGCATCCACTGGTAAAGGAATTGATTTAGTATCATATCCCGCAAATCTTGTAAAACACTATATTGGCTATAATACTTCTGTTTCTTCTATGAAATATTCATACAATTTCAATTTATATCCAAATCCTTGTTCTGAAGTGGCCACTCTGTCATATCAATTGAATGGAAATGCATATGTAAGCGTTGATTTGTTTGCAATGGATGGTAAAATAGTGAAACATATTAAGCAAGCACAATCAAGTGCGGGAGTATATACCGACAATATTAAAGTTAACGATTTGAGAAGTGGAATTTATTTCTGCAGAATTGCAATTAACAATGAAGTAAAAACCATAAAACTGGAAGTAAGATAAATCGTAAAAATAGTTGATAAAAAACAAATTAGGCTTGTGGAATCCACAAGCCTAATTTGTTTACCAATAAAGTTCTGAAAGTCTTGTTCAAAAAGAGAAACTAAAGAACATTCAATGTGTTGAAATACTATAAAAAGTCAGTTACTCATTCCAAATAGCCCATGCTGCCATAGCTTGACCAATCAGCATACCTTCTCCATTGATTCCTTGTGAGCCATGCTCTTTTCCCTTTTTCAGAAATAATGTTTCAGCAGGATTATAAACCACATCAAAAAGCAAATGCTTGTCTGTCAGAAAGTGATACGGGATTTCAGGGCATTCATCCGAATGTGGGAAAGTTCCAACCGGTGAAGCATTTACAATAATCAGATTTTCAGAAAGAATTTTTTCGTTTACCTGACTGTAATTCAGCATCCCGATTTTTGCGGTGCGGGAAACGAAAGTAGTTTCAATTCCCAACTTTTGAAGCGTGTAATCGATAGCTTTAGATGCACCACCGGTACCAAGAATCAATGCTTTAGAATGAAGAGGCTTTAAAAATGGTTTTATTGAATTTTCAAATCCAATAGCATCGGAGTTATATCCCTTTAGTTTGAGTTTATCTCCTGTGCGAATGAATTTTATCACATTTACGGCTCCTATTTTGACTGCTGTTTCATCCAGTTCATCTAAAAATGGAATCAGTTTTTCTTTGTACGGAATAGTTACATTCAAGCCAAAAAGATTTGGTTTATCTTTTAAAGCCAAAAAATCAGAGATATTTGTCAACTCGTACAAATCGTAACGGGCATCAATATTTTCACGTTCAAATTTTTCTGTAAAAAAATTTTTTGAAAACGAATGTTCTAACGGAAAGCCGATTAAACCAAATTGTTCCATTAAATTATTTCTTTTTTCGTACAGATTTAAGAATTAACCAACCCAACAATATTGCACCGATTCCAACAAAAACGTATGACAATTCGTGACTGTATTTATTTATCAAATCTTGCTGTCCGTGTGCCAAATAGCCCAGCAAAGCCAAAGCACAGTTCCACAATCCGGCACCCAAAGCGGTAAAGAGTATAAAATTTAGATAATTCATTTTGGCCAAACCGGCAGGAATAGAAATCAAATGACGAATAACCGGGATAAACCGACCAACAAAAGTTGATGTCTTGCCATGATCATTGAAATACGCTTCCGCTTTTTGGATTTTTTCGCTGCTGAGCATAAACAATTTACCCACTTTACTGTCCGCAAACTTATACACCACAAAACGCCCCAACCACATTGACATAATATAGTTAAACGAAGCACCGATTAATGCACCGATTGTCCCGAAAATAATTATCCAGAAAATACTTAACGTACTATCTGGCTCCATGGCTACATATACCGCCGGTGGAATAACAATTTCAGAAGGAACAGGTAAAATGGAGCTTTCGCAAGCCATCAAAGCGGTAATACTGAAATAATTAGTATTGTCCTTGTACCAAGTTTCAATATGCTGAATAAACGAAAGTGTGTCGGTTGATGTAGCAACTAAAGACTCATTGGTAGCTGCTTTTACAGAAATTATTGAAAGAATTAAAATAAACGAAATTAAAATTTTCCTAATCATGCAAATGTATTTTTATTGTTGAGTAAATCGGAGTCAATAGCTTCGGGGCAAAGTTCTATAAACAAAGCTGCAGCTGTTTCATTCTCCAGCACAGCATTTTTTAAATAAGTAATCGTATCTTCTAAATTTCCGTTTTTGAATTTGGCTACAGCTATAAACAAATTTATAAATTCAAGCGTTTCGTCAAGCGTTTGAGCAGCCAGATAATATTCGATAGCCGTATCAAAATCACCTTTTTCAAGACATATATTGGCAATGGCCATCAATGTATCAGGTTGATCGGGATCAAGCGTAATGGATTTAAGATATGACAGCAAAGCGTTGTCAGTATCATCAAGTCCAACATAAGCTTCGGCCAAATAAACCCAAGCATCCGAAGCTTCTGCATTCAACTCAAGTGCTTGTTCTATGTAGGTTATACTTTCGGCAAATTTCTCCTGATCGAGTAAACAAACAGCTATGCCAGAGAGCGCATCGTAATTCTTTAAATTATTTTCGAGCGACTGTTTGTAATGAAAAATAGCATCTTCGTATTTCTCCAATTTTTCGTAGCATTCGGCAATAAAAATATCTGTTTCCCATTTATTGGAAGTCATTTCGCCATATTCCTTATAGGTTTCAATGGCTTCATCAAACTGGTCAAGCTGAAAATGAACGTGCGCCTTTTGCAAACAAGTGAGCGAGTCTTTATCGTCAATAGCCATGGCAAATTCGTACGCTTCCAATGCTTTAGGAAATTCCTG
>Ga0302288_1001936_pt1 | contig 12657 bp, 10 predicted proteins | sample III_Fen_N1_1_FD_194549 | JGI IMG/M metagenome (GOLD analysis project Ga0302288, IMG submission 194549) | Peat permafrost microbial communities from Stordalen Mire near Abisko, Sweden - III_Fen_N1_1 | ecosystem: Environmental > Terrestrial > Soil > Wetlands > Permafrost | place: Sweden: Abisko...
TCCTGTGCCTGAACATTGCTTTGACACACAAATAAAACAAATAGTACAGCGAACAAAATTTTAAAATAGTTTTTCATTTTTCGATTGGATTTTTAGATAATGGGTTCTATGAATTGATTTACTTTCGATTGTCAGCAAAAGTAAAACTTTTCGTTTAATTTGAATAGATTGCCGAATAAGTCGAAGGTTTAAAACTAAAAATGATTTACGAATATGGGGAGTAATGCCAGGAGACAAAAAGTAGACAATAGAAAATAATTTGGAACTGCTGATTTTAGGCTAAATTTTTATCCCCTTTTTTAACCAGATAGGCACGTCGGGCGCTCGGCGAAGCCAGAAATCAAATAGCAGTTCGGTAGTTGAGGTTTGCAGGTGCCTGATTGAGAAAGGATGATCGTCGTTTGGATTTTTCTGATGACAGCATGAAAATGGCAGACCGGCATTTGAAAACGGCAGAAGCAAGAATGCAAAATGCAGTTCAAAAAAACACATTTGCAGTTGCCCCTAAAGTGATTTGCAGCCCAGTGAATTAGAATTGCAGAAGCTTAAATGAACAATGCAGTCCGATAAGCTAAAAACACTGGAGCAAAAATGTAAATCGGTCATCGAAGAAGTATAAATGCTGGAGCAAATATTGAAATTGCAGTTCGATGAACGAGTTTTGCAGCCCGGTATAAATAAACAGCAGCCCGGATTTTCGTCCGGGCTGCCTGCTTATCTAATGTTGTATATCACAAAAAGAATAGAACGCAGATTAACGCTGATCAGGCGGATATAAACGGATTTTAATCCCGGCAAGCCGGGATGATTTTCAGATATTTACGCTTTTTATCATTCATGCTTGCATGAATAAAAATCCGTTTTAAATACATGTTATATTACTTATCTGCGCGTATCCGCTAAATCTGTGGAAATCCGCGTTCTATTTTTAATCGTTCAAATTGATTTTGATTATGTACTACTTATCTTACCGGTACCTGATCGGTAATAAATACTTCGCTTGATACCTTTTTTGCAGGCATTGCCTTGAATGTCAATCCTGATAATTGTTTAATCTCGGGGCTGGTGGCTCCAAACAGCGACCTGATGTAACTTTTGGCAGCGCTGGCGGTGTCGATCAAACCGGTATCGGGTTTATACAATATATCGTTGCGCGACATCCGTGCCTTTTTTAGTTGATAATCGGCCGATACTGCATCATTGTTAGCCGTGCTTAGGTTGTTGTAATAATTGATCAGGGTAGCCAGCTGCAATTCAGCTTCGTTGGGTGCGTATTGCGGAATACCCGATAGAAGTTTGATCAGTTTATCGAAACTGTCTAACCGGTTATCGAAGCCCATTTGCGACGATGAGATTTCTTCTTTGTTTTCTCCTTTGGCTTTAAGCGCTTCTTTTTGTTCGGCAGTCAACTTTGGAGTGGCCCTTTGTCCCTGTATTTTATTGACCAACGATTTTACGGCATCGTCGATCTGCTGGGTTGTATCGCTTCCTTTCAGGAAGTTTTTAATACGGGTAGCCAGTTTGTTCAACGGGTTAAAAGCTACTTTGCGTGCAGCAATTGTGATGGTGTAAGCACTCAGTGCGCTATTGACCACATTCATTGCATTTGAAGCACGCTCTAATAAAGGATTCAAAAAATTCAAGGTGATCGACTGTTTCGAAGGGTTGTAAACCGCGCCAAAACCTTTAATAAATGTAATTAAACGCTTAAAGTTGGCCACATTTTTTGCATGGCCCGATTCTGGATTTTTTGCCATAACATTAGATTTTAGGGATTTGTAATGAACTCATTTTTAAATTTTCATAAAAGTTCGACCTTTTTGAGTGATATATTGATGTTGATAGGCAAAAGATATTAACAAAATAATTAACAGGTTGATTTTGCAAAGATTGCGTGGTTATTCATAGATTTACTTAGAGTCACCCCGTGAATAAAGTGCTTTTATTATATAACGAAAATATTGGTGATAAAAATCAATTAACAATTATGATTTGTTTCCTTTGTTTTCTTACCTTGCAACAATAAGATGTCTGAACACGATTAAATTGATTTTAGGATGATCCAGATTAAAAAAATCGTGATAATCATTTAATCCCGAAATCGTGTTCAAGACAATGTATAACAAAACCCCAATCCACACCCTCAAAGCCCTTCGGGATGCTTTATTGCTGAAGTTGATGAGTGGGGAGGTAAGGGTGGAAATGTAAAAAATACAACTATGAAACCAGAGAAAGTAAAACCCGGTAAATTTCACATTCACACTATCATTTATGATAATGAAGATTTTTCTGTAGCCTATGGAAAATGGGAAGACGGTAAAACCAGGCTTGCTATGCGTTGGAATGGAGAAGGTGAGAGTGGGATTGGTTATCCCAGTCAGGGTGGCAATCCTCTTTGGTTTCAATTACCTAACGATAATATCTGGACAAGTGAAATATTGCAGGCAATTGACAGAATAAGCTCGTATGAGAATAGGATTGAAGACTTAGATTCAAAATTATAATATCAATAGTATGAATATACCTACCCGACATTTATCAGTTAGAGTTCCCTGGCACGATGCGGCATGGAATGGAAAAGTATGCTGCAATCCAAGAGATAACGGTTCGTGCATGTTTTTACCAAGAATAAATGAAAGCAAAAATGCTGATCAGGAAGAGATTGTTGCTGAAACCTGGTTGCATGAATTAGAACAAGACAAGCTCCCGCCTTGTGTTAGCGAAAAGGTACATTTTATGTCGCCTTACAAAATTTACAAAAAGGTACATCATCCATACAGTAAAAACGAAAACAATAGCAAGTTTTACGGTCACTATAAGGAAACAACATATTGTTACCCGGGTTATAGTTTTTCTGTTATTCCCTACAATTGGATGCAGAAGAATTCAAAGGATAATTCTTCAGAAAGAGCTAATTTTCTGCAAATTCCATATGAACCTGCTAAAGAACCAAAACTCAGTTTTGAAAATGCCTGGGTTCAACAAATAGATAATCAAAAAGCTCTTTTAGATACTTTTATCAGCCCTATACAACCAAATAACTCTTTGGTTTTTATTTATGCAAAGAATATTCCTTTTGTAGATACAACATCCCGGATACTGATTGGAGTTGGTCATATTACCGAAATTGGGAAGCTAACCGAATATGAATATAATGATGCTCTCCCAATAACTTTTAGAAGTACTTTATGGGAAAGGCCAGTTTATCACACTATTAGAGAGGATTTCAAAAATGGATTCCTTTTACCTTACCAGGAATTTTTCAAACTAGCTGAAAAGGATGATTCCATTTATATTCCTGATTATATTGCTTTAGCTCCTTCATTTGACGAATTCTCCTATGGCTCAGAATGGGTAAGCAATGATTCAGCAATTGAGGCACTTTTGATTTTACATGAAAAACTTAAAAAATTTGAGATACTACTCCCGGGGAAAAATTATGAGCATCAGCTAAAATGGATCGACACGGAACTATCACGGCTTTGGAAAATGAGAGGCCCTTTCCCTGGGTTGGGTGCAGTATTGTCCGGACTCAAAATTGATGCAGGCAATTTAATTGCTTGGGAACTGGATAAAATAATTCGGGATGCGACAAATGAAGAAGTGGTTAAAAACCCTTGGGACTTTGTGGAATTAATATTTAAAGGAGACACTACTTTTTTGTCAAAGAACTTAAAAGTAACAATAAGCGATACACAAAAAGCCACTTGGAAAAATTTTAGCAAGGAAGAAAAAGACTTTCTTCAGCTTTTAAGTAGAATGAATGTAGATAATAATCAGGTAAATACTGTAATTAATTCCAAAGAAAAAGAGCAAATAGCATATCTCAAGAATCCTTATTTGCTTTATGAGCAATCAAGATTAGATATCATAAAATTCTCTGTAGGGATTATTGATAAGGCTATATTTACTGATAGAAAGATTTTAGATCGTTTCCCGTTGCCGGAACTAACAGAAATTACAGCCCCACTTGATCAGCGCAGAATAAGAGCTATCGGAGTCCAGATATTGGAACAGGCAGCTATTGAGGGCAATACTTTGCTTACGGATAACCAGTTTGTAACAAAATTTGATGGACAACCGCTTCAGCCTTTATGCGATCCATCACTAAGAAATATCGCTGCAATTGAGGATTTTTTAAAGGATGAAATTATCAGGAATGTTTTAGATGCAGATGAAGAACTATATTATTTCAAACTGAAACGGTTTGAAAATATCAAGGAGAAAATAAAAAACTTCGTTCAAAATAGAATAAAACGCAACATCAATCCTCCAATTTATCAAAATTGGCCCGAACTTATTGAAAATGTGTTTGGAAAGATTGATTGTGCAAATCCAAAGTGGTATCTGGATCGAGATAAATTAGCAAGAAAAAAAAAATCAATAGCTCTTGATGTTTTATCAAATAGCAGATTATCAGTTTTGATAGGTCCGGCTGGTACTGGAAAAACCACTTTACTCAATATCCTTTGTAAACAATCTTATATTAGTTCGGGAACAATTTTAAGGCTTGCGCCAACAGGTAAAGCAAGAGTAAAAATGGGTAAGGATGCAAAAACTCTCGCGCAGTTTTTAATCAAAGCGAAAAGATATAATCCTGAAACGGGTCAATATCATATCAATCCTAATGCTGAAACTTTGAAATATGATACAGTTATAGTCGATGAAGCTTCCATGCTTACAGAAGAACAATTGGCGGCTCTTATAGACAGTTTAACCGGTGTTCAACGATTTATTCTAGTTGGCGATTATCGACAGTTACCACCTATTGGTGCAGGTCGTCCATTTGTTGATATAATCGAACATCTCACTCAGGTAAAAAAAGGAATAGCTGAACTTAAAGTAATGTTTCGTCAATCAGCCCAGGACAAAATATCAGATGAGGAAGTTGACAGGTTCGATGTAAGGCTTGGAAAATGGTTTAGTGATGATGAAATAAAGAAGCAGGAAATTGATATATTTAAAGAGATAGCTGAACGTAAATCGAAGGAGTGGAATAATATTAAATTTATTGAATGGCATAATGTAAAGCACCTTGAAGAAATTATCATTGATGTTACTAATGCTGAAATTGAAAATCTTCTGAAAAGTATTCAGGGGAAGGTTCTACGCAACCCTCGTGCAAATTTCGATGCTTCTTTAGGATCTAATTATTACATGGAAAAAAGTAATTGGTCAGGCTTTGGAATAGAGTCGGCTGAAGAAATTGAAAACTGGCAAATACTTTCTCCAACCAGGAACGCTGGATATGGGACTAAGGTGCTAAACCAAAAAATTCAAAAAACATTCAGAGGAAAAATCAAAGAGAAAGCTATATTTCCAGGCAATTTTCAAAAGCGAAAAATGAATAAGCCTGTTGGAGATGATAGTATTGTGTATAGCGACAAAATAATTAACACTAAAAATACCAGATGGGAAAAGCCTTGGAATAAAATTTTTAATCCTGATGAATTGTCCGAAGAAAATATTTTAAAGTATATGGCAAATGGTGAAATAGGCATACATATAGGCAAATATGGTGAATGGAATTATAACACGCCTAGACCTTTGAATATTGCTTTCTCATCTCAACCTGGTTATGCATATGTTTTTAAAGAATCTGACTTCCAGGAAGACGGAGATATACAAATGGAGTTAGCTTATTCTATCACGGTTCACAAATCACAGGGTAGTGGTTTTAGAATAGTACTATTTATACTTCCCAACCCTTGCCCTGTTCTTTCAAGGGAATTGCTTTATACTGCCCTAACAAGGCAAGAAGACAGAATCGTCATACTTCATCAGGGTAACTTCAAAGATTATCAAAAATTTACGACAGGTGAATATTCAGAAACAGGTAGAAGGCTGACTGATTTATTTAGTGAGCCTACATTAAAACTAGTTAATAAGAAATTTTACGATACGAAATATATTCAGGTATCTGAGAAGGGGGAATTTATGATTTCCAAATCAGAAGTCATAATTGCAGACAAGTTACATAACAATAATATTCAGTATGCTTATGAAGCTCCTATTTCAGATGAAAAGGGTGTAACTATCCATCCCGATTTTACAATAGAAGATAACGATTTGGGTATTACATATTATTGGGAACATCTGGGCTTACTTACAAAAGATGACTATCGTAGTAAATGGAAAAGAAAGCAAGAGTGGTACGAAAGAAATGGCATTGTTGATTATACGAAGAATAGCGATGCAGATAAACAACTTATCTTAACTAGAGATAAGCCCGATGGTGGAATTGATTCTTCAGAAATAAAAGGAATTATCAAAGATTTATTTGAATAGGAAAAGACATTCCATGAATAACCGAGAACCAAGTTGAACTTTGAATACGCTTTTTATACTTTGTTTCAGGACAGGATAAATCCATAAAAAAAGCTCCGAAGAACGAATCTCCGGAGCTTTTTATTATCATTAAAAGTAAAACTACCTGATGCAGCTTTCCTTTTTCCTTATTTCTTTTTCCTTGCCTTAGTCCTGAAACTTAGCGCTTAAGAATTCGCGGTTCAGACGGGCGATGTTTGAGAGTGAAATGCTTTTCGGGCATTCTACCTCGCAGGCTCCTGTGTTTGTACAGTTACCGAACCCAAGTTCGTCCATTTTGGCAACCATCGCTTTGGCACGTCGTGCGCCTTCAATACGACCTTGAGGCAACAATGCCAACTGGCTCACTTTTGCCGAAACGAACAACATAGCTGATCCGTTTTTACATGCGGCAACACAGGCGCCACAACCGATGCACGATGCTGAATCCATTGCTTCGTCAGCATCCACTTTTGGGATTGCGATGGCGTTTGCATCCGGAATTCCACCCGTATTTATCGAAATATAACCACCGGCAGCAATGATTTTATCGAATGCGCGACGATCGACCATCAAATCTTTGATGACCGGAAAAGCAGCCGAACGCCAGGGCTCGATGGTGATTGTTTGTCCATCTTTGAATTTGCGCATGTGGAGCTGACAAGTGGTTACATCCTCGTCGGGTCCGTGTGGATGGCCGTTGATGTAAAGCGAACACATTCCGCAGATACCTTCGCGGCAGTCGTGGTCGAATACAACAGGTTCTTTGTTTTCGTTGATAAGCTGCTCGTTCAGCATGTCGATCATTTCGAGGAACGAGCTATCGGTTGAAACTTTATTTACCTTGTAGGTTTCGAAGCGGCCTTTCTCTTTGGGACCGTTCTGACGCCAAACCTTAAGCGTGACATTTATTGTTTTTTCCATGATGATCTCCTTTTAAAAGCCATTACTTGTAATTACGCTGAACCATTTTCACATTCTCGTAAACCAGTTCTTCTTTGTGAAGTTCAGGTTCAACATCTTTGCCTTTGTATTCCCAACAGGAAACATAAGCAAATTTATCGTCCTGACGAAGCGCTTCACCTTCCGGAGTCTGGTATTCTTCGCGGAAGTGACCTCCGCACGATTCTTCGCGGTTCAGTCCGTCGCGGGCCATCAAGTCGCCAATTTCAAGGAAATCGGCTAAACGGCTTGCCTTTTCAAGTTCAACGTTCATTCCAACCACATCGCCGGGAATACGAACATTCGACCAGAATTCTTTTTTGATGGCGGCAATTTTTTCGATGGCAATTTTCAGGCCTTCTTTGTTGCGGCCCATTCCAACGAAATCCCACATCACCAAACCAAGTTCTTTGTGCAGGCTGTCAACCGAACGTGTTCCCTTGATGCTCATTAGCTTGGCAAAACGATCTTTTACTGATTTTTCAGCCTCAATAAACTCAGGTTCATTGGTCGTCATCCGTTTGGTAGAGATATCGTCGGCGAGGTAATTCTGAATGGTGTATGGCAAAACAAAATAACCGTCGGCTAAACCTTGCATCAGGGCCGAAGCTCCCAACCGGTTGGCTCCGTGATCGGAGAAGTTGGCTTCACCGCAGCAGAATAAACCGGTAATATTTGTTTGCAATTCGTAATCAACCCAGATTCCACCCATTGTATAGTGAATGGCCGGATAGATCATCATTGGTGTTTTGTATGGATTTTCGTCAACGATTTTTTCGTACATCTGGAATAAGTTTCCATAGCGGGCTTTAATGGTTGCCTCGCCTAAACGATCAATTGCTGATTTGAAATCGAGGTAAACAGCCAAACCTGAACCTACACCGAATCCGGCGTCGCAACGTTCTTTGGCAGCGCGTGAAGCCACGTCGCGTGGAACCAGGTTTCCAAAAGCAGGGTAACGACGTTCCAGATAGTAATCGCGGTCTTCTTCAGCTATTTGTGTTGGTTTCAGCTTTCCGGCACGGATTGCTTCTGAATCTTCTTTCTTCTTCGGAACCCAGATGCGGCCATCGTTACGCAACGATTCGGACATCAACGTCAGTTTCGATTGATTTTCACCATGAACCGGAATACAGGTTGGGTGAATCTGTGCATAACATGGATTGGCAAACATGGCGCCTTTGTGGTACGCTTTAATAGCAGCCGATCCGTTTGATCCCATGGCATTGGTCGACAGGAAGAAAGTGTTTCCGTAACCACCGGTAGCCAATACCACAGCGTGACCGAAATGACGTTGTAATTCGCCGGTAACCAGGTCGCGGGCAATGATGCCGCGAGCTTTTCCGTCAACAATTACGATGTCAACCAACTCGGTGCGGGTGTGCATGGTAACAGATCCTAAGTTTACCTGGCGCATTAATGCCTGGTAAGCGCCCAGCAACAACTGCTGACCGGTTTGTCCTTTGGCATAAAAAGTACGGCTCACCTGAGCTCCACCGAACGAACGGTTGTCGAGTAAACCACCGTATTCGCGAGCAAACGGAACGCCTTGTGCCACGCACTGATCGATGATACTGTTACTTACTTCGGCCAAACGGTAAACGTTGGATTCGCGGGCACGGTAATCTCCACCCTTGATAGTATCGTAGAAAAGACGGAAAACAGAGTCGCCATCGTTTGGATAATTTTTGGCTGCATTGATACCGCCCTGTGCAGCAATTGAGTGCGCACGACGTGGTGAATCCTGGATGCAAAAGCTTTTTACGTTGAAGCCCATTTCGCCGAGTGAAGCAGCAGCCGAAGCGCCTGCCAAACCGGTACCAATAACGATAACGTCGAGTTTGCGTTTATTTGAAGGGTTCACCAGTTTCTGATGATCTTTATAGTTGGTCCATTTTTGAGCCAGCGGCCCTTCAGGAATCCTTGCGTTTATTTTACTCATGTTTCAGTTTTTAGAAAATTAGAAAAACAGGTATTGTGCCAGGGCAATAACAGCGAACCCGCCGCCCATAATAATGGCAACAATGGTGCTGATACATTTCAAACGAGGCATCCAGGTGGTATTGTTCCATCCGATAGTCTGGAATCCTGACCAGAACCCATGTGAAAGATGAAAGGCAAGGGCAACCGAACCAACTACATACAAAATTACAACTGGCAGGATTTTAAAGGTCGCATTCACAAGCGAATAGGCATCTTCACCTTTGGCCATGTTTCCCAGAAACGGAAATTCAACTTCGCCGGCTTCCCATGCAATAAACCCTTTCATTTTCATGTAGAAATTGATAATGTGAACTGCAAGAAACGAGACAATAACAATACCCAGCACCAACATGTTCTGTGATGCAAATTCAACACCAGCTGTTTTCTTACCTGAAGCGTAAGTCTGTGGACCACGGGCCTTCATGTTTTGAAATGTCAGAATCAGGGAATAAATAATGTGAATAACAAAACCTAAAGCCAAAATCGGCTCAATGATTTTAATCAAGGGGTTGGTTCCCATAAAATGCACCCCGGCATTGAACATCTGACCTTTTTCAAATCCAAACACGCCGTCAAGCAGTAGGAATGAATTCAGGAATAAATGTACAAAGAGGAACAAAATCAGAAACAAACCTGAAATGCTCATCAGGAGTTTTCGTCCAATAGAGGCTGTCAGTAAATTGCTCATAGAATAACGGATTTTTATTTTAGTAATAGATTCATTTTTATTCGCGACACAAAAGTAGAGTTAACAGGCATCACATACAATAAAAAGCCAAGTAAATTAACTAATTTATAATGTTTCTAAGCACAAACAGCCAAAATCTGCCAGGATAAATTTCGAGATTGTGTGGATCTGATCGGTGACTGTCCTAAAATAAGTTCCCGCGTTTTTGCATAAACAGCATATTTGCATATTTTTGCAGCGGAATAAAAAAATGCCACAAAGCCACAACGAAAAGGAATATTGAAGATTCAATTTCCAGAGAAATGCTGATTGAGCCTTTACTCAAGATTCAAGATTTGTAACTCAAGATTTGCAATAGATGGTTTCATAGTTCAACGGATAGAATAGCGGTTTCCTAAACCGTAGATCCGGGTTCGATTCCCGGTGAGACTACAAATCCTTCAGGTAATCAGTCAATTATCTGAAGGATTTTATAGTTTAAGTAAATATTGGACACTATATTCATGCTTTTGGTCGATTGTGGAACCAGTAAAATTTGTACTAAATTTATTTGGTTGATAGCAGGACCAATCAAAAATGCGGATGCCAGAGTGTAAATTGTGAGAGATCCGGAACCTATAAAATGAGGGTACAACAGAAAAAAAAGCCCGGCACGAATGCGAGGGTCAATGATTATTTTAAGCGCGGGAACGCTATTTTTCGTGTTTTCAGGTTCTTTGTATTTGGAGGGCTTACCGGTTTGCTATTCTGTATTCCCAAATCAGCATCATATTTACCTTTGTAAATATGATACGGGTTAAGGTCAAATTCATTGTCGCCCCAGCAAATTGTACCCATTTCAACACGAAATTGTTTAAATAGCTCAATATCGAGGTACTTAGTTATAAGCGGGTGATTGCTAGTCGATAAAAAGTTAAATAAGTCGATTTTCCGTTTCTTACCATCAGAAAAATAAACATCTATCTGATAATCTTTTATGTATTCGGCTTTTTGAATCATGGCTTACAGTTTTTTTGTGATACGGATAAAATCAACCTTGGTTTTCCAAATAAAGTATTTATCCCATGCAGCAACAATATCACGTTTATATACAGAAATAAATTTCTTCAGTTCCTTCAGTTTCGCAGGCGGAAAATTGCCTTTAATTTCAGCATAAGTAACCCGGTATATATCACCTTCACGAATGAAGAATGACACCTTTATCGTATTGTCTCCATAAACAGCATGAACATGAATTGGTTCATGTTCATCAGAATAGAACAAAATTACTATTCCAAAATATTCGAAGATATTAGGCATTTGGGTAAACAGGGTTAATCGAATTTTGATAACTCAAAGGTACGAATATTTTTCAGGCAGATTAATCAGCATATCAAAAATGCCGACGCTAGAGCGTAAATTGTGAGAGAACCGTAACAGGTAAAATGAGGATACTGAAGCAAAAAGCCCTTACGAATACAAGGCTAATGAATATAAAATGGTAAGGATGCTTTTGCCTTTTGCTGTTTTTTCGTTTATCGTAACTGAATAGGTTGCCATATCGTTATAATTTTTTATGTAAAATTTGTCAATTCAAAAGTATAAATAAATCTGTTTCATTACTTAATTCCCTAACTGGTTGATAGATCATCAATATCTTTAGTTTTTAACTTTTTCCTTGATAAAGCTTCTTTAATTGTCTTTTCAGTCTCAGCTTTGGATGTTGGTGCAACCAAAAAAATTTCAAATTTGATCTGTATAATCGTCTCATCATGCTATATTTGGAATTGAATTTCCGTTTTGCACTACATCGAAATTTAGATTACAGAACTAACTTTTATAGGCATGAACATCGAAGAATTCAGGGAATATTGTATCTCGAAGCCTGGAGTGACCGAAGAATTCCCGTTTGGTGAAACGACCTTGGTTTTCAAAGTGATGGGCAAAATGTTCGCCCTGACGAACCTGGAAGGTGACTGGAACCTGAACCTGAAATGCGATCCCGCCCGGGCCATCGAACTTCGTGAAGAACATCCGGCTATTCTGCCCGGGTACCACATGAACAAAGCACATTGGAATACAGTAATCATGGATGGTTCGTTAAGTGCAAAGCTCATCAGGGAGATGATTGATCATTCGTATCAGTTAGTGGTCGATAAGTTGCCGTCGAAGCTAAGGACTTTTTTATAGACCTTAACTATAAAGGGAAAATGAGTATATGGTATTACTCCTAATTTTCAAATGAAGTCATTAAATGGTCATTGATCGTCATTGATTGTAGCTCAAATGACCACAAGTGACAATAAATGACTATCTAATGACATTTTCTTCAGAACTTAAATCTTATTGGGTAAGGATGCGGATATTCATAAAAGGGAATCTAGCTGAAAGGAAACTCGTTTCATTTAAACCATTCTGCGCCCACATATTTCTTAACCCAGTCAATCGATCCGTTATCTTTCTGTATTTTCAGATAGAAGGCTTTGGCTTCGGAAGTCTGGTTGGTTTCGTACAATCCCTTCAGGATAAATGCCTGTAAAAGTAAATGTTGCCAGTTACATTTTGGATTACCGTTGGCTTCCATCAGTTTCAATGCTTTTTGGTATAAGGCGATTGCCTGCTTTTTATCTCCGCCAATAATCGCCGGGCGAAACATAAGCGAGTTTCCTTTTTCGATGTAACCCATTGGTTCGGAAGGGTCGAGTTCGATCGATTTTCCGATGAGATACAGGCATTTTGGACCCAGAAACGGAGCTTTG
>Ga0302288_1001943_pt1 | contig 12633 bp, 9 predicted proteins | sample III_Fen_N1_1_FD_194549 | JGI IMG/M metagenome (GOLD analysis project Ga0302288, IMG submission 194549) | Peat permafrost microbial communities from Stordalen Mire near Abisko, Sweden - III_Fen_N1_1 | ecosystem: Environmental > Terrestrial > Soil > Wetlands > Permafrost | place: Sweden: Abisko...
CTTGCAAACTTGCACGAATTTCTTTTTAGTTTTATTAAGACATCCGGGATTTCGCCCACGGGTTCGAATCTTGCTACGCAAAAACGCAACATGTTTGCACATGTTGCGTTTCCTGATGAGACATCCAGGGATATGCCCCGCATGCGGGGCAGCAAGTTTGCATGACTTCTTTCTCTTGATTTTTCTTTCTTGCAAACTTGCACGAATTTCTTTTTAGTTTTATTAAAAAAGGAACACCTGCACTTGCATGCAGGCATTCCTTTTTCAATGAGACATCCGGGATTCGAACCCGGGACAACTTGATTAAAAGTCAAGTGCTCTACCAACTGAGCTAATATCCCATGTTTATACTTATAAATAATAGCAACAAATTCATTATATCTGGAGAACCCGTTCTATTTAGCAGGGCTAGAAAGATTTGAACTTTCGAATGCAGCAGTCAAAGTGCTGTGCCTTACCGCTTGGCGATAGCCCTAAATCAGTTTGCCTTGTTAAAGGGTGGATAGAGGGATTCGAACCCTCGGCCTCCAGATCCACAATCTGGCGCGCTAACCGACTGCACTATACCCACCATATAGGTTATAAATCCTATAAATGTGCTCGAAGGGATTCGAACCCCCGACCCACGGCTTAGAAGGCCGTTGCTCTATCCGACTGAGCTACGAACACATGGTCAATAATCGCTCCAACTTGCCTCGCTGTTTTACCGACGAAGACTATTATATGATATAAGATAATTATTTGTCAAGATTAATTTGACAAAACTATCATTTTAATCATGGCTTTTGGAGCACATAATTATTCTATCATTTTACATCCGGAGTGTCTAGTATTTGTATGCAAGCATACAAAAAGCGGGTGATGGGAATCGAACCCACGCATCTAGCTTGGAAGGCTAGTGTTCTACCATTGAACCACACCCGCATTACTCAAATTTTAGTTTTAAATCGGGGTGACAGGATTCGAACCTGCGACTTCCTGGTCCCAAACCAGGCGCTCTAGCCAAGCTGAGCCACACCCCGTAACGACTGTTTTTTTATCTCTTTGTCGTGACGCAAGTCATATTATATAATAAGAAATTTCTTGTGTCAATACATTTCATAAGTTTTTTAAACCGATTTTTTTACACAAGGTTTCCTCCCGCATTATATCAGTATTTTCAGTAATTTATCTTCTCCAATTTTTAGATATTTTCATTCTGTTATTTCCTGATATGTTCATTCTCATATTTTCAGATATTTTCATTCTGTTATTTTATAAATAATGTATGGAAAAATCTGCTTGTCCATTATCGTCTATATTCATAATAATATAGGAAGGTTTTTTTCCATCTTGCCTTGGATACGTAAGACTTCCCGGATTCAAGGCAGTGATTTCATTGTCTATATCCACCACTGGCCTGTGCGTATGACCGTAGATTACAATATCCATACCTCTGGCTCTGGCCTCGCGCTTTATCAGTTCATTCCCTGTTGTTACATAATAATAGTGCCCATGGGTTATTAATACATGGAACTTCCCCACCATAATTTCCTTTTCTTTTGGCAGATCCGAAAAGAAGTCATTGTTTCCGAGAACTATTTCAACAGGACAATCTGCTGCCTCACTAATAATATATTCGCTTCCTTCCGCATCTCCACAATGAATAATCAGATCAAGTGGTTGTTCCATCTTTAAAACTCTCAGATAATTTGCATTATTCCGGTGCGTATCGCTTACAATCAGTATTTTCATAATGTGCCCGCCTGTTACAGTTTCTTTTTTAATTCTTCTTTCATTAATTTCAACGCTTTTCCCCTGTGACTTACTTCATTTTTCTGTTCCGGGTTTAATTCTGCGGAAGTACACCCAAATTCAGGGATAAAGAAAATAGGATCATATCCGAATCCATTTAATCCTTTTTCTTCATATCCTATTCTTCCTTCTATCGTTTCAAAAGTATCAAGTGTTGTTCCATCCGGAAAAACTGCAGCTATAGCACACACAAATCTGGCTGTTCTAAGTTCTTCTTTTACACCTGCAAGCCGGTCGATAATTGTCTGATTTTTAATGTGATATGAGGTTTCCTCACCCAGATATCTTGCCGAGTATATTCCTGGTTCCTTGTTAATATAATCCACTTCAAGTCCTGAATCATCTGCAAGGGTAATCTCTCCTGTTAGTTCAGCGATAGCTTTTGCCTTGATATAAGCATTTTCAGTAAAGGAATGTCCGTTTTCTTCAATATCAACATCTATTCCCGCATCTTTTAAAGATAATATTTCAAAGTCCATATCTTTTAAAATCATGCGAATTTCCTTCATTTTACCTTCATTACCTGTTGCGAAAATCAATTTTTTCATAATATATTTTTCTGCCTTTGTCGTATTATCATATTTATTTATATCAAATTTTCTGTCCCAGAATTTAATCTGATTTTATTACCCAGAATTTAATCTGATTTTATATCCCAAAACTTCATCCGGTTTTATACCTCAGAAGTTCATTTAATTTTGAATTGTTCCAGCACTTTCAAAAGAGTCTAAAACAGTACTGTAAATGCCATCTGCAACTAGTTCGCAATAATCTGGATTTAGCATTTTTATAAGTTCTTCCTGGTTACTTTGATATCCAATCTGAAGTACTGCTACCGGCATTGTAGCATTTCGCAGAAGATAGTCTTCATCATTTGAAGCAACCAAGCCGATTGCTTTACTGCAAATCTTTGTAACTGTATCTCTTTCCAGAATATCCGCCAGTTCTACACTTCCAAAACCAGGAATAAAATATTGGCCATTATATAGCACCTGGGTTCCGTTCAAAGCAGCATCTTCTGCATAGGACGTCTGAATTCCAATCAATAAATCTGCCGATAATTCTTTGGCCATATTTACCCTTTTCTCATCGCTTATTTCGGTATCTGTAAGCCTTGTGAAAAAAAATCCAACGGATTCCTTGGTTCCAGTCAATCCTCCGGTGCCAACCATTTCCGTCTGCACTTCTTTCCTATTATATAGTGCTTTAGCTACCGCCAGGGCAATATCCTTTTCACAGTAAATTTCCCCTTCATATATTGATTTATTTCCTATATCGGTTCCACCATGCCCAACATCAATCACAACTATTTTATCATATAGATCTCTTGGATTATTGCAGGTCAGTTTTAAACAATTTTTCCCTGTATCCGTTTCTACCTGCTTGATTTTACTAAAGGTCAGTTTAACCAGAGTGTTTTTTCCATCATAAGTAGAATCAGCTGACTCCAGATCAGTATCAGCATCTGTTTCAACTGAAAGTTGATCTGAGGAAAGTGAGATTCCCTTTAAAGTTATTATAACATTATGTTCTGTATAAACCTGATCAATATCCACATTTTTGTCTATAACAAGTGAAGTTTTACTGTTTTCTCCAAGATTAAGTACCACCTCTTGTTTAGTCATGTTATTACTTTTAATTTTAATAGCATTGTAGGTAAGTGTATCCGAGGAAACCATTTCCTGACTATTGAGTTCATTTTGGATTGTCTGATCTGATGCTGTTGCTTTGCTGTCTGAGTATGCAGACTTTCCACTTGTGGATACCTGTGCGTTCACAAATATATCTTTGTTCATAACAAATGCCAGAACTATACTGAATGTGAAAATTGTAAAAACACTGGTAAATACTGCCATTTTTCTCATTAATTTCTGTTGCATTTTTATTCTCTTCTCGGTGGTTTCGGTCCCATGAATTGATAGTAGTAAGTTTTCATCATACCATTATATATTTTACGGTTTTTATCTGCTTTTTTTCCGATATCGCGCTCTGCCTGCTCATATGCGGTAATCAGATACATTGACCAGGAATCCAGTTCCCGGTATCTTTCTCCAATCATTTTATAAAGAGCTGGAAGATTTTCCTTTTCTTCAAGACGTTCCCCATAGGGTGGATTCGTAATAATAAAGCCATATTTTTTAGGGTGGCTCAAAGCAGATAACGGTCTGGTCTGAAAATGTATCAGCTGATCAACTCCTGCCAATTTCGCATTTTCTCTTGCTATTTTAACCATTTCATCATCCATATCATATCCCTGAATATCAGTTTCAACTGATAAGTCTACAGCCTCGTTTGCCTCATCCATAGTATCATACCAATTACGTTTGCCAATAATATTATCCCAATTCTCAGCTATAAAAGAACGATTCATACCCGGTGCTATATTAGCAGCCATAAGTGCGGCTTCAATAGGAAATGTACCACTTCCACAGAAAGGATCCACAAGTATCCGCTCCTTGCGCCATGGTGTCAGCATAATCAATGCTGCTGCCAGGTTTTCCGCAATTGGAGCCTTAGCCGTAAGTTTTCTATAACCTCTTTTATGTAAAGATTCGCCTGTAGTATCAAGTCCTACGGTAACCTCATCTTTCATCAAAAATACTCTTACTGGGTAGCTGTCACCAGTTTCTTCAAACCAGGTAACATTATAAATCCCTCTTAATCGTTCCACCATGGCTTTTTTCATAATGGACTGAATGTCGGATGGACTGAATAACTGACTTTTGATGGTAGCTGCCTTTGCAACCCAGAATTTACCATCTGCTGGCAGATATTCTTCCCATGCAAGGGCTTTTGTTCCTTCAAAAAGCTCATCATAGGTAGTTGCACGGAAATTACCTACCTTGATTAAGATTCTTTCCGCTGTACGTAAAAATACGTTGGCACGGCAAACAGCCTCTTCATCCCCCAAAAATGTTATTCTTCCATCTTCTACATTTGTAACTTCATAACCAATATCAATTATTTCCTGTTTTAAAACTGATTCCAAGCCGAAATGGCAGGGAGCTATTAATTCAAATTTTCTCATAATTTTATCTTATCCACTCTACCTACTACTGTCAATAATTTCATAATGCCTGTAACCCAGTATATATGCTGTTTCATAGGATTTTGATGACAGGTCTGTTTTTTTATGATTTAAAAGCCTGTATAATATATCTGACAACCCATATAATAATGCAGATTACCAGAATCGGAATAAAAAGGTAAGCTGCAAGCGAAACAAGGGAAGCCAGCACTGCAAATACAATAAAGATGACCAGAACTGCCACAATAATCAAAGCCCACTTGGGAAGATTAAGGATTTTAAAAAGTTTATCTCCCATGTTCCTCTGTCCACTATAGTCATTTTCTTCCTGTTTTTCAGCACTACTATTTCGATTTGACCCTGTTGTTTTTTCTTCCTCTGCTTTACTTGTTTCAATTATTGTTTTTGCAAGTAATCTGGGGCTTCCTAATTCATCCAGTACTTCTTCCTCTGGCTGCCCTTTTTTTATTTTCATATCAATATAGTCATAGTAATAGTTTACATTTTCATCAATAACGCTTTGCATTACGTTACCAGCCAGTGCAATTCTAAGCTGATCTATAAATTCCTGACGGTTCATTCAGATCTCCTTTCTAAAAAACCTCTTACCAATAAGATAAGGGGTTTTCAACTAAAAGTAAATGTTTTTTTATTACTTATCGCTTTGTTTACTGGCTGTTTTTACTGATTTGCCTGCACTTTTAAGCTGACAATTAGGTGTGGAAATTTATGGTGCTTAAGTCATCCATAATAAGATTCTCTGTTCTACCTCAAATCTATGTAATATGTCCGGCACTTATTGACTTAATCGTTTACGAGAAAGCAATCTGTTACATTATTCATATATTTCCAATTCCGTTTTGATTATTTTTGTATACTATTTATATTTTTGTTAATGTTCTGTACCTTATTCTACTCATTTTTCATCGTTTTGCACATATAAATCGTGCATTTTATTTATTCTTCTCAGAACCGGATACATTTAATAGAATTTTTTCGAATAATTTTCGTACATTTCATGGAAACGTTTCCGTTTTTTTGACCATCAAGCCTCGATTTTTATTGCATTTTTCAGTATTCTTATGTATAATTTGCCATATAGATTCTAATATACAGATTCCACTTAATCGTTTTCAGTATATCGTCGAATTTTCTATATCAATAAAAATAAGGAGAGAAAACTATGAAATTTGGTTTTTTTGATGACGCCAATCAGGAATACGTTATCACAACCCCCAAAACACCCCTTCCATGGATTAATTATCTGGGGTGCAACGATTTTTTTTCAATTATATCTAACACATGTGGTGGGTATACTTTTTACAAGGATGCTAAACTGCTTCGTTTGACACGTTATCGTTATAATGATGTTCCAGCTGATGTAAATGGTAAATATTTCTATATTAAAGATGGCGATACCATCTGGAATCCGGGCTGGCAGCCTTCTAAAACAGAGCTTGACTCTTACGAATGTCGTCACGGTATCGGTTATAGCCGATTTACCTCTACAAAAAATGGTTTAAAAGCATCTGTTCTGGCTTTTGTTCCTATGGCAGATAATTGCGAGATTAACCAGGTCAAAATCACAAATGAATCTTCAGAAGAAAAAAATATTTCACTTTTTTCTTATGTAGAGTGGTGTTTATGGAATGCAGATGATGATTCCCGTAACTTCCAGAGAAATTTAAACATTGGTGAAGTTGAAGTTATCGGATCTACTATTTATCATAAAACCGAGTACCGTGAAAGAAGAAATCACTATTCAGTTTATTCTGTTAACGCAGAAGTTGATGGTTTTGATACAAGCCGTGATGCATTTCTTGGTGCTTATCGTGGCTCAGATAAACCTGAAGTTGTTGAAAATGGTAAAGCTACTAATTCCATGGCAAGCGGATGGTCTCCTATTGCTTCTCATCAGTTAAATGTAACTTTACAGCCAGGCGAAACAAAGTCATTTGTATTTGTTCTTGGTTATATTGAAAATCCAGATGAACAAAAATGGGAATCTTATGGAATTATTAATAAAACTCCTGCAAACGCACTTTTAGCAAAATACCAGACCGATGCTGATGTAGATAAAGCTTTTAGCCAGTTACAGACCCACTGGAAAAATTTACTTGCCAAATATAATGTTAAATCTTCCAACGATAAAGTTGACCGTATGGTTAATATCTGGAATCAGTACCAGTGTATGGTTACCTTTAACATGTCACGCTCCGCTTCCTATTACGAATCTGGAATTGGCCGTGGAATGGGCTTTAGGGATTCCTGTCAGGATTTACTTGGTTTCGTTCATCTTATTCCAGAGAGAGCGAAGGAAAGAATTATTGATATTGCTTCCACACAGTTTGAAGACGGTAGCGCATACCACCAGTATCAGCCACTTACTAAAAAGGGTAATTCTGATATCGGAAGCGGATTTAATGATGATCCACTCTGGTTAATTGCCGGTACTTCTGCATATGTTCGTGAAACAGGTGATACCACTATTTTAGATTGTCTTGTACCATTTGATAATGATATGAGCAAAGCAACTCCTCTCATGAATCACTTAAAACGTTCTTTGGATTATACTGTTAATCATAAAGGTCCACATAAGCTTCCTCTTATCGGTCGTGCAGACTGGAATGACTGCCTGAACCTGAATTGCTTCTCCGAACATCCTGGTGAATCTTTCCAGACATTTGGTCCAAGTGATGGTCCTGTAGCTGAATCCGTATTCATCGCAGGTATGTTTGTAAAATATGGTGAAGAATATGCCCAGCTTTGCGAATTACAGGGAAATCTTGCGGAAGCTGAATATGCACGCAAAGAAGTTGAACTCATGAATGCCGCTATTTTAAAAGATGGTTGGGATGGCGACTGGTTTGTTCGAGCATACGATGCATACAGTCAGAAAATCGGTTCAAAAGAATGCGAAGAAGGTCAGATTTTTATTGAACCTCAGGGCTTCTGTGTACTTGCCGGTGTAGGTGTTGAAGAAGGTCTTGCTAAAAAAGCATTAGACAGTGTAAAAGAAAAACTGGATACAAAATTTGGTATCATGATTTTACAACCTGCTTACACACGTTATCACTTAGAGCTTGGTGAAGTGTCATCTTACCCACCAGGTTACAAAGAAAATGCTGGTATATTCTGTCACAATAACCCATGGGTTTCTATCGCTGAAACTGTAATTGGACGTGGTGACCGTGCATTTGAAATTTATAAAAAAACCTGTCCCGCTTATGTAGAAGAAATCAGCGAAGTTCACAGAACCGAACCTTATGTGTACGCACAGATGGTTGCCGGTGCAGATGCAAAATTCCACGGCGAAGCCAAGAACAGCTGGTTAACAGGAACTGCAGCCTGGACATTTGTAAATATTTCACAGTATATACTTGGTGTTTACCCAACACATACCGGTTTAAGTGTTAACCCATGTGTTCCATCCGGATTTGGAGATTTTACGATTACCAGACAGTTCCGTGAAGGCGAATATACCATTGAAGTATTAAATCCAAATAATGTTGAAAAAGGTATTGTCAGCATGACTGTAGATGGAAAAGCTGTAGATGGTTGCGTTATTCCTTATGTAAAAGGCAAGAAAACTTATGATGTTGTTATTACCATGGGCTGATTTTCCAAACCATACATAAAAAATACCACACCAGTTTTTGCATAACAGTTTAAATCTATACACTATACCCGATAGCCATACCGTATTCTTTGGTATCTGCTATCGGGTTTCTTTATAAAAATATTTTTATTGTGTTTTTTTGCCATTTTTAAGATTTTATAGTTTATTATTATATGTAAAACCATATGTCGGTCAATTTGATACTCATTCTTTTTATGTTTTATTTAATTAATTTAAGTTATTCTAAATTTAATTAAATTGTTTGTATTTATTATAAAATATTGTTTGAAATATTGACTATTTATGTAAATTTATTTATAATACTTTATATTAAGGTATAATTTTTAAAAAATAATTCGTTTTTATAGAAGGGGAGACATCATGTTACACATAAAAACTTTAGAAGATGGTTTAGATATATTTAAAGCATTGGGTTCAGAAGTTCGCATTGAGATTATTAGGCTACTTATGGAAAACAAGGGAATGAATATGAATGAACTTGCTACCAAACTTAATATTACAAATGGTGCTCTTACCAGCCATATTAAAAAATTAGAGGACTGCGGAATTATTACAGTTTCTAATGAATCTGCTGGTCATGGAAACCAGAAAAAATGTTCTGTACATCTTGATAAGATTCTTGTGGACTTTGATGCTCAGGAAGAATCCAAGAATATATATCAGACAGAACTTAAAGTTGGTCATTATACAAACTATAATGTATTTCCAACCTGTGGTCTTGCATCGGCAAACGCCATCATTGGAGAAGTGGATGACACAAGATATTTTGCTCATCCGGATCGCTACAATGCTGACATTTTATGGTTTACAAGAGGCTTTGTTGAATATGTGATTCCAAATTTCATTCCTATATCCCAACGAATCGATCAGATTACAATTTCTGCGGAATTAAGTTCAGAAGCACCTGGAACGAATGATGTGTGGCCTTCTGATATTAGTTTTTATATTAATGATGTATTTCTTGGAAGTTGGACCAGCCCTGGAGATTTTGGTGATGTAAAAGGTATCTTTACCCCTGAATGGTGGTACCCAAACTGGAATCAATATGGTCTTCTGAAATTACTTGTTATTAACCGCCACGGAACCTTTATTGATGGTCTTCAGATATCAGATGTTAATATTAAAGATTTCAATCTCACCTATAAAAGTACTATAAAATTTAGAATGGCTGTAAATGAAGATTCAACTCATGTAGGAGGTTTGACAATCTTTGGAAAAAATTATGGCAATTATAATCAGGATATCAGTGTCCGCATCAACTATAGTCCAATTCCTGTTGAAGCAAACCCTGCAGCTTTACCGGCAAAAATGCCTGTCAGCTCACAATGAACCTGTCTTCAAAAGTAGCCAGTTCAAATAAGATTGTCTTCATAGGTAATCAACTTATAAAAGCAGAAAATGGATAAATTATCCTTTTTCTGCTTTTTTTTGTTTAGTACTTCTAATAATTACCATTTCTCATAGGGGCATTTATTCTTTTTTATGGCTCCGCGCATTTCTACAAAACACCCACAAGCCCTGCAAAGTCCATCTGCCAAAAGATCACATTTCTTACATACCGTTAGTCTTTGTTCATAGACCTCAGGCAGCGCCTTTATCTCAGTATCGAGGTTTTGGACGTATTCCTGCATATTCTGTGCATAAGCATTTTCGCTCATTTCCCTGAGCAGACATTTTTTACAATATAAACCGTTTGAGACACCACTATCTCCCATATATCACCTGAACTAAGAATTTATTTTTGAAATAAATCATAAATATTTATTAAAATCCTTCGATTTTTCTTATTTTTCTTAACTGAGCTCTCTTTACCCCAGCTTCCCACTCTGCCTTTTCCGATTCCGTTTCAATTATAAGACGTGGAACCTGTTTTGGATTGGTATTTTCATCAATTGCCACCATGACGAGATATGCGCGATTTATCATTGCTCTCATTCCATCTGCTGTTTCCACATAAGTATCCACACGAATTTCCATTGAAGTGTTTCCAACATAAGTCAGTCTGCCAATGAGCACCACTATATCGTTCATTTTAGCACCTGATTTGAAAATCAGATTATCCACAGCCGCAGTGACTGCATCTCCCTGTGAATGTCTTCTTGCTACTATTCCCGCTATATCATCTATCCAGCTTAGAAGCTGTCCTCCGAACAAACGCCCGTTTCCATTCAGGTGTTTCGTCATAAGAACATAAGATTGCTCTGACTGAGAATCGCTTACTTTTTTTGCTATTCGTTCCCGTTCCATAAGTACCTCCTGAAAATAAAAATCTAATTCATTATATCGCGTTTAAATAATTTATTCATTTTTACTAAAATGATATAGCATAAATGTATACTTAACCAACTGCTTTGATCCATATTCGGTCAAAGTATAGCCGCTGGTTGTAATTTCATTTTTTTCATCCTGAGAAAGTAATCCGGGAGTAAAATACCAGAAGTCATCCGCATCTACATTTCTGAAAGTTGAATTATAAATATCTGCATCAGGATAATAATATGCCAGAACGGTCCACCCTATATGACTGATTCCGTTGTTAACAAAAGTCAAGGCATCTGTTTCACTTCCCATCAGGGTAAGAATCTCAGTAGTTTTTTCTTTCTGTGTTTTAACTTCCGTATAGTCTGTGGCATAGTTTTTTACTCCTATAAAAAACATAATAATAATAATAACCACCAGAATTATTTTTAAGCTCCAGTATAACCATATGTTTTTAAAATTCTCCGCAAATATTTTAAACATACCAAGAAGATGCCCTGATCCAATTGAAAGCATAATCGCCGTCAATCCCGCTAGTGGATAAACATATCTGGCTGTGAGAACCGGTCTGACAAGTACACATGCGAGGTATGCCACCACCAGTGTTCCAAAGATTGTTGCTGTACCAATCAGCATAATAATTAGTTCTGGAGACCATTTTCCTGATTTTGGTGCATGAATTTCCAAAATTTTCTTATTTTCGCCATTTTTTAATTTAAAAACAGAAGATTCTGCAATCAGTATAACTATCATAATTACTAACAGAACTGGTAAAATAATATTTTTTAAAGTTTCACCACCAAATATTTCTGTCAGATTCTCGTTTAATGAGGATGCTGATGTCATCCACCAGTTACTTTCCACTCTTCGCATGGCCGAAAATAAAACACTTAGCCATGGCAAATATGCCCCGATGCAAAAGACAAGAGAGCACATCACCCTAATCCATGTCTTTTTTCGATACCTAAAGCATGCCACTATATAAGTTAATCCCATCAATATTGCAATAGCCAGTGCTGCGTAGTAATGGGTATAGGCACCTATCAGTCCAAATACCGACATCATGACCCAGCTGGTTTTTTTATCTGTTTTTATTATGTCATAGGCCGCAAAATAACAGAATACAACTGACATAAACGCCAAGGAATACATCCTGATTTCTACATTATATTCCAGACAAGGGCTAGCCATCCCAGCGATAATTACAAAAAAAGCTGCTGGAATGTTTCCAAATCTTTTTCGAACCAGCGTCAATGCAAGAACCAGTCCTAACAAAAAAGGTAGAATAGAAGCAAAATGATACACCGGACCCTGGTATCCTAATATTTCACTGCAAAGTTTTAACCATAAATAATAAAGTGGTGGATGTGGTTCTTCAAGCGAAATTATCTGCATCATATCAGCTATGGATTTTTTTACCAAAATAGCGGAATATGCTTCATCTCCCCATAAAACATTGTCAAAAATCAACGAAATATTCATAATCACTGTAATTCCAGCAAGAATATAAACCCAGGTGCCAGCAAGAATTTTCCTGTAAAATCGAACTGCCGGATGATTTTTAAATTCGTCTCCCGCAACCATCAGAGATATTTTTTTAGTTTCATATATCCATTCCAATAAAGCCACGATAGCTGCCGCCGCTATTTCCAAGCCAAAATATTTCAATGCAAATATAGGTGAAGTGTCCATTTTTTCAAAGAAAGAAGTGTCCTTCTCACATAAAAAAACCATAGCCGTCATCACAAAAATTGTCATGCATAAAGTATAAATACCATACTTTACAGCTAATTCCAGAAATGTTTTTTTCTCATCTTTTTTATATTGCTTTCTGATTAAAAATGGCAGTATTGGTGTCATATATGTAAAAATAAATATTTGCATAATCTCCCTAACCTTTTCCTTTTCTTTA
>Ga0302288_1001946_pt1 | contig 12611 bp, 12 predicted proteins | sample III_Fen_N1_1_FD_194549 | JGI IMG/M metagenome (GOLD analysis project Ga0302288, IMG submission 194549) | Peat permafrost microbial communities from Stordalen Mire near Abisko, Sweden - III_Fen_N1_1 | ecosystem: Environmental > Terrestrial > Soil > Wetlands > Permafrost | place: Sweden: Abisko...
ACTTCGTCAAGTGGAAAAAGGCACATATTCTGCTAAAGACTTTCTGGATGAACTGAAAGCCATGGTGACAGAAGTGGTATTTAATGTAAAAAGTGATAATAGAAGACCCACCTCACCCCCAATCCCTCTCCTTGAGGAGAAAAGGGCAGGGGTTGAGGTGGGCTTACCTTGTCCTGTATGTGGCAAAGGAACTATTTTAAAAGGAAACACAGCTTATGGTTGCAGTGAGTGGAAAAAAGGATGTACTTTTAGGCGAAGTTTTGATAGTAAATAATTTATTTGTTGTAAATTACTTTGACGTACATCTCGACAAGTTTTATAATCACTAATTTAATGACAATGTAATTGATATAGAAATATTTATTGAAATTATTTTATATTTTCAATTGTTATTTCATAAAAAAATAGTATAATTGTTGTTTCAAATGAAAAGCCCTCAAACCTAGGAATAAGGCTATTTTAATTGTTGGCTTTTATTGGGAATCGCTTTTGAGCCAAATGAAATAAGTTTTCAAATCACTGTTGTTTTCCACTCTAATTGTATGACAATATGAGATTAAATAATAGAGTATTAATTGCATTTGCAATTTTGATTCTTGGAATAAGTATCTCTATCGGGATTCAATATGTGAGGAATGACAAACAGTTAATCGAGAAAACAAATCAGATAAATTTAGTAATTTCAAACCAAAGTATAGCCATTGAACATGAGCTATCATCAAGCTTTTCATCTGTCGAAATCCTAAAATATTTCTTTGAGAAAAACCAAACAATATCCCGAAAAGAATTTCAGAATTACACCGAACCAATTTATCTGGAGAATCACAGTATAAAAGCAATTTCATGGGTGCCTAAAGTTACAGCAGAAGAGAGAACTGAATTTGAACGTGAAATCCGCAAAGAACGCCACAACAACTCATTTTTTATTACCGAACGGAATGAGAAAAATGAACCTATCAAAGCTAAAACCCGACCGAATTATTTCCCTGTCAAATACATTGAACCTATCGAAGAAAATATCTCAGCATTAGGGTACGATATTTTTTCAAACGAGATTCGCAAAGCCACCATTCTCAATGCTGTAAATAGGAAAAAAATTGCCATAACTCCAAGAATTCAGTTGGTTCAGGATGCTAATGGTTATGGTTTTCTTGTTTTAGTTCCAGTTTTCAACCATGTTCTCACAGACAACAGCGCAAACAAATATGAGCACACAAAAGGCTTTATATCAGCGGTATATAAAGTAAATCAATTAATTAATACTGCATTGTTGGAAAGCAAAGTAAAGGGTGTTCAATTGGTGGTACTTGACATTACTACTTTCCCAAAGGAAGAAATCTACAACACCACCAGCAAGACCACAAAACAGTCTGAAATACTAAGAAAACAAATAACCGTTGGTGACAGAGTATGGGAATTAAACTTTATCATCGCCCCGAATTTATACAAGGTTGACAACCGATATTCCTATTTTTTGATTGGGATTTCATCATCACTCCTCATTTTTCTTCTAATATTATTACCTTATATTAAAAGTAAGAGAGTCCAAATACTTAGCCAAAGACTTGATATTGAACAAAAAGTGAGAGAAGAAACAGAACAATCGCTATCTGAAAGTGAGGAATATAACAGAGCCCTTTTCGAGCAAGCGACTATTGGATTGGCTCTTACAACCATGGATGGACGATTAACCGATGTGAATCCGGCTTATGCAGAGATTATAGGTCATTCAATTACAGAAGCTTTAAACCTTACTTATTGGGAAATTACACCGGATAAGTACATGGAGCAAGAGCAGCTCCAGCTCCAATCAATGGCCAAAACTGGTCACTATGGGCCTTACGAAAAAGAATATATACATAAAGATGGTCATTTAGTTCAGGTAAGATTGAAAGGAAGAATAATTGAACAAAAAGGTGAAAAATATATTTTATCGAGCATAGAAGACATCACAGAACAAAGGCGATTGATTGATAAAATTAAAAGCAGCCAAACACTTTTGAAGAATCTGATTAACGCAATTCCAGATTTACTATGGCTAAAAGACATTAATGGTATTTATTTACATTGCAACACCGTTTTTGAAGATTTATATGGTGTTAAGGAAAAAGATTTGATAGGAATGAGTGATTTTGATTTAGTTGCCAATCCACAACGAGCAGAGTTTTTCAGAGAAACCGACAGAACAACGCTATTAAACGGTAAATCATTTATTAGCGAAGAACAAGTTACATTTTGTTCCGACGGTCATCACGAGATTGTTGAAACAATAAAAACTCCCATTTTCGATTTTAATGAAAAAATTACAGGTGTACTTGGTATTTCTAGAAATATCACTGAACACAAAAAATATGAAAATGAAATAGTTAGACTAAACAATCATCTTCAAAATCTAATTGAAATAATTCAAAAACTTGCTAAGGCACGCTCAATTGTTGAAATAATTGATTCGGTTAAAGTGGCAGCTCGAAAATTGACCAATGCTGATGGTGTAACATTCGTACTTCGCGAAGGTGAAAAATGTTATTTTGTAGATGAGGATGCAATAGATACTTTATGGAAAGGCCAGTATTTTCCGTTGGAAGAATGTATAAGTGGCTGGTCTATACTAAATAAAGAGGTGGTTATAGCTGAAGACATCTACAACGATGAACGCATAAATCCTGATATATACAACCGTACATTTGTAAAAAGTTTGGCCATGATTCCAATTCGAATGGAAAATCCTGTAGGTGTGATAGGCATTTATTGGGCAAAGAATTACAGACCTACAGAACAGGAAATAGTGATGATAAGAACGCTTGCAGATGCCACTTCTATTGCCATGGAAAACGTTTCTTTTTACGAGGAACTTGAAAAAAAGGTAAGAGATAGAACATTTCTTCTCGAAGCCACTAACAAAGAACTGGAGGCTTTCAGTTATTCTGTTTCGCACGATTTGCGTGCTCCTTTACGCCATATTAGCGGGTATATTGATTTGCTTAACCGACGTTTCCCCGAATCGCTCCCGGAAAAAGGCAAACAGTATCTCAAAAATATTTCAGATTCTGCTATCCAAATGGGGTTGTTGATTGATGACCTGTTGCAGTTTTCAAGAACGAGTCGTCAGGAACTTGTATTTGATAAATTAAATATGCAAACACTTGTTCAGGAGTCCGTTAAGGTCATTCAACACTATAACGAAGGTCGCAAAATTGAATGGATAATTGCTCCTTTGCCCGATGTTTGGGGCGATAATAGTTTGTTGAAATTAGTTTGGCTCAATTTGCTTAGTAATGCGGTCAAATTTACAAAAAAGAAAGAAATAGCTAAAATTGAAATTGATTGCAAAGAGACTGAAAAAGAATTTGTATTCTCGGTATCTGATAATGGAACCGGATTCGATATGCAATATTCTCAAAAATTATTCGGTGTCTTTCAACGCTTACATTCATCTGCCGAATACGAAGGTACGGGTATTGGATTGGCCAATGTTCAGCGAATTGTTATGAGGCACAAAGGTCGTGTGTGGGCAGAAGCTGAGTTGGAAAAAGGAGCTAAATTTTATTTTACATTACCAAAAATAAAAAATAACCATGATTAATTTAAGAACTATTTTGTTGGTTGAAGACAACCCAATGGATGTTGAATTAACCCTTGAAGCATTAGACGAACATAATCTGGCAAATAGAGTCGTTGTGGCAAATGATGGAATTGAGGCATTAGAATATCTGCGTTGTGAAGGTAAATATGCTCATCGAAATAATGAAAATCCGGCAGTAGTACTATTAGATATTAAAATGCCACGAATGGATGGTAAGGAATTACTTGCAATTATTCGAGGTGATAAGCTGTTGAAAAATCTTCCGGTTGTAATGCTTACATCGTCGCGCGAGGAGCCGGATTTAATACATTGTTACGAGCTTGGAGTAAATGCTTATGTTGTGAAACCTGTTGGTTTTAGTGAGTTTATTGATGCTGTAAAACCTTTGGGCATTTTCTGGGCTTTGATCAACGAAATTTCACCTCAATAAAAATCAATATTATGGAAAAACAATTGGAAAAAAAACAAGTTCTGAAAGTTTTATTTCTTGAAGATTCACAAAAAGACTTTGAGATTATTTCAGAATTGATGAGTGACGGAGAATCAGATTTTTCGTTGGAGCGTGTCGAAAATCAACAAGATTTCATTTCGTCACTACAAACACAAAAGTACGATGTTATTTTGTCAGATTTTACGTTGCCCGATTTCAATGCTTTTGGTGCTTTGAAATTTGCTTTAGAAATATGTCCGAGTATTCCATTTATTGTTGTTTCAGGCACTATCGGTGAGGAAAAGGCAATTGAACTTATAAAAAAGGGTGCAAGTGACTATGTACTTAAAGACAGGATGGAAAGACTTCCATATTCTGTAAAAATGGCACTTGAAGCATTTAAAGAAAAGGAAGCTCTGAAGCAGGCTGAAGAGGCACTTAAAAAAAGTGAAGAAGAGTTCCGTGGTCTTTTTGAGAACGCTCCGGTGGGTATTTACCGAACTACTCCCCAGGGACAAATTCTGAAGGCTAATCCATTTATGGTGAAAATGTTGGGATATAATTCGTTAGATGAACTTCTAAAACGGGATCTATCTGTGGAAGGATTTGAAGAAAACTACAAAAGGGATGAATTTAAGACCAAGATTGAACAAAATGGCAGTGTTCGTGGATTAGAAACACAATGGCTGTTAAAGGATGGATCGCTGATTTATGTTAGCGAAAATGCGAATTTAATTTCGGATGAAAATAATAAGCCGCTTTATTATGACGGAATAGTTGAAGATATCAGTGGCCGAAAGAAAGCCGAGCAGGAAGTTCAAGAAAGAATTGATTATCTTGAACATTTTCACCAGATTACAGTTGGGCGGGAAATGAAAATGATAGAATTAAAGAAGGAAATAAATTTATTGTTGAAAGAGTTAGGTAAAGATGAAAAATATTTCATAGTATAAGGAAATCTGATTAGTCTCGTTTTAGTTTGTTCAAAAAATTGTACCTTTGCGCTTCTTTTCACAAACTAACGAATGACATACCAAACACATACTCTCTCTAGCGGACTTAGAATTATACATAAACCGGATGAATCGGCTGTAACTTATTGTGGAATTGTAATTAATACCGGCTCACGCGATGAAGCTGATCATGAGCAAGGAATGGCTCATTTTATAGAGCACATGTTGTTCAAAGGAACCGAAAAACGTCGTTCTAGCCACATTATCAATCGGTTGGAAAATGTGGGTGGCGAGTTGAACGCCTATACCTCGAAAGAAGAAACAGTGGTATATGCAACCGTGCTGAACGAATATTTTGAACGTGCAATGGAATTGCTTTCGGATATCGTGTTTCATTCGGTTTTTCCACAAAAAGAAATAGATAAAGAGGTTGTTATTATTCTGGATGAAATTCAGTCATATAACGATAGTCCGTCCGAATTGATTTATGATGATTTTGAAGAATTGCTTTTTTCAGACCATTCCATTGGTCATAATATTCTGGGGAGACCTGAACTGTTGCAAAAATTCCAAACGGAAGATGCGGTTCATTTTATCAAAGAACAATATCAACCGGAAGAAATGGTGTTTTTCGTATTGGGGAATGTCGATTTCAAGCAATTGATACGTTGGTCGGAAAAATACCTACATACCGAAAGAAATCAAGCAAAACATTCAGAACGAATTTCACCAACTTCTTATAAACCAATAAAAAAACTTATTTCCAAAGATACACATCAAGTTCATTTCATGTTAGGAAACCGGGCTTACGATTTGTATCACCCGGACAGAATGGGCATGTATTTACTGAATAATATTCTTGGTGGACCCGGAATGAACAGCCTGTTGAATCTTTCGCTTCGCGAAAAACATGGATTGGTTTACAATGTAGAGTCAAGCTTTCAACCGTTTACCGATACAGGATTGTGGACAGTTTATTTTGGGTGTGATGAAGAAAATGCAAGTCGTTGTGAACAATTGGTAATGAATGAATTACAAAAATTGCGTGATCAAAAGTTTTCGGAAAATGTACTGAAAAAATACAAACTGCAATTAATGGGACAAATGGCCATTTCGGCAGAACAGAAAGAAAATATGGCATTGAGTATGGGTAAAAGCTTTCTCCGCTACGATAAAATTGATAATCTCGAAATAGTAAAAGGACATATTGATGCCATAACGACTGATAAAATACAAGCTATTGCCAATGAGATTTTTGATGTCGAACAACTTTCTATATTGAAATACGTGTAAATAGTTAGCAGTCATCAGTTAACAGTCAACAATTAAAGAAACGTATTATCATGATAAAAAATAGTTTGACATACGAAAAGGCATATAATTTTGCAATAAGAGTTGTTCGAGCGTATCAATTTTTGCAAAATGAAAAGAAAGAGTTTGTTCTATCAAAACAATTTTTACGTTCAGGAACTTCAATAGGTGCTAATCTGGCTGAAGCAAACGGTGCGATTTCAGATAATGATTTTTCAGCAAAAATAAGCATTGCGTATAAAGAATGTCTGGAAACAAAATACTGGCTTTCATTATTAAAAGATACGAACTATATTGATGATAAAATGTTTATCAGCTTGTTTAATGATGCGGATGAAATCAGCAAAATGCTTTTTTCTATCCTTAAATCAACAAGAATTAAAAAGAATACAGATAACTGCTAACTGATGACTGTAGAAGATTATATAACTGCGCATTCGGATGCAGAACCAGAATATCTAGCCAAATTAAATAGGGCAACACATTTGCGAATGATTAATCCACGGATGCTTTCCGGTCATTTTCAGGGACGGGTGTTGACCATGTTTTGCCGGATGATTCAACCTGAAAAAGTGTTAGAAATAGGAACTTTTACAGGCTACTCCGCTCTGTGTATGGCTGAAGGAATGCCTGAAAATGGGGTATTGCACACCATTGATTGCGATGATGAGCTGGAGAGTTTTATGTCTCAAACTTTTGCCGGTTCTGAATTTGGACATAAAATAAAGCTTCATATTGGTGATGCTTTGGAGGTGATAAGTGAGCTGGATGAAACTTTTGATCTGGTTTTTATTGATGCTGACAAATTGGAATATAAGGCTTATTATGAAGCTGTTTTGCCAAAAATTAGAACCGGTGGTTTCTTGTTGATTGATAATACATTATGGAATGAAAAAGTGTTGAAACCTGTTGATCCGAAAGATAAGGAGACCATTGCCATTATGAAATTTAATGAATTCATTGCAGCAGATAATCGTATAGAAAAGGTGTTGCTGCCAATACGTGATGGACTAACTTTAATCCGAAAAAGATGACTTCTGGAACCTAAATGGGAACTCTGATAGTTGTTTTTCTAAAATAAATAATCAATATTAATCACTCTTACTCCTCTTTAGGGGTAGGAAGCTATTTTAAAATTTATGTTTGCACAGATATTCTATAAAAACACCTTACACGATTGGTTAATATCATTAGCTGTTATTGCAGGTGCATTGGTAGTTAATAAAATAATCATTCTACTGAATAAATATTTTATTCAAAAACTTACAGCAAAGACAAAAAATCGTCTGGACGATATTCTATTTAAAATGTTGCAGGCGCCTGTTCTTTTGGGTATTATGCTTGTTGCCATTTGGTTCGCTGCACGCAGGTTGGAATTAGGAACTCATATTGAAAGTATGATTCTTAAAGCATACAAAGTGCTTACAGTCATAAATATAACATGGTTTGTTGCACGATTAGTGAATGCACTTCTTGAAGAATACTTAGCTCCTAAAGCTGCCGATAAGAATACACTTAAATACCTCGACAATCATTTGATGTCAATTCTCCGACGAGCAATTTTGGCTGTAATTTGGTCTTTAGGCATAGTTATGGCGTTAAATAATGTAGGCGTTGATGTAGGAACACTTATAGCTGGGCTTAGTATTGGTGGTTTGGCATTTGCACTGGCTGCTCAAGATACAATCAAAAACATTTACGGAGGTTTTACTATTTTCACAGACCGCCCATTTCGCATAGGCGACCGCATTAAAGTGGATGGATTTGATGGTTTTGTTGAAAATATCGGCATTCGTAGTACACGCATTCGTACTCTGGAAAAAAGAGTGGTCACTATTCCAAATTTCAAATTGGTAGAAGCATCGGTTGAGAATATTTCTGAAGAACCTATGCGACGTATACTAATGAAACTGGGCTTAACCTACAACACTACTCCCGACCAAATGAGTGATGCTATGGTTATTTTGCGCGACATACCAAACCGCGTGAGTACTGTCTTTGAAAATGATGTGGTAGTAGCTTTTACTGACTTTACTGAATTTTCACTAGTAATTACTTTTGTCTATTTTATTAAGAAAGAAGCTGATGTTATGGAAGCTCCTTCGCAAGTAAATACTGAAATTCTTCGAGCGTTTAATGCTGCCGGATTGAAATTTGCTTACCCAACTCAAACAGTCTATTTGGAGAAGGAACGTGAATAAAAGGATTTATAATGACTTAAAAACAATAAAGCCAAAACAGCATTAGATAACTGTTTTGGCTTTATGTTTATGTTGTATAATTATTTGCTATGATTCAATGTTTTTCTTATTCCTTTACACGATTGAATATCATAACTCTTTCTTCGCCACCATTCCTACCCGGTGCTTTCATAGTTATTTTTTCATCAGCAGCAGTACATTCATAGTGCATTTTACGCTCACCAGCTACAATGTCAAACGAAAAAACATCACCTTTTACTTTACTATTACTCATAGGAAGTTCTCCCATTGGTGTTTGAAGTGATCCCGTTAATGTGTCTGCGACAACTGCTTTTATTACAATCGTCAAATCCATATTACCTTGTTGCCCGGCAATAGTTGTTTTCCATTTTCCTACGAGATTTACCGCTGAAATACTTACAGTCCCCAAAATTAAAATTGAGCAAATCAAAATTTTACGTAACATATGAACCTCCTTTTTTAGTGATTAGATTTAATTTTTTATCATCAGGAATTAATTGAAAAAATGTTTTTTTTCAAAATTATTCCTTTGATATGACAAAGCTCGTAAAAATAAATCAAAAAACAACTCAAATTTCAAAAAAAGTGATACAAATAACTAAAAAATAGTAATGTAAATATTTGATTTCTATTAACTCGTTGATTATGAGATCAATTCGCCAGCCCCGATTCTTACTATTTCAGGTACATCTTCCGTGCAATCCACAATGGTAGAGTGAATAAAGCCACCCATACCACCATCAATTACCAAGTCCACCTGATTTCCATATCTTTCGTCAATCAATTCAGGATCGGTAATATATTCTGTAGTATCCTCATCGGTGAAAATTGAGCTGGTCATAAGTGGATTGCCCAATTCTCGCACAATTTCCAATGCAATGCTGTTTTTCGGCATTCGAATTCCTACTGTTTTTTTGTTTTTAAATAATTTGGGAAGCTTACTGCTACCGTTGAGGATAAACGTGAATGGTCCGGGCAAGTTTTTCTTCATCAGTTTGAAAGACAAATCATCCATCTTGGCATATTCGCTAATTTGACTCATTTCGCAGCAAATAAAGGAAAGATTTGCTTTGCGCAAGTCGTGTTCTTTTAGTTTGGCAATAAACTCAACACCCGAAGCATTGAAAATGCTGCAACCGAAAGCGTAAACGGTGTCGGTAGGGAAAATTAAGATTCCGCCATTTCGCAAAACTTCTGCAATATGGCGTATTTGAACAGGATTCGGATTGTCGTTGTAAAGTTTGAGTAACAAATTGGTTGATTGGTTAATTGGTTGTTTAGTTCATCAGTTTATTGAATAAACTGGTTATTGAATACATTTTTCAAGGCAAAAGTACAAAAAAAATCCTGCAAAGTAATTTTACAGGATTTCTATATATCAACCTCAAAGAGTGTGAAACACCTTTGAGAGTTTTTTAATTATCCAACAAAACTCTTTTGGGAGCTTCGCACACCAAAAGGTTTTTTATGACCTAATCAAAAAGCATCAATAATTGCTTTGAAATCGGCTACTTTCAGTGAAGCTCCACCAATTAAACCACCGTCGATATCAGGTTGAGCAAATAATTCAGGAGCGTTCTTTGCATTACAGCTTCCGCCATAAAGAATAGAAGTATTTTCTGCAATATCTTTTCCAAATTTTTCAGCAATAATACTGCGGATAAATGCCAACATATCTTGAGCTTGCTCAGTAGATGCTGTTACACCGGTTCCAATAGCCCAAATTGGTTCGTAAGCTATTACTATTTTTTTGAAATCTTCTGCGCTCAGATTGAAAACAGTTTCTTCCAATTGATTTTTTACGTAAGCATTTTGTTCGTTTGCATTACGAATGTCCAATGCTTCGCCGCAGCAATAAATGGGAGTCAAATCGTTAGCTAATGCCAGCGCAACCTTATCATTCAGAATAGCACTTGTTTCACCATAATACTCACGACGTTCTGAGTGACCAAGAATTACATATTCAGCACCTGTAGATTTTACCATAGCGGCACTAATTTCTCCGGTGTAAGCTCCGGATTCTTTATTAGCACAGTTTTGAGCGGCAACACCAATCACTTTCGTATCTATAGCAGCTGTTACGCTTGCCAGATGAATAAATGGAGTTCCAATAACTACATCACAATTTAATGTTGCACCAGCCAACGCCTCATTCAATTCAGTTGCCAATGCCACCCCTTCTTGCAGGGTTTTGTTCATTTTCCAGTTTCCTGCAACAATGTTTTTTCTCATCTTTTTTATATTTATTTAGTTTGAAATTTATTTACTCAATGCGTTCGAGATATTAGCCTCCAGCGATATTTACTTCGTGTTATTAGCTCACTTCGTTCGCGTTATTTGCCTCCGGCGATATTACTTCGTGATGTTATAAACTGCTAACTATAAACTATTTACTACTGATTACTATTTACTCCCGACTTTTCAAAATCTCGCCAGTTCCATTTTCCCACAATAGTGCCCTTTTTAAGCAATACCAATCCCGGATTTGCCCTGATAATAGTTTTTAATGTTGTAGGGTCGGTTTTCCAGAAAGGATAAGTAACATTTGTCTTTTGTACAAATTTCGTTACATCTTCGTCAGATGAAGCCGTTAATGCATAAAACTTATCACCCGATTTAAGTGTTTTTTGATATATTAATTCAGCTTTTTTTGCACCTTCAATTGCTGTTTCATCAATATCATACATTACTAAAAGATATGTCTTGCCCGGAAACATGAGTACATCTTGTGTAATATCGTCAAACTGTGCATTCATAATCCCAAAGTCGTGAATCGGAGCACGGAAACCTTGTTTAACCAATACTGATTTTTGATCTACAAATACCCATTCAGGGTCATTTTTAGGGTAATTCTCCAAGGTGAATTCTTTTTTCTCACCATTTTTTTCATAAATAAATGTAGTTTTGTATTCGTCTTGTGGAGCATCATCTGGAATTTCCATATCTTTTTGAATATTTACTCCTATTTTGTAGGGTAAGAAATCAATCAATGGCAAATGCTGATAGCTGTAAACCGACAACGAAATTCCAATTAAAACAAAGAATGCCAAAGCGTAATACTGAAGTTTTGTTGAAAGGAAAGCGCTAAATTGATTGTGATAAATATACATTAGTATAACAATGCTAATCAATATCACGTTTTTAAAGAAGGTAGTCCAGTTACCAATTATAAGAGCATCCCCAAAACATCCGCAATCAGGTACCGGATTTTTTATAGCAATATAAAGAGTTAATGGAGTCATTACTATCATAAAGAGTAATGCCAGTAATTTTGTGAAATTAAAATGGACTTTAAATATAAAGCCGAGTCCAATAAGCAATTCCAGAGTAGTTAATGCAATGGCAAAAAACAGTGAATAGTTGTCAACTCTTTGAAAGATACCACCAAAATTTTGAAGATACTCTTCAATTTTGTATGAAAATCCAAGCGGATCAATGGCTTTTACAAAACCGGAAAAAATAAATACAGCTCCAAAAATAAATCGCCCTATTTGAAGCAATATGTTTCCGGTGGTTTGCAGTTTTTTATTCATAACTCTAAAATATTCGATTAAATTGTGGTTTTCTGTAGAATCAATTTTCTTCTTCACAAATCAATTTGATTAATCCAAAAACTGCATAATTGATCATGTCGAAATAATTGGCATCAATACCTTCAGAGGCAATAGTCTTGCCCTGATTGTCTTCAATTTGTTTGGTTCGCAAAATTTTCGTCAGAATTAAGTCGGTGTAAGATTGAGTTCGCATAGAACGCCAGGCCTCGTCATAATCATGGTTTTTATCCATCATTAATTTCTTTGCTTCCAACAAATATTTTGAATAAAGCTCAATACTTCGTTCGGGAGTCAAATCGTCGGTATCTGAAAACCCTAATTCCAATTGAATCAACCCGATAATTCCATAATTCACAATAGCAATCAGTTCCGAGCGAATACCTTCATCGACTCTTGAAACGCCTTTTGTTTCGATGCTTCTAATTCTATTTGCTTTTATGAAGATCTGGTCGGTAACCGATTGAGGACGGAGAATTCGCCATGACGCGCCATAATCCTTCATTTTCTTTGTGAAAATATCCCGACAAATTGCGGCAATCTGGTCAAATTGTTGGTCCG
>Ga0302288_1001947_pt1 | contig 12609 bp, 11 predicted proteins | sample III_Fen_N1_1_FD_194549 | JGI IMG/M metagenome (GOLD analysis project Ga0302288, IMG submission 194549) | Peat permafrost microbial communities from Stordalen Mire near Abisko, Sweden - III_Fen_N1_1 | ecosystem: Environmental > Terrestrial > Soil > Wetlands > Permafrost | place: Sweden: Abisko...
TTTTAAATTCCTGTACCAACCAGTCGATAATACGGTGGTCGAAGTCATCTCCTCCCAGGTGAGTATCACCATCGGTCGATTTTACTTCAAATACGCCGTCACCAAGTTCAAGTACCGAAACGTCATGAGTACCACCACCGCAGTCGAAAACCACGATTTTCATGTCTTTGTTGGTTTTGTCCAAACCATAAGCCAGGGCAGCTGCAGTTGGTTCGTTGATAATACGACGAACATTCAGACCTGCAATTTCGCCGGCTTCTTTTGTTGCCTGACGTTGTGAGTCATTGAAGTAAGCCGGTACGGTGATAACAGCATCGGTTACTTCCTGTCCAAGATAATCTTCGGCAGTTTTCTTCATATTCTGAAGAATGATAGCTGAAATTTCCTGCGGAGAATACATACGTCCGTCAATATCGACACGAGCCGTATTATTGTCACCTTTTATCACTTTAAATGGTACACGAGCAATTTCTTTTGCCAATCGATCGAAAGATTCACCCATAAATCGTTTGATAGAAGAAACAGTTTTTGTTGGGTTGGTAATGGCCTGACGTTTTGCAGGATCACCTACTTTGCGTTCGCCACCTTCAACAAATCCAACTACAGAAGGAGTGGTACGTTTTCCTTCGCTGTTAGCGATAACGATTGGTTCGTTACCTTCCATTACAGAAACACACGAGTTGGTGGTTCCTAAGTCAATTCCAATAATTTTTCCCATAATTTTTATTATTTATTTTTTTCAGTTGTTTCTGATATTTTTTGATTACGCTTTCCAATTTACAAACGATGTGCCAACGGGTAATTTATCGTTATTATTAGCGATTTGTCTGAAAAAGGCAGATAAAAAAACATAATCCAGAAAGTAAAACTGACAAAAGGGCAGGAAATGGCAGAAAATAGGCTAAAAATTGAAGCTCGGATTTGGAAGTTAGCGGCTTGAGGGTTACAATAAAAAGTTTGGATACCTAATCTTTCAAAATCAAGATATCACAGCTTCCGACAAATCGGAATTAAAAATCAACGTAGTTAATGTACCATACGCTGCTTAATAACTCTGGTAAAGGGGCATTAGCCCTGGTATCTTAGTAGAATCAGGTGAAAAAAAATTTCAGGACGATACATTTTTTAATCTTTTATTTAGATTTCAGGGCTAACGCCCCTCTTGATTCACGTCTTATATTTTTCTACCATGATGTCAGGGCTAACGCCCCTTTTGAAAAAACTAGATTACTGTCATTTCGCCGCACATACTAACAGTAAGTCTATGTTTAACGTCATCCAACGAGGTATATTCGCCTAGCAGATACATTAATTTAGTAACAATGGCTTCAGTAGTACAGTCATAAGCACTCATAACTCCGGCATTTACAAGATTGAGACTGGTTTCGTATCGTCCCATCTCTACCGATCCGGTACTGCATTGAGTCTTATTCACAATCAGAATACCACGTTCTGTAGCATTTTTCAACGCATCGTAAAACCACAGCCGTCGGGGAGCATTACCGGCACCAAAACTTTCAAGTACAACAGCTTTTAAATTGGGAATTTGCAAAATAGCATTTACAGTATGTTCTGAAATTCCGGGGAAAAGTTTAAGAATTGCAATGTTTTGGTCTATTTTTGTTCGAACACGAATCTTAGTTCCTGCTGCCGGATAATGAATATAAGAACGAAAATACTTAATGTGAACACCTGCCTTGGCAAGCGGAGGATAGTTATATGAATTAAATGCATTGAAATGTTCCGCATTTTTCTTTGTCGTACGGTTTCCTCGGAAAAGTGTATCTTCAAAAAATATACAAACTTCAGGCACAATTGGCTTCCCGTTTTCCTGTGCAGCGGCAATTTCAATAGCAGTCAGTAAATTTTCTTTGGCATCTGAACGCATCATCCCAATGGGAAGTTGTGCTCCGGTAAAAATAACCGGTTTCGATAAATTTTCAAGCATAAAGCTCAGTGCCGAAGCCGAATATGCCATGGTATCAGTTCCGTGAAGTATTACAAAACCGCTGTATTCTTCATATTTATCCTGAATAATATTAGCCATTTGCTCCCAAACAGATGGTTGAACATCAGAAGAATCGATTAAAGGTAAAAAAGGAATGCTATTAACTCTGACACCCGTCTGTTTTATTTCGGGCATATATTCCTGAAGACGGTCAAAATCAATAGGTCGTAATGCTCCCGTAGAAGGATCTTCGGACATACTGATAGTTCCACCCGTAAATATTAATAAAACAGCATTTTCTTTCTCCACTGTAATTTTTATAAAATAAATCGCTAATATTCGCAACGAACCACATGCTATTCAAATAGCAAGAACAAAGATACATGTTTTAATCTAAAGATAATTGTTTTAAATTAATTTTAAAATTCGAAATTGAATTCTATTCAAAATTGCAAATTACTCTATTCGTTAATTTAATTGTGCATAAGAGCAAAATAAGGAAAAGCATTAAGATTGTTCACTAACAGACGTGTATAATACCTTTCAGATGGTTGAAATGAGTCTGATATCCGTTCAATTTTAAAATGTAAGTTTGCTTTTATATTTATTTTTGTACCTTTGTTTGCCATTTTATAAATTATAAAATTATCTTGTTTTTTTACGATAGATGAAACGATACAACAATATTACCACTCTTATTTTCGATTTCGGTGGCGTTTTGATAAATCTTGATTTAGACCAATGTATTCAGAATTTCAGAAATTTAGGATTAGATCATTTCGAAGAAAACCTAAATCTTTACGGACAAAAAGGGTTTTTCCTGCAATTTGAAAAAGGCCTGATCGGTGTCAATGAATTTCATAATGAAATCCGAAAACTTTCTGCAAACCCTCTTACTGATGAGCAAATAGACAAAGCCTGGTGCTCATTTTTGTGCAACATACCAATGCCCAAAGTAGAGATATTGTTGGCATTAAAAAAGAAATATCGCTTGTTACTACTCAGTAACACCAATCCTATCCACATAGAAATTAGTGCTGCCAATGAATTTGCAAAGGCAGGTACAACTATTTCAGACATCTTTGACCGTTGCTATTTGTCTTACGAAATGAAGATGGTAAAGCCCAATGCCGAGATATTTCAGTCTTTACTTGAAACAGAACAAGTCACAGCCGGTGAATGTTTATTTCTGGACGATGGAATAAAAAATATAGAACAAGCTTCAAATATGGGCTTTCAAACTTATCTGGTTAAAGCCAATGAAGATTTGAACTGGTTATTGGATATTGGTTGATTGGGGATTGGTTGATTGGTTGATTGGTTAATTGGTCAATCTGGGGATTGGTTGATTGGTTCTTGAGTAATGAAACAAAGTTCAATATTAGTTAATTGTAAATTATGAACTATAAATCTGGTTGTGTTGCTACCGTTGGATTTTTCGATGGGGTTCACGTAGGACATAAGTTTTTGATAGAGGAACTGAAAACGCTGGCGCGTGAGCGGAATCAACGAACTATGATTATAACATTTATAGTTCATCCCCGTAAGGTGTTGAATTCCGAGTTTCAACCCCAGCTTTTAAATACGCCCGAAGAAAAAGCCGAGCAACTTCAATCGACCCAGGTAGATGGAATTATAGAGCTCGAATTTACAAGAGAAATGGCTCAATTAACAGCCTATGAATTTTTGCACTTAATTTTAAAACACAACTTCAACGTAAAAACGCTGCTGGTAGGTCACGATCACCGGTTTGGACATAATCGCTCCGAAGGATTTCAGGAATATAAAAAATATGGAGAAATGCTTGGTATAGAAGTTATACAAGCACAACCTTATTCTACAACCGAAGATAAAAATATTAGTTCGTCTGAAATCAGGCTGGCAGTAGAGCAGGGCGAAATTGAACGTGCCAACCGACAGCTGGGTTATGCGTATTCAATAACTGGAAAAGTAATTGATGGTTTCAGGATGGGACGGAAAATTGGTTTCCCAACGGCAAATTTAAAAGTTATTAATCCCGATAAACTGATTCCACCACTGGGTGTATATGCAGTGAGGGTTTATTGGAATGGAAACGTTTACAAAGGCATGATGAATATTGGCACGCGCCCTACTTTGAGCAATAGCTATCATACCAGCCTGGAAGTGAATATCTTCGACTTTTCTAAAGACATTTACAATCAGACTATTAAAGTGGAATTTCTCCAAAAAATCCGTGACGAACAGAAGTTCAACGGAGTGGATGAACTGGTTGAACAGCTGAAAAAAGACAGAGAAATGGTGGAAGGAATGAATTTAAATACAAATAACGTGAATAAATAATTATCTTTGTGGCATGTTCTACCATCTAATGCAACATTCAAATGAAAAAAACTTTATTAACTCTAACAATTGGTTTACTCCTTATGGGCTGTGTAAAAAATGACAATCCGTTTTTCGAAACGTATAAAAACAAGTACGGTGCTCCACCTTTTGACCAGATTAAAAATGAGCATTATATGCCTGCTTTTAAAGAAGGTATTAAGCAACATCAGGCTGAAATAGATTCAATCACAAACAATCCGGCAGAACCTACTTTCGACAATACTATTGCTGCTATGGATTACAGCGGTGATTTATTGAGAAAAGTTTCTTCGGTATTTTACAACTTATATTCGTGTAATACGAATGAAGGTATGGAAAAAATTGCCACTGAGATTTCTCCGATTCTTTCAGAACACAACGATAACATTTACCTGAATGATAAACTTTTTGCCCGGGTGAAAAACTTGTTCGACAATAAAGACAAACTCGGATTAACCGACGAACAAATCCGCTTACTCGAAAAATATCACCGCAACTTTATCCGCAGCGGTGCAGCGTTGAATCCGGAACAAAAAACAAAACTTCGGGTCATCAATAAAGAATTGGGGTTGGCTCAATTAGCTTTTGGCAAAAACGTGCTGGACGAAACAAATGCATATAAAAAAGTAATTGATAAAGATACTGATTTGGCTGGATTACCCGAAAGTGTACGTCAGGCAGCAGCCGAAGCGGCAAAGGAAGCAAAAATGCCGGGTAAATGGGTATTCACCACCCAGAAAGCAAGTTTTATACCCGTACTTCAATACAGCGAAAACCGTGAATTGCGCAAAGAATTGCTGATGGCATATACCACCCGCGCCAATCATAAGAATGCGAGTAACAACGACGCAGTTATCAATAAAATCATGAAATTGCGTACTCAGAAAGCACAATTGCTCGGTTTTGCAACTTCTGCCGACTTTATTCTGGACGATACCATGGCTAAAACTCCAAAAGCAGTTTATGACTTGCTCAATACTGTTTGGACTCCGGCATTGGCAAAAGCCAAAGAAGAAGTAAATGAACTTCAAAAACTTATGGATGCAGAAGGAAAAGGCCAAAAGCTGGAACCTTGGGATTGGTGGTATTACTCCGAAAAACTTCGCAAAGCAAAATACGATTTGGAAGAAGAAGCACTTCGCCCCTATTTCAAATTGGAAAATGTGCGTCAGGGTGTATTTGATCTTGCATCGAAACTATATGGATTGAAATTTAAAAAACTGAGCGATATGCCGGTTTATGATCCTGATGTGGAAGTTTTTGAAGTTAGTGATACCGATGGCTCGTTAATTGGAATTTTATATACAGATTATTTTCCGCGTGCCGGAAAACGTGCCGGAGCTTGGATGAACAACATTACCGACCAATATAAGAAAGATGGCGTCAATCATCGTCCGATTATCTGCAATGTTGGTAATTTCACCAAACCAACTGCCGGTAAACCGTCGCTACTGAATATGGATGAAGTAGAAACCATGTTTCACGAATTTGGACATGCACTTCACGGTTTATTGACTCAATCCACTTACCCAAGTCTTTCTGGAACAGCTGTGGCACGTGATTTCGTAGAACTTCCGTCGCAGGTAATGGAAAACTGGTGCTGGGAACCTCAGGTGATGCAAACCTATGCTCGTCATTACCAAACCGGTAAAATAATACCAAAAGAATTGATGGATAAAATTCAGAAAGCCGGTACTTTCAATCAGGGTTTTATTAACGTTGAATTACTAGCTGCTTCTTTTCTGGATATGGATTACCACATGATGAAAGATACTGCAAACTTTGATGTAACTAAATTTGAAAAAGCATCGTTGGATAAGATCGGAATGATTCCACAGATTATTGTTCGCTATCGCAGCTCTTATTTCAATCATATTTTCAGTGGCGAATACTGTGCAGGATATTACAGCTACACCTGGGCGGCAGTGCTGGATGCTGATGCATTTCAGGCATTTAAAGAAACGGGAGATATTTACAATCCGAAAGTGGCCACTTCTTTCCGCAAGAAATTGTTGGAAAAAGGCGATACGGAAGATCCAATGAAACTCTATCGGGATTTCCGTGGTGCAAATCCAAATCCGGATGCTTTATTGAAAAGACGCGGTTTGAAATAATATTATAGATCAAATTCCTGCGAAAATTCTACTTTCGCAGGAATTTGTTTTTAAACTACTGACTAATAACTACCGACTACAAACTATTACATGCGTATTTCTATAAAAAAAATTATAGCTCCAAATATCCCACTGACAGTATTTCTGGTCAGTACCTGTTGTGCAATTTGGATGCTTTCATTTGAAGGTGGACATACTTTTACCATTAATTTTCAACAAAATTCTATTCAGGAAATTCTTAAATCGGTTTTTCTACCAACATCTATTTTATCGAAGGTTGTAAGTTTGGTTTTAACGCTATTTAATGCGTTCTTAATTGCTCAATTAAATAACCGTTTTACAATTATCCGAACCCGAACTTTCCTTCCGTTTTTTATTTTCCTTTTATTAATGGGGACATGGAATCAAACTCATTTCGCTATTGGCTCGCATGTTTCTTTGACTTTATTTCTCATTGCACTTTTCTTCTTTTTCAATATGTCGCGCGATGAGAAAGCGTCAGAAGAGGCATTTATGGGAAGTTTATTAATCAGCTTAAGCAGTTTAATGATAAATCAGCTAATATTCTTAATTCCTGTTTGTTGGATAGGTTTTATGATTTTTCAAAGCTTTTCTTTGCGAACGTTTTTAGCATCACTTTTTGGGACAATTGTACCCTGGATTTTTTTTGCAGGAATAATGTACCTTGGAAACAACAATATTACTTTTGCTTCAATATTTGATTTAGGTTTCAATTTTGCTATTCAGCTTTCATTTTTTACACTTGCTGAAATTATATATACTGCAATAATCACTATTATAATGATTATCGGTCTTGTTGGCCTATTTTCCATTTCAGGAAGCGATGCAATTCACACCCGGAATAAACTTAATTTCCTTGTGTTTTTACAAATAGCTTTATTAGTCCTTAGTTTTATTTTCCGCAATCAATTATTCTGTTTTCTACCATATTTTGCTTTGGTATATTCGTTTTTGATATCCTACCCATTGACTTTAAAACTAAATAATTTTTACAGCATTATTTTTATTATTTTCTGCACGTTGAACATAGCTTTTGCAATTTCAAAATACTTTCTGATATAAAATGATAGGATTCATGGAACTCGGCTATCTGGGCCTCTTTCTCGCATCATTCCTGGCAGCTACAGTTGTACCGTTCAGCTCAGAAGCAATTTTCACCGGCTGTTTATTCGGCGGAATGGATCCGTGGACGTGCGTTTGGGTCGCAACGTTAGGCAATTGGTTAGGTGGTATGACAAGTTATTACGTTGGATTACTCGGAAAAATTGAATGGATTGAAAAGTATTTTCATATCAAGAAGGAAAAAATGGAGAGCTATACCGTTCGAATTCAAAAATATGGCGATTGGATTGCATTCTTCTCATTTGTTCCGTTTATCGGTGATGTGATAGCTGTTGCTACCGGTTTCTTTCGCTGCAACTGGTGGAAAGTTGCCATCTCCATGTTGATTGGTAAATTTGCCCGTTATGTGGTTTGGATGTATTTTAATGGATTGTTTATCAAATGATTATGAGGATAAAATTTGTAATTATAATTCAGTTGTTGACAGCATTTACAGTGGTTTATGCTCAAAACGGACTTAAAATCATTGATAAAACAGTGAATTTTGGAATGCGACCGGTAAAAAACAGATCAATAGATGTGGTCATTATACATTCAGTTTACAATGCATCGGGTGGCGACAAATATAACATTGATTCGGTTATCAAGCAGTTTTCGCATTACCGTGTCAGCTCGCATTATGTTATTGGTAGAGAAGGCAGCATTTATCAACTGGTGAAAGAAAAAAATATCTCATCACAAGCTGGAAAAAGCAGCTTGCCTGATGGACGAACTGCTGTAAATTCTTGTTCGATAGGAATAGAACTGATAACTTCAAAAGATAGTCTGGATGCACCAACCGAACCACAAATCTATGCTTTGGTAGCACTTGTGAAAGACATTAAAAGCCGTTATAATATAAAATACGTACTTCGACACAGCGACATTGCGCCAATTCGGAAAACTGACCCGTGGAATATGAATTGGGACGATTTTCTGAATAAGCTGGGAAATTAGATTCTGTGTTATTTTTTTAAAATTATCGTCTGATTCTTATTTGAATAGCATTTTCAATAGGTTGCTGGCTAAAGAAAATCAAATAACCGCCACCTCCTGCACCACTTACTTTCCAACCCGAAACATCTGTTTTGTATATTTCAATTTGCTCAAGAATATCCGGCGATACCATATGAGGAAACATTTTAATTTGCGCTTCAAAACTCTTTGTCATGGCATTTCCTACTGCCAAAGCGTCTTTTTTCATTATAGCTTTCCAGCATTCATCTGTTGCTTCGCTGAGATTTTTAGCTTCCGTTTTGGTAATATTCGTGTCGGCCAACACATCATATCCTTCATGGCGGGGATATAAAGGAATCATCCAAAGATGATTCTCCAACCAATCCAATATATCACCATCATCAACACTTTGAATTTCTTTTGGCCAATAGTCGTTTTCATAGAAAAACTTATTCAGGCCGGGCATAGTAATTCCAAGTGAATCCTGCGAACCACTTACATATTTTGTTCCAGGAGGATTCTCAAAACAGAAAAGTGTTTTGGCCAACTTCACCTTATCACCTTCAGGAATATCGGTGTGCCATAATTCAATGGCTTTACGCCGACTGCTGGTTGACATACCGCTCCGGTCATTGAATTCATAATCAGGTTCAATTGAAATTGTAATTACCGAACCACTAGCTATTTTGTTTACAAACGGCTGATCGAGCCAACCACCGGCTAAATCAATTCGATAGGGAATCTGGCACTCTTTGCGCAAAGCGGTAGTGGAACGTGCAGGTAAATTGCCGTGTGGAATTCGTTTGCTTACAACATATTCAACGCCTATTTCTTTGCACAAAGCTTCCTTAGCCGGTGTATGTCCATCCACATTGACAAAGAAAATATCAGGTTTCAGTTTTTCAAGTTCTACCAAAAAATCAAGCAATCCACTACCCTGATTTATCCAAGCTTCTTTCACCACTTTCAACGACTTTACCATATACAATCGTTCAGCATCTGAGTTTACCGTTTTGCGTGCTTTCAGTTCGTTTATAGTTTTATCCGAACCTATACCTACATATAAATCACCATGTTGTGCCGCTTCTTCAAAAAAAGCAACATGTCCACTATGCAACATATCATAGCATCCGCTAACAAATACTTTCTTTCTCATTTATTTAAAATTTATTTTCTTTACTTTAAATCCCATTTCGAGCAGAATTTCAGCAATCTTTACTCTGAAATCTCCCTGCACAAGTATTTCTCCGTTGCGCGACGAACCGCCGGCACCGCATTTTATCTTTAATATTTTTGCCAGTTCCTTCAACTCATCATCCTTCCCTTTAAAATCGGTAATAAGTGTTGCCGGTTTCCCATTACGCTTGTCAAGTTCCACGCGAAGCGGTTCTGATTGACGTTTTTTTGCCGGTTTAATAATTGATGCTTCAGGCGTTTCCTCCACTTGAGGCACCGTATTCTTTACTTCGTTTAGTTTGTCTCTCCAATCCATAATGACCCTCCAAACCTCCCTAAAAGGAGGATTTTTAAAATGCTTTATTCATTAATCATTTTCTTCATTCTTAATTCTCTATTCCCCCTTTAGGGGGTTAGGGGGCTATCATTAGGGGTTAGCGGTCATCTTCCTGAACATTTCCCAAATAATAATTCCCCCTGTTACACTCACGTTAAGCGAATGTTTGGTACCAAATTGCGGAATTTCAATACATCCATCGCATGCATCCACCACGGATTGTTGAACGCCTTTTACTTCGTTGCCTAATATAACAGCATATTTTTTTGATTTATCCAATTTCAAATCGGGAAGTTTGGTACTTCCTTCAGCTTGTTCGATGGCAAAAACAGTGTAACCTCTTGCTTTCAGTTCGTCAACCGCCAGATGTGTATCTTCAAAATATTTCCATTCAATCGTATTTTCAGCTCCTAGAGCTGTTTTATGAATTTCAGCATGTGGAGGTGTACATGTAATACCGCACAAAAAAATACTTTCTACCAAAAATGCATCGGCTGTGCGAAACACTGAACCTACATTATGCAGACTTCGCACATTATCGAGCACCACAACCAGTGGCAATTTTGTTTCTTCTTTGAATTCCTCCACAGTGAGGCGGTTCATTTCCGTTATCTTTAATTTCTTCATGAATTCAATGTGATAATGTGCCAATGTGATAATGAAATAATTTATACACTAATTAAACAATATGTAAAATTGACATATTGAACAATTGGCACATTGAACATTTGGCACATTATCTTATTGGCCTATTAATTTTATAGCTTTTTCAATTATCGTATCAATTCCATTTAATTCATCAGCATACGTTAAAGCAACATTAAAATCAGGATCAATGCCCCATTCTGTGCTTTGCATTAACGAATCATACATGGGAGACGAAGAAAACCGAACCATCCATCCATTGGGTAGTTCGCTCGAAAGTGGCAAACCGCCACCGCCACCGGTTTTATCACCTACAATAATCCCAGTTGGTGATTGTTTCATACGATTCACAAAATCATTTGTTGCACTGTATGATTTCCTATTAGTAAGAACCATTACAGGCCGTTGCCATTGAATGGTTTTATGTGCAGGTGTCTTCATAGCGATGGGCGATGAAAAATCAGCATGTCCATCACCTTTTTTATGTTGTATATAGCCGGTCGTAGTTTCAACGTTAAAAAAATAGGATGCAAGTTGTTTAGAATAATCCAGCGATCCGCCACCATTATCCCGAACATCGATAATCAGTCCTTTGCATTGTGCGAAGTAAGTCAATATATAGAGTATATTATTATCGGAAAAAGCGTCCGAAAAACTATGATAATAAATATATCCAACTTGTCCTTTATTGATACGTGCGTAATAAAAACCTCCTGCTATTAAATAATTTGAACCTAAGTATTTTTTACTTTTTATCAGATCTGCATTAAAATTGGAAGGGTAATCCATAAACCAACTCCAATTGCGGCTTTTATTAAAATCGGAATATAGATTCACATGACCATCTTTTAGTTCATACAGCATGTCGTCCATTAAATTAAAAAATGACAGCTCTGTTTTGGCAGTGTCAACCTTTTGTTTATAAACTGCATGTATCGAATCCCAGTTGATGTGTTTGTAATCGAGGAAACAATACCGGGTATCTATTATTTTCCAAAGCGATTCGAAGTTTCCATGATAGGTGTTGGGTTGCACAACCGGTTCGTTCATGCACGAAGTGAACGATAAAATCACGAATAGGCTGTACAAACTAAATTTCTTCATGAACTTTTACTTATGAATTAATTTTATTCATTTGTGGATATAAAGTTATTTGGCATTTTGTTTTTATGACCCGAAAAAGAAACTGCATCAAAGGTAGTTCCAACAATCAAACTCAATTGATTCCGTTCAAACACCTGATTATTTGCTGAATATTTCAGCGTTCTAAAACTTAAGCCAAAACGCCACACCGAACGATTAAAAGGAACATCAACCGATAAGGTGCCTTTCAAACCACGCTTATTTATCAACGAACTTGCATGAAAAACATCTTTCAAATTTCCCAATTCGAACATTTCGTAATAAGAAGCACCACTCAAAGGAACAAACATACAACCCAAAATAGGCGTTTGCAATGCAAGTTGAAGCCGCAACTTGTTCTTTCCGGAAATCAAATCATACATGGCAATTCCTGACAAATTCAGATTGGTAGCCAGATCCAGATTCACCGGATTATTAATATTCCGCAATACATTTTTAAACCCAAAGTCAGCATCAATAAGCCCACCGGCAAGTATCTGAAATCCCTTTTGAATTCGGAAATGATAATGCATTCCCCAGTTATAATTTGCCCCAACATACATCATTAAGCTGGTAGATTCAGGATTCAATAAGTATGCAGCTTCCAGATTATATTTACCCTGAGTGGAAATATTAATGTTCTCAGGAGACAAATACCGACGCGTTTCATGTTCAAACCCAATTCCATACCCTGAGTATGTCAAGGGAGAAAGATACGGATCCAGAAAACTTGCCGTAGTAAGTCCTAAAGTATTCGTATTTGTAATCAACAAGTACTTTTTTTCTTCCGTATTTTGAGCGTTAGCAAAAATACAAAATGAAATGAACCATAAGAGAATCGTTTT
>Ga0302288_1001951_pt1 | contig 12597 bp, 9 predicted proteins | sample III_Fen_N1_1_FD_194549 | JGI IMG/M metagenome (GOLD analysis project Ga0302288, IMG submission 194549) | Peat permafrost microbial communities from Stordalen Mire near Abisko, Sweden - III_Fen_N1_1 | ecosystem: Environmental > Terrestrial > Soil > Wetlands > Permafrost | place: Sweden: Abisko...
ATGGCAAGTCATGCCCAACCGGCTATCGAACAGATTGAAAAAGAATATAATACATCCATTGCACATTACGATATCCGCTTTTTAAAACCATTGGATGAAGTCATGCTGCACGAAATAGCCGGGAAATTCAATCAAATTATCACCATTGAGGATGGCGTTATTCAGGGAGGATTCGGAAGTGCCGTCCTGGAATTTATGTCCGATAACAAGTATGCCATTCAGGTTAAACGGCTTGGCATACCCGATAGTTTTATCGAACATGGTACTCCGGAAGAACTCTATACCATGTTGGGACTCGACAGTGCAGGCATTGCAAAAAGCATAGCTGAATGCCTGAAAGGGTCGAAGAGCTTGAAGGGTTTGAAGAGTTTGAATGTTTGAAGAGTTTGAGAGTTTGAAGCATAGATGAGCCATGGGAATTTCCTGTGGCTTTTTTAAAATCGTTTTATCAATAAATAATCCGGTTAGAGAGTTAAAATGAATCTTTTTTTTAAACCTTTGCAATCTATATAAATAAAGAAAAACATTTACTTACAGCTTTAAATTAAGTAAGCTTAAATTGGCACCAACACACATAGCAATACAATCACTCGTAAAATAACAAATTAGTAATCGTCGATATTTAATGATCTATTTGCGAACATAAAAGCGCATAAATTCTTACATATCAGCATTCCGTCAATTATTGATTTTAATTTTTAATTACTTACAAATCAGTATTTCCCATGAAAAACTTTTTTATTATTCTTATATTAGCTTTTTCCTTACATGTTTGTTCCCAATCAACGCCTCCTGTCAAAGAACCGTTAATCAAATCGGTCAATCATCAGGGGAATACCCCATTGACCAGGCTACTCACCGCAGCAAAGTGGAATGAGTTGTTTCCGAACAGGCATGGTCGCAAGCCTAAGAATCCTAAAGCATCAGCCACTGATTTCTATTCCTTTAAAGCTTTTGTTGCAGCAGCAAGGTTTTTCCCCGATTTTCTTACCGGTACTCCGGTGGTTCAGAAACGTGAACTGGCTGCTTTCCTGGCGAATATAGCTCAGGAAACCAGTGGCGGTTGGACTGAAGCTCCGGGGGGATACTTTAAGTGGGGACTCTATTTTGTTGAAGAAATGGAAGATAGTTCAAAAAATATGTATTCTGACTACACCAAGAAAAATTACCCGCCCGTTTCAGGCAAAAGTTATATGGGCAGAGGACCCAAACAACTGAGCTGGAACTACAACTACGGACAGTTTAGCGAGGCCTGGTATGGATCGAAAGATACGCTGTTGAATCACCCCGAAAGACTGGCGCACGATCCTGTTCTGTCATTTGCCTCTGCCATATGGTTCTGGATGACACCGCAATTTCCTAAACCATCATGTCATTTAATCATGGACGGCAGTTGGAAACCAACTCCCAACGACCTGCAGAAAGGCCGGTTACCAGGCTTTGGGGCTACTGTAAACATTATTAATGGTGGCGTGGAATGTGGAAACGGCACTGAACTTGACAAAACAGCAAACCGCTACAAGTATTACAGGTACTTTTGTAAGTATTTTAATGTTTCACCCGGAGAAAATGTCAGTTGCAGCAATCAGAAACCTTTTGGACAGTAATTATTTTCAGTCTTCGTATCTAATCGTTTCATATCAATCATTCATATGAAAAAGTCATTTCCAAAACAAATTATCCCGATTATTGGAATAACGCTCATCCTGATAGCCGTTTTATCCCGCAGATTATTTATACGGGGATATTCAGCAGATTCGACGTTAAGCTTTCTGGCAGGATTTGCAGTGATACTCCTTAGTTTTTTAGTGCTAAGAGTATTTTTAAAAAGCAAAAAATAAAGTATAAAGGACTTATTCAGAATGCAATAATTTCACACCTTAAATCAGAGTATCATTTCGGATATTCTTTTAACTCCTGTACGTCATTTCTTGTCATGACTATACTCCTACTTATTTCAAAATCTTCCATACGTATGCAAAACTCAGTAAAACAACTACGAAATCAACAGCCATGATAGTAAGTTTTTTATGTTCTACCGGATACATTGTGGCAACATGTCTTAATTCACATGCATGTATGAAGGAATTTTGATCTTATTTTCTATTTTTGCTTTTTTTTATCCCAATCCAACAAAACTAATCAAACTTCCATTTTAGGTATAAAGAGAAACCGGAAGGTATTCCGGGAGAATTCCATGAGGGTTGAAAGAGCCAGACCTAACTGAACCCTCAACCGATCCTCAACCAATCCTCAACCAATCCCTATTATACTTAAAAGAAATGACGGTAAGAAATCAGTGGAATTGTTGTACTAAAAATGTACTTAAATCTAAAACGATGAATGATTTTTAAAGAAATTAAGGCTGTCCGGCTTTTGAGTTAGCTTTGTAGTTATTTTACTACATTATATCTTTTTTATATCTTTGTAAACGACTTTAAATGCTTAGTTCTACAATTCAAAGCTCTATCAATTTCTCATTAGAGCGAGTAAAAAAGTTGGAATTACGTATTCCTGATACATGAATCGGATTAGCAGAACCAATATAAAATTGCTGATTATCTTCCTCGTTTTGCATTGAATTTAAAAGACCAGGAACCACATTAAGCATAATTTTATTTAACTGGATTACCATTTTTATATGAAAAAAATAATATTCAGTATCCTCACAGTTTTTTTTACTTTAACTTGCCTTGCCCAACAACAGGGACAGGACACACTATACCTTAAAAGCGGAAGCAGATACATTGGAAAAATAACGGTTCTTCCTTCAGAGGAAAAAGTTATACTAAAAACTGCAGACAATGAAATTCATTATTTTTTGAAGAATGATGTTTTTAAAATTTCGAAAAGTCATGCCTGGGTATTTAAAAACAATGTCAGTAACGATGATATTTATCCGGCTAAAACAAATAGTACAAAAACAGAAACTACAAATAAAGCGATTTATATTAAAACTTTAGATAAATCATTTCTTATTTTGGATGGTAGTTATGGAATCGGATTAACTAATGAGTCCTTTCATGTTACAAAATTCGATTTGATTGGCAGTTATAATATTTCTAAAGATTTTAATTTTGGAGTTGGCACCGGATATCGATATTACAAAAGTGAAAATGATTCAAAGAAAGTGATTCCACTTTATGCAGATTTAAGATATTTAATCAGATCGTCCAGGAATTACAAATTCTTAGCGTTGGATTTGGGCTATTCCTCCGATATAACAGACAGTTTTCAACTTCTGGGGTATTATGTGAATCCGTCTTTTAATATAGCCTTAAAAATAAGGAATACGACTTTTTTATTTTTAGGGATTGGATATGAAATTCAAAATGTAAGCTATTTATCTGAAAATTACAACAACTTATATTTAACTCTAGGCCTTATGCTTTAATTTAATACTACGGAATTAATGAGCGAATCAAAAAAAGTGGTAATCATTGGGGCAGGTGTTGGGGGTATTGCTACCTCTGTTTTTCTTGCTCAGAATGGATTTACTGTTACAGTTGTTGAGAAAAATGCCAATCCGGGTGGGCGTTGCGGACAAATGATCCAGGAAGGACATCGCTTCGACCTTGGCGCAACCATTTTGCTTATGCCTTCGATCTACCGGAAAGTTTTTGCATGCCTGGGAATGGACATGGACAAGGAACTGGAAACAACTTCGCTTGAGCCTGTATACAAATTGTTTTTTGGTGATGGTACCGACTTTGCCTTTACCAGGGATATAGAAAAAATGAAATTGCAGCTGGAAGCTATTGAACCGGGGAGTTTTTCACACTATGAGCGCTATGTAAAAGAAGGATATGCATTTTTCAATCTTTCCTTGGATGGACTGCTCGGCAGAAACTTCTACCGGTTGTTTCAGTTTATCAACTTTAAAAGTATCCGGCTTCTTATCCTACTAAAAACATGGATGAGACATACCGATTACATAAAGCGGTTTTTTACCGATACACGCCTGCAAATGGCATTCACCTTTCAGAATATTTATGTTGGACAGAACCCGTACAAACAACCCGCCTTTTTCTCCATGCTTCCGGGAGCAGAGATTGCTGAAGGCGCTTTGTTCCCAAAAGGCGGCATGCACACCATAGTGGAAAAACTAATGGCAACAGCTATTGATCTTGGAGTTGAGTTTCAATATAAAAAACCTGTATCCAACATAATTGTCAGTGGGAATAAAACAGAGGGAATACAACTGGAAGATGGGACAACTATAAACGCTGATGTGGTAATTGCCAATGCCGACTTACCGTATGTTTACAGCCAGTTATTGCCTGAAAGCAGGTTATCACGCCGCTTGAAGAAAAAAGAATACTCCTGTTCAGCCATTGTTTTTCACTGGGGTATTGATAAAGTGTACCCGCAGTTGTCGCATCACAGCGTGTTCCTGAATGATCCTTACAAACAGGGCATGGATCAGATATTCAATGAAAAATCATTATCCGTTAATCCAAGCTTTTATATTCATGCACCGGTCCGTACCGACAAGTCGGCTGCACCTGAGAATCAGGATACGCTGTCGGTTATTGTGCCCGTTGGGCATATGGATAAAAAACATAACCAGGACTGGCAGATGTTGAAACAAACCGCCCGTGATGGAGTAATCCGCAGACTAAAGGAAGCAGGATTGACAGACATTGAGGATCACATTAAATTTGAAACCTCATACCTGCCTAAAACCTGGGAAAGCTACTGCAATGTAACAAATGGTTCTGTCTTTGGAAGTCTGAGCCATACTATATTTCAAATGGGATACTTTCGTCCGCATAACAGGCACGACAAGTATAAGAATCTCTACTTTACAGGGGGAAGTACACATCCGGGAAATGGGATTCCATTGGTACTACTATCGGCGAAACTAACCAGCGAACGCATTCTGAAAGAGAACCCCCAACCCCTAAAGGGGAGTTAAAGAGTAAAATTAAGAAGTGATTTAAAAAAAGTTTAATTATTCCGGATACTCCATCCTATATTATTATATTGGAGTAAGGGGTCAATAATCAATATGAAATAAATATCATGGAACCAACTATTCAATCGGAAATAAGTCTATACTGGGATATATTTCATTCCATCAACTTTGATAAAATCATTGATCATCCCAATATATTGATTGCTGCTCATTTCTGGGAACCTGAACGGTATGAAGCGGCAAAAGTCTGCTATAAGTTCATGCGCGCCATTGATGATTTGATTGATAATTACAAAACAGAACACAAGTCCATCGCATCATCCGAAATGGCGAAGCTGGAAATGAATGTGAATACCTGGATAAATACAATTCTCCTGGCCGCACAGAACAATCCGGAACAAACAGAGCTTATTGAAACAGTAACTAAATTCTGTATTCCATCATGGCCCCTGGAAGCATTTGCCAAATCCATGATTTATGACATTCACAACGATGGTTTCCAAACTTTGCAGGATTACCTGGATTACGCAGGTGGAGCATCAGTTGCACCGGCTTCTATCTTTGTGCATTTATGCGGGTTGACCAAAGAAAACGGAACATATATCCCACCGGCCTTTGATGTCAGGCAAGCAGCTACACCCTGTGCCATTTTCAGCTACCTGGTTCACATTATCCGCGACTTTGTGAAAGATCACACCCATAATTTGAACTATTTCCCGGATGATTTAATGAAGAAGTACCATCTTGACAGGACCAACCTGTTTGAAATGGCAAATGGAAGTACGATAACACCGGGGTTCAGGGAGATGATCCGGGAATTATATACCGTAGCTGATACCTACCGGATAAAGACGTTTGAAGTCATGCAGGAAATCATGCCTATGCTTGAACCCCGCAGCCAACTGAGCCTTGAGATTATCTTTGACCTGTACCTCATGGTCTTCGAGCGTATTAACATTGAAAACGGAACATTTACTACCGAAGAATTAAATCCTACACCTGAAGAAATAAAAGAAAGGGTGAGGAAAGTAATTACTAAATTCGCAGAGATCTAATTACAGGGATGTTTGCACCTGACAGGATGGCCATTAAGTCATCCTGTTATTGGTTAATTCCAAGTGTAAAATAGAATTATTCCCTCCCATTTTACAATTCCCTCTTTCTTTGTATCTTTGCAGTCCGAAATGGGAAATTGGTTGATTGGTTAATTGGTTAATTAAGTTGATTAGTTGATTAAGTTAATTAAGTTAATTAGTTGATTGGTAATTTAGAGGAATAATCGACACCAAAAAACTTATTAACAAATATCTTTCAACTTACAACGCATCAATTAACCAATCAACTTATTCAACCAATTAACTTAATCAACTAAACACCAAACAATGGCCGACGATAAAAAAGTAATATTCTCCATGGTGGGAGTCAGCAAGGCTTTTTCACCACAAAAAAAAGTATTGAACAATGTCTACCTTTCATTTTTCTACGGGGCTAAGATCGGCATTATCGGTCTGAATGGTTCCGGTAAATCCACTCTGCTGAAAATCATTGCAGGTGTGGAAAAAACATTCGATGGCGAAGTAGTATTCTCACCCGGTTATTCAGTTGGATACCTGGAACAGGAGCCTCACCTCGACCCTACTAAAACAGTCAAAGAGATCGTACAGGAAGGTGTGCAGGAAATCGTTGACATGCTGGCCGAATACGAACATATCAACGAACAGTTTGCCGAACCTGATGCTGACTTCGATAAGCTTATTGCCCGTCAGGGGGAATTACAGGATTTACTGGATCATGCTGATGCATGGAATCTGGATAACAAACTGGAACGTGCTATGGATGCTTTACGCTGTCCTGCTGAAGAAGCAATGGTATCGGTACTGTCAGGAGGTGAACGCCGCAGGGTAGCATTGTGCCGCCTGTTGCTCCGTCAACCGGATATCCTGTTACTGGATGAGCCTACCAACCACCTTGATGCAGAGTCCGTGGAATGGCTTGAACATTACCTGCAACAATATGCCGGTACGGTGATTGCAATTACCCACGACAGGTACTTCCTCGATAATGTATCGGGATGGATACTGGAGCTTGACCGCGGTGAAGGCATTCCATGGAAAGGGAACTACACTTCCTGGTTGGAACAGAAGACCACCCGTATGGCAGGCGAAGAGAAACAGGCAAGCAAGCGTCGCAAGACATTGGAACGTGAGCTTGAATGGGTCCGTATGGCTCCAAAGGCAAGGCATGCCAAAGGCAAGGCCCGTCTGGAAGCATACGACCGCTTAATCAATGAAGATCAGAAAGAGAAAGAAGATAAGCTGGAGATATTTATACCGAATGGTCCACGTCTTGGGAATAAGGTTGTTGAAGCTATCGGTGTATCGAAAGCATTCGGTGAAAAGCTACTGTTTGAAAACCTTAACTTCATGCTTCCTCCAAATGGTATTGTAGGGATTATAGGACCAAACGGTGCCGGTAAAACAACCCTGTTCCGCCTGATGATGGAACTCGAGAAAGCAGATAAAGGTACATTCGAAGTAGGTGAAACAGTAAAGATAGGATATGTGGATCAAAGCCATGCCGATATTGACCCTGAGAAAACAGTTTACCAGGTAGTATCGGGAGGAACTGAATTTATACGTGTAGGTGGAAGAGAAATAAATTCACGTGCATACCTGTCACGATTCAACTTTACCGGCGGTGATCAGGAAAAACTGTGCGGCATACTATCGGGCGGTGAGCGCAACCGCTTACACCTGGCAATTACCCTTAAATCGGAAGCGAATGTATTGCTGTTGGATGAACCAACCAACGATATCGACGTGAATACACTGCGTGCATTGGAAGAAGGCCTTGAAAGCTTTGCCGGATGTGCGGTAGTCATCTCCCATGACCGCTGGTTCCTGGATAGAATATGCACACACATTATTGCTTTTGAAGGTAATTCGGAGATTTTTGTTTTTGAAGGTTCGTATTCCGAATACGAAGAAAACAAACATTTGCGCCTTGGTGATGACGGACCTAAACGGATACGATTCAAAAAACTGATCGTGTAGGCTTAAGAACATGAGTTCCTTTTAAGATGCTTAACACAAAGTAAAATGCGCTATCCCGGTTTAAACAGGATAGCGCATTTTTGGTTTAATAGAAATGAATTGATTTTGAATTACATTCCGTCTTCAATGTTCCACACAAATGCCCTTATACCCATTCTTTCGGAAGTGGCATCCAGTGCACGTAAATCATCCAGGACAGGTTTTACTTTTGCATCATCTACCACTGTTAGGATGGCAGTATTCAGTGCCGGCCAGGCATGCGTACCGAAATGAGGTTCGCCGTTTACACTACCACGACCAATAACCGATTCCCAGCCACTATACCCACGCACATGATTGATGGACAGAATAGCAAGTACCTGTTCGTAGTAAGCCTGATCGAATGATATAAATATTGATTTCATCGTTCTTATTTTTAGTTATTAGCCGATAATTCGTTCATTTTCTTTTCACGTGCTATGCGTTTCAGTTTTCTATGCTGACGTTTAACTCCACTGGCTGCAAAAAGAGTGTACAGGGTAGGTACAACTACCAGAGTCAGTATCGTTGAAACGGACAACCCCCCGATTACAGTAACAGCCATAGGTTTCCACATTTCAGAACCCTGACCGCGGCTTATTGCCAATGGCAACATACCCAGAATAGCAGTCAGACTGGTCATCAATACCGGGCGTAAACGTGATTTACCACCGGTTACCACCGATCGGATAATTCCCATGCCACGTTCCCTGTTCAGGTTGATATAATCCACCATAACAATCCCGTTCTTCACCACAATCCCCACAAGCATAATCACTCCTACGAATGTCATTACATTGAACGTGGTTCCCGACAGCCATAAGGCCAATACTACACCTGATATTCCAAACGGAACAGAGAACATAATGATAAACGGATAAGTCACCGATTCGAACTGAGAAGCCATAACTACAAACACCAGCAGAATAATGATCAGCAGCAGTGCACCCAGATCGCCGAACGATTCCTGCTGGTCTTTGAATGAACCAGCAATTTTAGTAGTAATTTCAGAGGGTATATCTATCTGGGCAAGTTGTGCATTAATATCTTTCACAGCTTTATCGAGCGTAGTTCCCGAAACAGTTGACGAAACAGTAATGATTCGCTGACGGTTTTTACGTTCAATGGTAGGCGGAGTGAAACGTTCCACTACTTTACCCAAATCTTTCAGCCGGATAGCCTGACCCTGGGCATTGTAAATAAGGATATTTTCAATCGCTTCAATGGACTGCCTGTATTGAGGGGCATATGCCACCACGATGGAATACTCTTCCCCGTCTTCCCTGAAAAGCGAAGAGGTAATACCATTTATTCGGTTACTCAAATAATTGGAAGCAGTGCTGATATTCAATCCGTTTAAGGCTAGTTTCTCCCTGTCAAAATCAACCTGATATTCAGGAGTATACTCTTCGCGGCTGACAGTGGTATTTACCAACCCTTTAACCTTAGCGATACGTTTTGATACTTCTGCAGCTACTTTATCCGTCTGAGCAAAATCATACCCGTATATTTCAACATCCAACGTAGATTGACCACCCATCATGCTCATACCACTTCCTGCGTTAACTGTTGATTTGCGTATTTCCGGCAACTGTTTTATATCGTTGCGAATACTGTCGGTTATAGCAAAAGCTGAACGTTTACGATCCTTCAGGTTTACAAGCCTGATAGAAAATGTACCTACATTGCTTGAATTTTTACTGAATAACGATCCGTATATATTCTTGCTGCTTGCCTGCCCTACACTATAATTAACCATGTCTATTTCCGGATATTTCTTACCCCATTCCGTGTAAAGTTTCTGACACACAGCTTTGGTAATCTCCATCCTTGTTCCAATAGGTAGCTCAATGGTAGCAGATACTACGCCACTATCCTGTGCAGGGAAGTTTTCTGTACCCACCCAACCTACAGCAAGTGGGATAATGCTGACAAAGAAGAATACTGAAGCAGATGCCAGTATTGTCTTTTTATGACGAACTGCCCAGTTAACCAACTTAGCATAATTTTCATCGAGCTTATCCAGAAAGCGCTCAATGGGTCCATATACAAAATTAAATCCTTTGCTGCGTTTGGGATCCATCCGTAACAACTGGGAAGCAAGCATAGGGGTCAGGGTCAATGCACAAATCATTGAAACGCTGATAATAATTGTTACCATCCATCCAAGTTGCGAGAACATAACACCTGCCATTCCCGAAACCATTGTTAGTGGAAGGAATACAGCAATAATAGTCAGTGTAGAGGCAACAATAGAAAGACCAACCTCATTGGTTCCGTTAACAGCAGCGGTCTTAGGCCTGCTGCCACGTTCGATGTGGGTGGTAATATTTTCGAGTACCACAATGGCATCATCCACCACTAACCCAATAGCCAGCGACAAAGAACTAAGCGAAATGACATTCAGTGTACCACCGGTGAGAGCAAGGTAAATAAACGCTGCTATCAACGAAATTGGAATGGTCAGAATGATAATCACTGTTGCACGCCAGCGTCCCAGGAAGAACAGAACCACAATCATTACAAATAAAAGGGCATATATCACCGTTTCAGCCAAACTATCCACCGTGCGGAGAATATTGTCAGACGTATCCCCGATTACACTAAGCTTTATATCCGAAGGAAGGCTCTTCTTAATCTGAGGCAACATTTTCAGTACATCTTTGGCAATCTGAACTGTATTGGCTCCCGATTGTTTTTGAACAATGATAGCAGCACCCTGTTGTCCATTCGTATAACTTTCCTGCATACGTTCTTCATGCTTGTCACTGATTACTGCCACATCGGATAGCTTCACGGTTTTACCATTGAAGTTTCCAACCACTATATTATTCATTTCAGAAGGATCCTTAAACTCTCCCTGAACACGAAGTGCATAGGTATCACTCCCTACATCCATCGAGCCGGCAGGGGTATTCACATTTTCCGTGCGGATAAATTGTGCAAGTGCTTCTATTGTCAGGTGATATGCTTCCAGCTTAACCGGATCAACATACACCTGAATTTCACGCTGTGGAGCACCACTGATAGAAACTGAACCCACTCCGTTAATACGGGCAAGTGGATTAACCACTTTTGTATCCAGTATTTTATAAAGCGCCGGCAAGCTCTGTCCGGCAGTAGCCGAAAGCATGATAACCGGAATCATATCTGTACTCAGCTTGAAGATAATCGGATTCCCCGCACCTACCGGCATGTATGATTTCACCAGATCCAGCTTGTTCCGGATATCATTGGTAACCACATTCAGGTCAAGTCCATATTCAAACTCCATCGTAATAATCGAACGGTTTTCCTTTGAAGTGGAGGTTATGTTTTTCAGGTTTGAAACTGCATTCAATGAACTTTCAAGTGGGCGTGTCACATTTGTTTCAACATCCGAAGCACTTGCACCCTCATACGTTGTCATAACCATAATCGAGTTTGATTCAATCTTGGGCATCAAATCAATCGGCAATTTATTGTAAGAGAAAAGACCCAGAATAACAACAGCGATAAATATTATCGAGGTCATTACAGGCTTTCTCACCGAACTTTCGTATAAACTCATATTTTTTTATTTACTATTTATTTATTTACAATTTACTATTTGTGTGTAACTAATCAACCTATTAACCAATTAACTAATTAACTAATCAACCAATCAACCAATTAACTAATTAACCAATCAACTAATTAACCAATCAACTTACTTCACAAGTTTTGCACTGGCTCCATCCACCAATTTAGCCTGTCCGGCAACAACTACCTGTTCGCCAGCCGATATTCCTGAAATAATTTCATAGTCACTATCAATACGTCGCCCGATTTCTATTGGTTTGTATTGGACTTTTCCTTCGTTGTAAACATAAATAAACCGTGCTCCCGAACCGGATTGTTTAATGACTGACTGATCGGGCACCATAATGCGTTTTACTTTTCCAAATTCAAGTGTTACGCGGGCAAACATTCCCGGACGAATCTTATTGTTGTTGTTATTCAATCGGATCTCAACCGGAAAGGTGCGTGAATTTTCATCAATAGTCGGATAAATCAGACTCACTTTACCCTGGAATTTAGCTCCCTGGAATATATCAAACTTCACATCAATGGGCATCCCCAATTTCATTTTTGAATAGAATGATTCCGATACATTGATCATGATCTTGACAGGATTAATGCTCATAACTACCAGCACCGGTTTCTGGCCTGAATACATATCACCGTTATAATAATTACGTTCAGTAATCACCCCGCCTATCGGGCTTAACAGGAAAGTGTTTTCAGACATGTTTTTCATATTCGTCTGTGCAATATCCAATTGAAGTTTTGCATTATCAAGTTCCTGTTGTGATGCTCCCCCCACATTGAACAGTTCCTGTGTACGCTTATAGGTCCGTTTTACATTTTCAATTTGTGATTCCATGTTCGACAGGCTGGCAACATCCATTTGTACCAGTTTCTGCCCCTTAGCCACATGTTGACCCACTTCAACCAATATATGACGGATACGTCCGGGGGCTGAAGGAGCAATGCTGTTTTTATCCTGTGGTTCAACCGTTGCGGTTAGTTCATTGCTTTGTTCTACATTTTTCTCTGTTGCTTCCTGAATACGTATATTCGGAATTT
>Ga0302288_1001953_pt1 | contig 12584 bp, 10 predicted proteins | sample III_Fen_N1_1_FD_194549 | JGI IMG/M metagenome (GOLD analysis project Ga0302288, IMG submission 194549) | Peat permafrost microbial communities from Stordalen Mire near Abisko, Sweden - III_Fen_N1_1 | ecosystem: Environmental > Terrestrial > Soil > Wetlands > Permafrost | place: Sweden: Abisko...
TTGTACCAGTAGTAATTGAACAATCAAGCAGAGGCGAACGTTCTTTTGATATTTTTTCAAGATTATTAAGAGAAAGAATCATATTTTTAGGCACACCGGTTGATGACATGGTTGCAAACTTAATCGTTGCACAAATGTTATTATTGGACAGCGAAAATCCTGAAAAAGACATTATGTTGTACATAAACAGCCCAGGCGGTAGCGTTACTGCAGGTTTTGCTATTTATGACACTATGCAACACATTAGAGCAGACGTAAGCACAATTTGCTTGGGTCAAGCGGCTAGTATGGGTGCGTTCTTGCTTTCAGCAGGAGCGAAAGGTAAGAGAATGGCTCTTCCTCACTCACGTGTCCTAATCCACCAACCACTTGGCGGAGCTCAAGGTCAAGCTACTGATATCGAAATTCAGGCAGCTGAAATTGTAAGAATTAAAAAATCATTGAACGAAATTCTAGCGACAAACACAGGTCAATCTTTGAAAAAAATCGAAAAAGATACAGACAGAGATTATATCATGACTCCAGCAGAAGCGCTTGAATACGGTATGATTGATAAAGTTGTTTCTAGAGAAGAAATTCTGAAATCGAACTAGGAGAAAAAAATGTCAAAACATGATGACAGCAGATTAAAATGTTCATTTTGCGGAAAAACTCAAGACCAAGTAAAAAAATTAATTGCAGGTCCTGAAGTTTACATCTGCGATGAGTGTGTTGAACTTTGTAATGAGATTTTGGACGAAGAATTTTTTGAAGGCAAAGATAAAGATGCAAAAGCTGATAAAACTGATGCGCCTGCTGAAAAACCAATTCCGAAACCAATCGAAATCAAGGCTCACCTTGATGAACACATTGTTGGACAAGACGATGCGAAAAAAGTCTTATCTGTTGCCGTATACAACCACTATAAAAGACTAAAACACAACAAAACCGAAGGCAAAAAGAGTGGGATTGAGATTCAAAAATCAAACATCTTACTTGTTGGACCAACAGGAAGCGGAAAAACTTTGCTTGCTCAAACGTTGGCAAAAATGCTTGACGTTCCATTTGCTGTAGCTGATGCTACAACATTGACTGAAGCTGGTTATGTTGGTGATGATGTAGAAAATATCTTGCTTAGATTGCTTCAAAGTTCTGACTATGATGCAGCTAAAGCTGAAAGAGGAATAATTTACATCGATGAAATCGATAAAATTGCACGTAAATCTGAAAACACATCAATAACAAGAGATGTTTCAGGTGAAGGCGTTCAGCAAGCTTTATTGAAAATGATTGAAGGCACGGTTGCGAATGTTCCACCTCAAGGCGGAAGAAAGCACCCTCATCAAGAATTTATCCAAATTGACACTAGCAATATCCTATTTATCGTAGGTGGTGCATTTGTGGGCTTGGAAAATATCGTTGAAAGACGTGCTGGAGACAATTCTTCAATGGGATTCGGCTCAAAAGCACCTGCAACTAAAGCCGAAAAAGAAGCGATTACTGCAAAAATGTTGAAGAAATTACAGCCTGAAGACTTGTTGAAATTTGGTCTTATCCCTGAATTTATCGGACGTGTGCCGATTTATGCAGTGCTTGATGCGTTGGATGAAAAGACTTTGAAAATGATTTTGACAGAGCCTAAGAACGCTGTGTTGAAGCAGTACAAATGCTTGCTTGACATGGACGGCGTAAATCTTGAGTTTGAACCAGAAGCGGTTGATTTAATTGCGGCCGACGCGATTAAGAGAAAAACCGGCGCGAGAGCGTTGCGTTCAATCGTTGAAGAGATCATGCTTGACGTAATGTATGATGTTCCTTCAAAAGAGGGCTTAAGCGATTATACAGTTACTGCTGATATGGTTAAAAACAGAAACAACGCTGAATTAATCCAACTTCCGACAAAGAAAGATTTGTCTAAAGAAGAAATCGCGTAACGAATAAATTAAAAAAAATAAAACTTATAACTCTACTAAAAAGCCAGATGTTATAAGTTTTATTTGCTTACTTTTTTTACAAAAAAAGTAAGGGCAACTTGCCTGCACAAAAGTTTCACAAACAAATTAACCGCTAGTATAGTCGAAGGATTGCTCAAGCAATCGTTTGACTATACTAGCGGAACCATAACATTAATATAAAACATTAAGAAATATTGAACAAGCTTCTGTCCGAATATTATTGGGCTTTACCGATATCTAATATTTGTGCAGTCAATTTTTTCTAGAACATATCCTTTATATATAAATAACGACGAGGATACCTATGGGCAAAAATTCTATTGAAAAGCAAAATTATGCAAACAACCCGAAAGTGTTGTTTACTAAAAGTGGCTATACTCGTCCTGATTTGAACAAGCTTGCAATTTTTGATTATAATAAAACCTGCCCAAAAGACAAAACCGCTATTTTTATTGACAAAATACATAACAAGGCAGTAGTTGATGCAGAAGAAAAATTTAGCGAAAAAGCTGCTGCAAATTTCAAAAAAGCACTTATACTCAACAAGGCAAAAGAGCATAATGAAGCAATTGAACGCTCTACTCTTAGAATAAATGGTAAGATTGAAAATTTTAGTCAGGGTCCTGTTTACGATTGCTGGGTTTTGACAGGTGCAAGAGCACTTGCCAGTCCTACAAATGGAGCCGAGATAATCAAAAATTCTATTTCGCAGAACAAAAATGGGAGGGTAACCGTAAAATTGCCTGGCTACAACGAGAGTTACACATTTAAGTCTAAGCAAATTATTAAAGCCGAAGACAGATTATCCAGCGGTGACGATGACGCTAGAGTAATTGAAATGGCCGTTGAACAGCATCGCCTAAAATTGGTTAAAAGCGGCTATAATATCTTAGAAGAAAATAAAAATGACCTAATTGATCCGGATTCTCCTTTAGATATTGGAAACGCAGGCGAAATTTTTACAGCACTCACCGGCAGAAATTATGATTTACTTTCTGAAGTTGAACCTATTGAAAGCAGCACGACCGACTGGGCAGATCACTTTTCCAGCAAAAAAAATAATGAAAAATATTTGTCCTTAATTCAAAAAAATCCTGACAAATATGCAACTTCAATCTCTTTTTTAAAGGAGAGAGGCCCCATGCTTTACGCTCATGCATATAGTATCAAATCAGTTGATAATTATTCTGTAAACATAGTTAACCCTCTTAATACCTCAAAAGAAGTAAAAATACTAAAGCCAGATTTTTTGGATAACTGCAGCGAAATGATTATGTTGGACACATCGAAAAAAAACAAATAGCAAGGCAAAAAATCGTTCGTCCTAATTTGTAACAATGTTTCAAGAAACCCTTAACACCTTCTCTTTTTCTATTACAATTGTAATGAGGAAATTTAGAGAGGTTTTGAATATGAAAATTATACCTGTTTTAGGCTGGGCGACAAGGGTCTCCAAGAAAAATCCGCAAACAATCGATTATAGAGCGCTTATGGATAAAAATTCCATTGTGAATTGGGAATCAAAAGCCGCAAAAACGCGCAGAATAGTTGGCACACTAAGACAGTTCAACGAACCCAATCCTAATATTCTTCTCGGTGTTTATGGAATAGAACCTACAAGACTTAATTCTATTAAAAGCTACAAAGAACTACCTTCTTTGGCTGTCAGCACCGCCGACGATTTTAGCAGACCGCATTCAATTGCAGACAAAATAAAAGATTTTATTTGGGATAACTTTTAATAAACCTTTTAAAACACTATTGCGCGCTAGGATTTCGTAAAAACTATCAACGCGTTTGAATATTTGTCTGCGTATATTTTAAAATTTGGTTTGTTTTTTGCCCACAAATAAACGTCGTTTAACCGCTGTTGTTTTTGCGGAAAATGAGAATAAATGTAGTAGTAAGTCTTATTTTTTGGCAAACTGTCTAAATATTTTATGTACTCAGCAGAATCATTTATCCGCAGTTTTTCGTACTCAACATTTTTAAAATTATAATTCTTTTTATAAAACAGATAAGAAATCGTCGAACCATCTGGAATATAAAGCACATCGCCCTCTTTTATCATACTTTGAGCCATATTGAGAGGCGAAACTATGTCTTCTTTATCAAAATCCTTCAGTGCCAACTTATATGTGGTATTGATAACTGTGGGAAGAGCGAGAAATAAAACAATTACAAAGTACAAAATATAATTGACGGCTCTGTGTTTGAAATTTACGTAATCTAAAATCGAAGCGGCAAATAAAATACAGATTGGGATAAGGTACAAGCTAACTCTGGACTCCAAAGGATAAATATGAGCGTAAGAAAGCACGACAGCTGTGATTACAGGGAAGAGAAGAATTAAAGTCTTTTCACTCTTAATATCAAATAACTTCAACGCTAGTGCGATTAAAAATGAGAAAAATATAACAATAAAAGTGAAGCTGTAAGAGAAATAATTCACCACCAGCAAATAAAAATTGCTGAAATTTTTGGCTATAAAACCGTTTTGCCAATAGGTGTGTAATTCCGCACTTGATGCCAGATGGTGCTGCAAAAGGTAAAAACAAACAAAACTAATAATAACTGGCAAGAACAGTATAAATATTTTTTTGTATTCATTTTTTTTCTTAAAAAATAACGTGCAAAATACGGCAAACAAAGCGAATACTGAAGTAAAAGACAACCAAATTGAAATCGCGTATCCTGAGCCAATCAAAAGGAGGTTTTTCACCTCTGTATTTTTTATTTTTATATAAAAATAACTTGTTAGGAGACTTAAAAACACCAAAACATCTGAACTGTACTGCTTGAATTCCTGAGAATAATAAACCAATCTGTAATTGAAACAAAACAGAATCAAAGCTAGAAAAATCGAGCTTTTTTTACTCAAAACACGCTTGGACAAATCGTAAAAAACGAATATTGATAAAACAGATAAGAACAACGGAAACAACCTCAAGGCACCCTCAACACTCGGTATGATTTTTGCAAAAACACCCGAGATTACCAAAAACAAAGGAGGCGCAGCCTGCGCATAAAGCAGAGGTTTAAAGCAATTCATAATATTAAAATCAGCGATATTCAACGCCAAAGCGCATTCATCGTTCCAAAACGGGCGATTAAACGAGTAAACAACCCTTAAAATAATCCCGATAAGAATTATTGGCAAATAAATTTTTACACTGCTTTTCGTTTTAAAATCTTTGAACATAGTTCAATCCTCAAATTTTTACTTTAACTAACAATGAACGCTCGTCTTGGTATTTCTCCAGCACTTTCAAGTGGAAGTCTTTTAAATAAGACTCAAAGTTTTCAGGGATAGCTCTGAACTTGGAATTGTGCGAATATTCCCAGCCGAACACGAACCAATAATCGTACCCCTTTGGCAAAGAATTCATAACGCTGTAATAATATTCCTTGTCATATCGGGTTATTGGGATAATTATAACCTGTTTGGGTTTGAATTTGTATACTTGAGAGTAATAAATAAAATCAGCCTTGGTCGAACTGTTAACCACCAAAATATCTTTGTCATTATAGCGTTGCGCCAGTTTTGAGAAAGTAGTAATTGCGTCAGTTTGTGCAAACGCATCTTGTTTCAAAAAACTGCCCACATAAGGCAAATTGTATTGAGAAAAATAAGTTAGAAAAAATACGCCAATTATAAAACTTGTTATTTTTCTTGTTCCTGAGAGTAAATCCAGCGGTTTAGAAATAAACAATAGAACTATCGGCAACAAATAAAGTGCCATCCTTTGCCATATCGGATAAATTTGTAAAAAAGACGCCAAAATAATGCCCAAAAAGCTCAGTAGAATTATCCCGTTTGTTTTGCCCTTACTTTTTGTAAGTAAAATAAAACCGACAATAAACAACGCGACTCCTATCAGAGCAAAATGATTCGGCTCAAAAAAGAAGTTGAAATTCTCTCTAAAAATCATAATGATTTTGTTGATGTTGAATGTTAAAAATCCGCCCTGCCAGTATTCAAAATATGTTGACATGTCCTTAGTCTGGACATTGTACAAAGTCTTGAAATAATACAGCGAAGAAAAAATTATCAAAGGAGAACTGAAAGCCAAAGTTTTTTTATAGTTCACTTTCTTTATTATACAAAATAAAATATACGCCCCAACTACAAAAATACAAGGAAAAGACGCCAGTATCAGCAATACGCTTACAAACGAATACAGAAAACATTTTTTGTAACCGATTTTCTCCAAATCTAATTTGCTGAACAACAAAAGGCTCGCCAAAAATAGACAAACATCAAACGAATACTGCTTAAATTTTTGCGACCAATAAATCAGCTGATAATTTATAGCGAATAGAAAATTAGAAACCAATACGCTGAACTGGGTTTTTAAAACTCTTTTTGACAAAAAATAGAAAAGCACCACTGAGAAAAGACCGCTTGCTAAGGAAATAAACTTTATTGAGAGTTCTCTTATCCCAAACAAGTACGTAACCGCCTTGCTCAACATCATAAAAATCGCGGGAGCTTTCTGGTCGAATTCAAGCGGATGGAAAAATCCGAAAATATTTCGCAGCAAAATACTCGCCGCAAGCGAGCACTCATCGTGAAAGAGAGGTCTCGCAAGCAAGTATGTTTTTACTCTTAAAACAAAGGCCAAAGCAAAAATCAAAAACAGCAATGTCTGATTTATGTATTTTGTCTTTGCTAAAATTCTATTCAACTATTTCTTTGCCTTTGGTTGAAATTTCGTTTTGGATTTTTGCTACAAAAGCATCGATTTCAAACACGCCTATAGGACCGCGCCCGCGGGCACGTATCGCCAAAGAATTTGCTTCGATTTCCTTGTCGCCGATTACTGCAACGTAAGGAATTTTCTTGTCTTGGAGCGCTTCTCTAATTTTATAGTTCATGCTTTCGCTTCTGTCATCAAGTTTCACTCTTATTCCAAGCGCGTTAAGCTTTTTGTAAACCTGTTCAGCAAAATCTGTGTGTTTTTCGTTGCTGATAGGAACGATTGCCACTTGCGTAGGAGCCAACCAAGTCGGGAACGAACCAGCATAGTGCTCAATCAAGATTCCGTGGAATCTTTCCATAGAACCGAATATCACTCGGTGAAGCATTACAGGAGTTTTTAATTGACCGTCTTTATCTTGATACTTAATATCAAATCTTTCAGGCAAATTGAAATCAAGCTGGATTGTAGCACACTGCCAAGTTCTGCCGATAGCATCTTTTACTTTGAAGTCGATTTTCGGACCATAGAAAGCTCCGTCACCTTCGTTGACTTCGTAGCTCATGCCACGTTTATCCATAGCTTCTTTCAAGCCTGCTTCTGCTATATCCCAATTTTCGATTTTTCCTACGTAGCTTTCAGGTCTTGTTGAAAGTTCAACTTCAAAATCCATATTGAATATCGCCATGGTATCTGATACAAAATCAATAATGCTGTTGATTTCTTCAACCAATTGCTCAGGAGTACAAAAAATATGTGCATCATCTTGCGTAAAGCCTTGAACACGAGTTAAACCTGACAAAGCGCCTGATTTTTCTTTTCTGTAAACAGTTCCCAACTCTGCCATTCTAAGTGGCAGTGAGCGGTAAGAATGTCTGTTTGCTTGATAAATCATGATATGGAAAGGACAGTTCATAGGTTTTAGAACAAATTCCTCATCGCCTTCGTGGATAAAGAACATATTGTCACGGTAATGATCCGCGTGACCTGAAATTTCCCACAATTTTGATTTCGCAATATGCGGAGTGTTTACAATGACGTATCCGCGTTTTCTGTGTTCAGTTCTCCAATAGTTTTCGACTTCTTCACGAACAACCGACAAATTTGGGTGCCACATAACAAGTCCGCCGCCGACTTCTTCTCTCACGGAGAACAAATCAAGCTGAGTACCAAGTTTTCTGTGATCGCGCTTTTCAGCCTCTTCCAAGAAGGTCAAATAATCTTGTAAATCTTCTTTGTTTGCAAAAGCTGTACCGTATATTCTTTGAAGCATTTTGTTTTTTTCATCGCCTCTCCAGTAAGCACCAGCGACTTTTAAAAGTTTAATCGCATTATGCTTAATAAAAGAAGTCCCAGGTACGTGAGGACCGGCACAAAGGTCGTTGAATCGAACATTACCCTCTTTGTCCTTAGTCAAGTACAAAGTAGGATTGTCGTTTCTGTGAATTTCTAACAATTCAGCTTTATAAATTTCACCTTGAGCGTTAAATTCTGCTATTTTCGCATCAACATCTTCAACATCGTATTTTTCAAATGCCAAGCTCTGTTTTATAATTTCTTTCATTTTATTTTCAATTTTTTCCAAATCTTCAGTTGTGAAAGAATATCCATCCGTCAAATCAAAATCATAATAAAACCCGTTGTCCGTAGCAGGTCCGATTGCCAACTTTGCGCTTGGGAATAACTCTTGTACCGCTTGCCCCAAAATGTGTGAAGCCGAGTGTCTCAAAATATGTAATGACTCGTTGTTTTTTTCCATAATATCCTTCTTTCTAATTCAGATTGCGAAAGATAACTTTTCCTCCGCTCTTATACTATTTATATCACTTAAAAATGCTAATGTAAATAATTACCAATTATTTTTTTTTGGGTTAAATTGTCTATATGACAAACAATTACGAACAATATTTGGAATTGATAAACCAATTGCTGCAAAAATATTTTGAAGCACAAAAGGATTATATTCACTGTAAATCGGGTTGCTCTCACTGTTGCGAATCCGGTGAATACCCTTACTCTGAAACCGAATTTGAATATCTGATGCTAGGTTATAACACATTGAGCGAACAAGAAAAAGCGGTTGTTCAGGGAAAAATTGAAAGAATAAAAAAAGATAAAATAGAGAACAAGGATAAAGAGTTTCTACACGAATGCCCATTTTTGATTGACAAAAAATGCAGTGTTTACAACCATCGAGGGATAATCTGCCGTACTCACGGATTATTGTTTTTCATTGTCGACGAACACGGGAACTCTAAAAATAAAATTCCCAACTGCGCATATCTTGGACTGAATTACAGTAATGTTTTTGATAAGACTTTAAAAATAATTTCTCTTGAAATGTGGGAAGCCACTGGAATAGAAAAAGAACCGGTTGCTTATAATATTGGATTGAAAGCACTCCTTAGAAACGATTTAGTAAAAGAGTATGGGCTTGAATTTAAAGAAATTAGGGCGCTTATTGATTGGTTTTAATATGAACATTTTTGGTGTATCTTAAAAAGATGATAAATAAATACGAACAATATCTCAATACAATCGGTGCTTCTTTAGATAAATTTTTCGCACAGCAAAAACCTTACATCTTTTGTAAAGAAGGTTGTGCTATCTGCTGCGAAACAGGCGAATACCCTTTTTCCGAGCTTGAATTTCAGTACGCTATGATTGGCTATACCGAGCTTGATGAAGAAAAAAAACAGGTTATCCAAGCAAAAGTGAAAAAGATCAAAGAAGAAAAAAAACTTTCAAAAAAAGTAAGTGACAAAAAATTCCTGCACGAATGTCCGTTTTTGCTTGAGAAAAAATGCAGTATCTATAAACACCGCGGGATTATTTGCAGAAGCTACGGGCTCGCTTATTACACTGAAGATAAAAGCGGCAAAACGACTTTTACTATGCCTTGTTGCGTTGATAACGGGCTGAACTACAGCAACGTTTACGACCAAGAGACAGGAATTATCTCTTCAAAAAAATGGGCAGAGACAGGTATAGAAACTGAGCCGGTTTCTCACAACGTAAGTTTGGATTTTCTGAAAAACAACAATATAACAAAAGAACTTGAGCTGGATTTTGGAGAAGCAAGAGCCATTATTGATTGGTTTTAGCTGTTAAAATTTAAAGTTGGAATGATTGACCCCAAAATGCTCTGCATTTTGTCCTTTTCCATTTGCTTTTATATTTCAGCTTTGTAACTTTATGTAAAGAAACCGGGCTTGTCTATAAAGTTTTCTGACAGATAAGCCGAGATATAAAGTATACAGGTTCACATAGTTGTTGAAAGGGATATATATGTTAAAGAAAATCGAAATGCCTACAAATAATGTTTATGGTGGCGTCGAATTTATATTAAGAGGAGCCAAAAAGCGCCGTTCGATGGCGATGGCGACAGCGAAGATGCTTAATTCAGAAGCAGGAATTCAAACAAGGCTTGTCGCGGTTAAATAAGAAGCGGATTTCGGCAAGAGTAAGCCAAAGGCGACACTCGTCTAAGTGAGGAAAACCACGCTTTTCCGAACTGCCGATAATCCAAGAAGCGGATTTCGGCAAGTGCACCTCGTGGCAAATGTAAGCCTAGGGCGAGCTCTAAACGTCGATGATTCGGATGATAGTTGTCAAATTTTAAAGACCGGTTGCTAAGCAATCGGTCTTATTTTTATCTTTTAAGTGTCTAAACTTTTTTTATGTCGGCCAAAGTCGGATCCAAAAGTCTTCTTCCGACGTTATCAAAATTTATAGAGCAAAGTGTCTTTGAACCGTAAGTGATTAGTTTTTCGACTGTCCCTTTTCCGTATTTTTGGTGAGAAACGATGTCGCCTTGCACAAATTCTTCCGCGTCCGGTTTTGATTCGATATCTGCTGAATAAATCGGAACGATTGGCGTAGACGCCATTCTCACAGGCAAAATATCAAGCGCTGGCGTTGCCAAAGTTTCATCTTCTTGCTCTTGGTTTGTGAAAACTTCTTGGAAAGTCTCTTGAGGCTGCTCGTTTTCTTCCAGTGCTTCTTCAATCAACTCTTCTTCAAATATTTCTTCGACTGCGTCAGTTACTGCGGTTTCAAACGGGAGCTCTTCTACGAAATCTTCTACCAATTCTTCATTTACATCCGTTTCAACAATGTTCAAATCGTCAATAAGATCCAAATCATCTTCTGTCAAATCCTCGGCGGTTAAATCCTCAGGATTGAATTCTTCTTCCATAACCAAATCAGACTTCGGCACGGTATAAATTGCATCAACTTCGCGCTTGATTTCTTCATCCAGCGAATCTTCTTCGAACGAATTTTGAATCGGCTGTGCGAACTGTTCTTCTTCAACAGATTCAATTTGCTCATAGTCAAGCTCTTCGAGTTTAACAATCAAAGGCAAATGATGAGTTGAATTGCCGTAAACAACAAATTCTGATGAATTTAGCTTGGTCAAGAAAGTATTATACCCGGCAAAATCGTTCTGCTGCTGAATCGGAGCAAAAAGAATTAAATCTTTTGAAAGCTGTTTCAATTCTTTTAAATATTTGAACGAATAAGAACAAATCAAAGTTGAATAAGCCTGCTGAGTTGAAAAAATCTGTTTCAAAAGTTTCTTATCAGCGTTTGTGTTGGTTACATTACAGAACACGTAAATTTCTTCGCCCAATTCTGCGATTAAGGAATAAGCATAAGAAATCATTTCTCTTTGAACTTTTTCATCAATGTTTGACAGGTCAAAAACGTTTAGGCTGTTACCTTTCAAAGCTGATTTGAGAGATTTGAATTCGCTTTGTTTTTGAGCAAAAATACCTGCTTCATAATATTTTAGAAGTTTATTTTTGAGCAAGACCAGTTCAACGAGCTCTGTTTCTTCGTATTGTTCATCAACTACGCCTTGGAAAGTTTCAAACGGGATGAATTTCTCAGGCAAAGTTTTGACGTAATTTTGTACTTCCAAGAAAATTTCTTGAATCATAGCCTTGGTTTCAGCCTTTGCGTCATCCAAGCCTCTTTCGTATATAAAATTGATTGTTTCGTAGTTCAAAGGCAGTTTAAAATCTTCCCCAGCAACTATTTTATTTGACGCAAGTTCTGAATTCCCTTCAAAATCGAAAACTAAAACTTTTTTGCCGCTGCCCGCAAGTTGAGAAACGAGATTTTTTGTCAAAATTTGATTGTCTTCAGCCATTTCGGAACAAACAAGTAAATTTTGTTCTAAAAACGCTCTATCAAGAGTTAACTGAGTTCCTTGCTGAGCCAAATCGCCCAATAATATTGGATTTTGAACAGGTAAAAGTTCAAGAAGTTCTTGAGGTCTGACAACCTCCAAAACGCTTTTTATATCAGGAATAGAACCGTTATAATTTGTTATAACGCCATTTTCGTCAAAGTTGAAAAGCAATTTAACAACCGCGCTGTTTCCATTCGAATTCGCTTCAAGATGGATAATTTGCCCGATGAAAGATTGAGCAGAATCTTTAATAACCACAAATCCGGACAAAATTAAGGTTTGTGCAGATGTATCATAACTGATTTTAACCAAATTGTTTTTAACTTCAACTATTTGCATTTTCCAATCCTTCTATGTTTTACAACAATTGTACTATAAAAATAGATTTTATAGCAAAAGGACCGCGCTTATCTGTTTTGGGAGGGTTATATTACGGTTGAACCTGAATTTGGATTATATCTGTGAGAAGGCCCGTATTTCAACTTGAACTGAGACAATGGCAAAGATTTTCTCGCTTTTTTATCAAGCTTGACTGTCGGAGAGAAATTGACCCCTTTAGATTTATAGAGTTTTCCCTGAATATGCCCACTGAGTGTAATCGCCTCAGGCCTTGGCGCAAGATGGAATTGAAAGTTGAGTGCTTTTATGTTTTTGAGAGAAAGCTTGCTTGCATTTCTTCCATTAACTATTAATCCGTGATTAATTTCAGCATTTTTTACTTCCGTCGGGAAAGAATTATCCCAAATAATTAAC
>Ga0302288_1001957_pt1 | contig 12562 bp, 10 predicted proteins | sample III_Fen_N1_1_FD_194549 | JGI IMG/M metagenome (GOLD analysis project Ga0302288, IMG submission 194549) | Peat permafrost microbial communities from Stordalen Mire near Abisko, Sweden - III_Fen_N1_1 | ecosystem: Environmental > Terrestrial > Soil > Wetlands > Permafrost | place: Sweden: Abisko...
ACGAAATGCTATTCGATGACTTTGTAGAAATCGTTGGAAAAGAATCAGAACCCGGAGATTTTCGTTTTGAAATTTGTAAAGACAATAAAGTTGCTTGCAGAGCAAGGGTTGTATTTGAAAAATAGTTTTTTTATTGATGATTATGACTCAAACGCAAAATAATTTAGAAAATCTCATTAAAGTTTAATTCCGACTTTAAAATCTAAAAATCTTATTCTATGGAAAGCAATACATTTGCAGATGATACTAATAAATTTATTCAGAATATTAGTTCGACTGAAATACTACAATGGGATGTTGTAAATTGGGAAAGAGCGATTAAATTTTGGGAGAAGAAACTAGGAACAGATTATTTTGTAGATAAAAAAGCTCTTGAACTCGGTGCTACTGCTGGTGGCATGTCTTTATGGCTTGCCGGAATGGGAGCAAAAGTAGTTTGTTCGGATTTGCAAAATCCTGAGGAGAAAGCATTGCCTTCTCATTCAAAATATAAATTTAAGAATGAGATAGAGTATGTTATTGTAGATGCCCGAGACATACCGTATGAAAACGAATTTGATATTATCATTTTTAAATCGGTTTTAGGTGGAGTTGGTTGGGACAACAGAAAAGATTTACAAGTTAAAGCTATAAATGAAATTTATAAAGCGCTTAAACCGGGTGGTGTTTTACTATTTGTTGAAAATCTTAAGAGTACTGCTCTACATATGATGGCTAGAAAAATGTTTTTATGGTATGGAAATTTGTGGAGATATATAGGGCTAAATGAGATGAATGAAATCTTTGGTATTTTCCCTAAAATAGAATGTAAAACAACCGGGTTTTTGGGCACTTTTGGTCGCTCGGAGACTCAACGGAATTTTTTAGGTAAAATTGACGGAATCATATCTCCAATATTGCCAAAATCTTTTAGATACATAATTTTCGGAATAGCAACAAAATAGATTTTCAACTTTAAAATTGACATACTTAATAAATCAACTATAATATAAAAATAGTTGTATATCATATCTTTAAATTATAAAAAATGGCAAATTATTTCAGTTCACTTCCTCACCGCCTGAAAGTTCAGGAATTAGGAAAATGTGATTTCATGCAAAGCAGCGAATTCGCTGATGGGGTAAAAAAATTAGTAGGTAAAAAAATCGTTATCATTGGTTGTGGTGCTCAGGGTTTAGCTCAAGGACAAAATATGCGCGATAGTGGCTTGAACGTCGCTTATGCTTTGCGCAAGGAGGCAATTGAACAGAAAAGAGAGTCGTGGAAAAAAGCTACAGAAAATGGGTTTCAAGTGGGAACTTTTGAAGAATTAGTTCCAACTGCCGATCTGGTTTCTAACCTTGCTCCTGATAAACAACACACTTCGGTGGTTAATGCTGTTGTGCCTTTAATGAAACTAGGAGCTACCTTGTCGTACTCACATGGCTTCAACATTGTGGAAGAAGGCACTCAAATTCGTAAAGACATTACCGTGGTAATGATTGCACCAAAATCTCCGGCTTCTGAAGTGCGTGCCGAATACCTTCGTGGTTTTGGTGTTCCAACACTTATTGCTGTTCACCCTGAAAATGATCCTAACGGTGATGGCTTGGAAATTGCCAAAGCCTATTGCGTGGGCACAGGAGGTCACAAGGCTGGTGTTCTTCATTCTTCGTTTGTGGCAGAAGTAAAATCCGATTTAATGGGAGAACAAACAATCCTTTGTGGTTTGTTGCAAACAGGTTCTATCCTTTCATTCAATAAAATGATTGAAAAAGGTATTGATGCGGGTTATGCCTCTAAACTTGTACAATACGGTTGGGAAACAATTACCGAAGCATTGAAAATTGGTGGTATCACCAATATGATGGATCGTCTTTCAAACCCTGCAAAAATTGAAGCTTTCAAATTGTCGGAAGAACTGAAAGATATTATGCGTCCGCTGTTTATTAAACACATGGATGATATTTTGTCAGCTCAATTCTCAATAACAATGATGGAAGACTGGGCTGCTGGTGATAAAAACCTATTAGCTTGGCGTGCCGAAACAGGTGAAACTGCTTTCGAAAAAACTCCTGCCGGAAATGTTGAAATTTCAGAACAAGAGTACTTCGATAATGCAGTATTAATGGTTGCTTTCGTTAAATCTGGTGTTGAATTGGCTTACGAGACTATGACTTGCTCCGGTATCAAAAATGAATCAGCTTATTACGAGTCGTTGCATGAAACTCCACTTATTGCAAACACAATTGCACGTAAGAAACTATTCGAAATGAATCGGGTAATTTCTGACACGGCTGAATACGGTTGCTATTTGTTCGACCATGCATGTAAACCGCTTTTGGCTGATTTTATGAAAAAAATTGATACTAATGTTATTGGTAAAAAATTCGATGAAGGAAAAGACGGACACGTTGACAATTTTGAACTGGTAAAAGTAAATGCTGCTATTCGTAACCACTCTATCGAAATTTGTGGAGCAGAATTACGTGCTGCAATGACTGCAATGAAGAAAATTGTAGAATAATATTTGTGATAGAGAGGCAAGGGCCTTACGTCTCTATTATTATAAACCATAAACCACAAGAGCTACTTCGTATTGAAAGTAGCTCTTGTGGTTTTTTAGTATTTCAGGTTTTCTATTTCGGCTCTTATTTCATTAATCACCTGAATAAGAGGAGTATTTGTTTTTTCTGATATTTCTCGACATTCTTCGTATTCGGGGGTGAATTTAAGGAGTTTACCGTTTCTAAAAGCATATTTTACAGTAATCTCACCATAACGAGTGGCAACTTTTTTAAATTCCCGTTGAAGTTCTTCCCGTTCTACTTTATATTTTCTAATGCCTAATGTACTGGTTTCGGTAAACAGAATTTCTTCAATTTGTTCCACCACTTCTTCGTTACAAAGCACGCTCAGTATATTGGCCGGACGGTTTTTCTTCATTATTATTGGTGTAACGAATACATCTAATGCTTTGTTATCAAGTAATTTCGGAAACAAATACGAATAAATCTCCGGATTCATATTGTCGATATTTGTTTCCAATAGGATTAAGGTACTAAGGCTTTTTTTTTTACCTATAATTACCCGTAACACGTTAGGTGTTTCCATGTCCCGTTTGCCCAATCCATATCCGATTTTTTCGATAACAAACTCAGGTGAGCTTCCAAACTCACTGCAAAGTGCTTTTAAAATAGCTGCACCGGTAGGGGTCGTTAGTTCTTTTTTTGCATTTTTGCTGTAAACAGGTACGCCTTTTAGTATCTCAAGTGTAGCGGGAGCGGGGACGGGAAAAATGCCATGAGCGCAATGCACAAATCCACTACCAAGATTGATTTCCGAGCATTGAATCTCGTCAACTTTTAGCAATTCTACACAAATAGCCGCACCGATTATATCCACTATGGAATCCACCGCACCAACTTCGTGAAAATGTACGTCATCAATGGTTTTTGCATGAATTTTTGCTTCTGCTTCGGCCACTAAAAGAAAAATCTTCTTGCTGGCAGATTTTACATAAACACTTAATTCACTATTATCAATGACGTTGTAAATATCGCTTAAGTTACGCATATGCGCATGATCATGAGGCTTTTCAGCATGATGATGTTCGTGGACATGTTCAAGTTCGTGAGAAAACTCATGATGATGACCATGCGAGTGATCGTGTTCATGTTCATGATGATGTTCTTCCTCATGATGATGCTCTTCTTCGTGAGTATGGAGATGAACAGTGAAATCAGTTCCTGAAATGCCTTTTTTTAGACCTTTTTTTATCTCAACATCATATTCGTCGAGATTAATTTTACTTAGTTCGGCTAAGAAAAGACTTTGGTCAATGCCTAAATCCAACAATGCACCAATTGTCATATCACCACTCACACCGGAGAAGCAATCGAAATATAGAATTCTTTTTTCCATCATTTTTTTTATTTTACTACCTACTACTTTCAACAAACTTCAAACTACTTACTACCAACTACTTACTGTTAAGTTCTATTTGTCGGATAATAGTTGCAGCCATAAATCCTGCACCAAAACCATTATCAATATTGACAACAGATATTCCGCTGGCACAACTATTCAGCATGGCCAGTAATGCAGCCAAACCACCAAAATTTGCACCGTAACCAATGCTTGTTGGCACGGCTATTACAGGTTTATCCGTCAATCCACCAACAACACTTGGCAACGCACCTTCCATGCCAGCCACAGCAATAATCACTTGCGCAGTATCTAATCTGTGACTATTTGCCAGCAAGCGGTGAATGCCCGCTACCCCGACATCATAAAGTCGTTCTACGGTACACCCTAATTTTTCGGCTGTAACCACCGCTTCTTCAGCTACCGGAATATCAGAAGTGCCACCGGTTACTACCAGTACCCGAGCTTTACTTTTCAAGATTTCTTTTTGTTGAATAAAAATGGTTCGTGCTTCGGGATAATACTCCATTTCAGGGTGTAAATCTTTTACGGCTTCGTAAACCGATTTTTCAGCTCTACTTGCCATAATATTTGTGCCTTTTGCTAATAAGCGTTCAATTATGCCACGTATCTGCTCGTTGGTTTTTCCGGGACAAAAAATTACTTCCGGGTAGCCCGTTCTAATCTCGCGGTGATGATCCACTTTGGCATATCCCAAGTCTTCGAATGGCAATTGTTTGAGCTGGTTAACTGCTTGTCCAAGCTCCAAATTTCCGGCTTTTACGTTATTGAGTAGTTCAATTATTTGACTTTCCGTCATAGCTATATTTATTTTCAATTACACGATTTAAACTTCCGGTAACATAACCTTCTAATTCCATACAAACATATTGATAACCATACGATTTCAATTGCTTCGAGATTTGATCCAGCAAATTTCCATCAAACATTTTGCTGCGTTCTTCGGGGCTGATTTCAATACGAGCCATTTTCTCGTGACTTCTTACTCTGAATTGCACAAAACCTAATGACCGGAGGTAATCTTCCGATTTATCAATTTTAGTTAGTTTCTCAATGGTAATTCGCTCGCCGTAAGGAATGCGTGAACCCAGACAAGCCAGTGCAGGTTTGTTCCAGCTACGCAAACCAAGTTGATGAGACAGTTCTCGAATATCGCTTTTGGTTAGTTCTGCCATACGCAAAGGGCTGATTACTTTTAGTTCGGATAAGGCTTGAAGTCCGGGGCGATAATCGGACATATCGTCCATATTCGAACCATCAAAAACAATTTTTATCCCAACTTCATTTGCTTTTTCGAGAATTCGACCAAACTCAATTTTTTTACAAAAATAGCATCTATTTACCGGATTAGCCAGCACTTCGTCTTCAATTTCATCGTCGTTAATCATATAATGGGTAATGCCAATTTCTTTTGCCAAATCCTCGGCATCTTTCATTTCCGATTGTGCATTCATAGGCGAAACCAATGTAATGGCAATGGAGTTTTCCTTTAACACATCGTAAGCTACTTTGGCCAGCAAGGTGCTATCCACCCCGCCGGAATATGCCACAGCCGATTTCCCAATATCGGCTATTATTGATTTTAATTTTTCGTATTTTTCTTGTAATTCCATAATGTTATATAGTTTATTTTTTTATTTGTCTAATTTTCCAACATATATATATTGGTTTGTAATTCCCCGAAGGTTTGTATTTTCACAAGTTGATTGAAGAATCTGAAAAAAACTTTTACGTTTTTCATCCGTGTCTAAAGTATTATATTTTTCTTTTGGAAAAAAAGCTCCAACTCCTTCTAAATTTCTGATTCTTTGCATTTTGAAGTTGAATTTATCTAGAAGTTGTATCGCTTCGCAAGGCCAGCATCTGTATTGAGGTACGTCGTAACCCTTAAATTCAGTAAATGTTACATTGTTCGATAATTCATTGCTGAATGATTCAAAATCCGAAAAATGGACTTCCTTCATTTCCAATACAGGATTTATTTTGGGGTATGGACTTAAAAATACAGCGAATATAATTCCATTTGGTTTCAATATCCGCTTACAATGATTAATAGCTTTTGCACGACTTTCTTGAGAAACTATGTGATACAAAGGTCCCATTAGTAATACTGTATCTGCTGAGTTGTCGGCAATCCAGTCTAATTCAGTTGCGCATGATACTTCATTGAAAATTACATTCTTATTTTTAGAATGATCAATCATGCGGTCGGAAAAAGATTTCAGTGATTTTGCCGACAAATCTACCAAGCCAACATTGCAATCATGTTTCAGTAAAAATTCAGCATATCTGCCTGGCCCTGAACCAATATCCAAAATGGTAGTATGCTTAGGAATATATTCGTTTAATAGTTCGCAAACAAGTTTAAACTCTGCTTCACGTAAAATATTTTCGGTGAGTCGGCTATATTCTTCTGTTACTCCGGCATCATAAGCCGATGCTATTGTATTTTGATATTCAATCATTGAATGTGATTTCTGAATTTAATTTAAAGCCGGCATTACCAACATTTTATCCTTGTAAGGCACTCTCTCTAAATTGTCTGAATAGATACTTTCTAAAACTCCAGTTTCCCAGATATTCTCAGATTTTTCGGTTTTAAATAGCTTTTTGTTATTCATATATAAAAACTCATCGCCCATTAATAAAGCCAAATTTGGATCGTGGATAACTGCCACAATTGTGATTCCTTCTTTGGTGAGATTTCTCAACAATTTCATTAAATTAGTGAGATGGCAAAAATCCAAATGTGTTGTTGGTTCGTCTAATAAAATAATCTTTGGTTGTTGAGCTAATACTCTGGCAATCATTACTAATTGTTGTTCGCCACCCGACAACTCCATGTAGTTTTTATCTTTTAAATGAAGTATTCCGGCTTTTACGAGTGCTTCTTGAGCAATAGTTTTATCCAGTTTACCGGGCATAAGTTTCACATATCCGGCTCTTCCGGTTAATACCACATCTTCTACACCAAACGGAAAAACAGCCTTATGATGCTGCCCTAAATACCCAATAAGTTTTGCTCTTTCAGTTATACTCGTTGTCTTAAAATCGTTTCCAAATATCTGAATTGAAGCATTTTGCGCAGGGAGTACTCCGGCTATAATTTTTAAAAAAGTAGATTTCCCGCTACCATTTCTTCCCAAAATAAAGTTGAGCTTATTTGCTTCAATATTAATTTCCAGATTGTCGAGAACCGTTTTTTCGGAATATCCAAACGTAAGACTCTTCACCCGAATTGCATAATTTATCTGTCCCATCCTACGTTCGATTTTCTCATTATATAAATAAAAACAGGTGCACCAATGAGCATTGTAAATACTCCGATTGGAATTTCGAAATCCCAAACCGAACGAGAGAAATCGTCGATTAGCACTAAAAACGTCCCACCAAAGAAAATGTTTTGAAACACTGCCGTTCGATTATCCGGACCATTCAGCATACGAACTATATGCGGAATAATTAACCCGTACAACCCAATAATTCCAGCTACGGCAACAGCAGCCGATGAAGCTAATGTGGCGGCAAGTACAAATATTAGTTTATTACGTGTAGGGTTAATACCCGATGTACGTGCTTCATCGTCGCCCAAAGATAATACATTTAAACGCCAACGGAAAACAATTATTACTAAAATGCCTATGCTGATGGGGATTACAGACGAAAGAAATTTTGTCCAATTGGAATTGTGCAAATTTCCCATTGTCCAGTAAACAATGCTTTGAAGTTTAAATGGATCGGCTAAATATTGTGTAATAGTTAGTAAAGCTGTAAAAATACCGTTGACAATTATGCCTGCCAAAATTAGAGAAACCATCGATATTTGTCTTTTCTGCGAAGCAATAAGATAGCACAATCCTACTGAAGCAAACCCAAAAATAAATGCCGAAAGTTGCATTGGAAGTAAGCTGGTGGCTATGGCAAAAGCAGCTCCAAATGCTGCACCCGATGAAAGTCCGAGAATGTAGGGCGATACCAACGGATTCCGAAAAACCGATTGCAACGCACCGCCCGAAACCGATAATGCAGCCCCAACAAAGAATGTGAGCAAAACCCGTGGTAAGCGGACATCTAAAATGATGGATTTTGCCAATTGATTAGCGTCTGAATGAGTTGAAAAAAGTTGAAAAAATGATTCTGGAAATCGTACCATGTTTGAAGGACCAATAAACATCGAAATGATGATTACCGGCAATGGCAGACAATAAAGTACTATTTTAGTAATTTTAGTAAGGTTCATTTTTACAAGTTTTTCCCGTAAAGTTTTCTCATCAACAAATCTGTTTCAGCTTTCATCTGCATTGATGTGTACTGCTCAGAATTACACCATTTTGCTAGCATTTTTACAGGTAAAATAAATTTCAATGTCCACAAATCGCAATAAAAAACGGATGGTAATTCATATACTTTCCGTGTCTTTACTGCTTTAATATTTTTCCACTCGTATAAATTAATTATATCTTCAGGATTTTTTCTCTGATTATTCCACATCACTATTATATCAGGATTCCAATCCATAATTTTTTCAAAATTCACAATGGCATGTTCATTTTCAATCGTACAAGCATTTTTTGCCCCGGCCATTTCAATTAATTCATTTACAGTGCTTTTTCTGCCTGATGTTTCTAATTCTCCTTGAGCCCACATAAAATAAACAGTGGACACAAAAGTAGCTTTTTTTACTGAAATAGCTTTTACTTCACTCTTCACAAAAGAAATTAAAGTGTCGGCTCTTTTTCCCGAATCAGTTAACTTTCCAAGATCTTTCATTTCTTTATAAACATCTTCGAAACTACTGATAGATACACCATAAACAGGTATTCCTCTCGACTCAAGTGACTCTATGGCTTCTGTTTGCGATGACCACAAAATAACCAAATCGGGTTGAAGTGCTATCACATTTTCAATGCTAATAAAATCCCAATTACCGGGTGCAGGTAGTTGTTTGTTTTTAATACGATTATCAAGCAGCGCATATTGTTCGGCAGTGCTTTCATCATAAACGCTCGATGGTACACCTACAATCTTATTCTCTACTTTTAGCATATATAATCCAGATAATGCGCTCTCTATCAGGCACACAATCCGTTTGGTCGGTTTTGCAAGTCGAACTTCTTTTTCTCTAAAATCGGTAACAGTTATACTTGCAGCAAAGCCAGCGGGTTTATTTCCCGTTGGCTTGCAGCTAATTAATAGTAGAACGAAGATTAATAGTGGAAATCTAAAATTTCCAATGTTTTTTATCATTATTCAAGTAATGTTTTAAAATTAGAATGTAGCTCTAATACCAGCCATAAACGAAAATCCTGGATTTTGGAATTGCCAAGGCATTTTATATTTATTGTTCGTTACATTATAGAGTTGAGTAAAAAAATCTAACTTATAATTCTCAGTTTTTGCTAATTGTTGAACGATGTTGATGTTTAGCAATGCACCGGGTTTGAAGAATTCACGACCAACAGTGTTGCTGCTGTCATAAAACCCACCGTTGTAATTCAAATACGGACTAACTTGAAGACCAAAATCAGTTGATACGTTTAAACCGATATTTGCTACATTTTCGGGCGAAAAAGGAACTGTTTCACCATCTTTTACTTTTGTTTTCATGTAAGTGTAGTTTGCAAACCATTGAATGTCTGAAGATATACTTTGTTTTACTTCAAATTCTACACCAGTAGATGTTGTACTTCCGGCATTGATGGATTGTGTTTGTGAAGGTGTATTACTAACCACATTGTCTATAATGGCATCTTCTATTGCCAAATGAAATACTCTTGCAGCAAGTTTCAAGTTGAAGGGTAAATTGGCATCAACTCCTGCATCAACACCTAAACCCGATTCAGGTTTTAAGTTTGGGTTCGGTAGTTGTCCATTGCGTCCTACCACACCTAAGTCGGACAAACGGATGGTACCTCCGGTTGATTTCAAACCGGGAGTCAAAAAGCTATTTCCTGCATTGGCAAAAACCGAAACATCAGAACTGATGTTGTATTTTAAGCCACCACTCCAAAGAATTCGTTTCCAGTCGCTTGAAGTGTTTCCCGGAGCATTGCCATCAACCAATTCAATATTGTTTTTGATATAATTTAGTCGAATTCCACCACGACAAATTAAATTATTGAAATGTAATTCTTCTTGTGCATAAACTCCTGATTGTAAGGCTGTAGATTTATTCCCATATGATTTGTAACCTTTTAATGGGTCAGTCCATGTTAAATAATCAGCTCCCTGATAATCAGCCCCAACAGTCAACACATTTTCGTTACCGTGTTTAATTGTCAAAGCAATATCAGCAGGTACAATGTTCTGAACCACACCATTGTTTGATTTTAATGTGTCAATCACACCAAAATTACTTTCTTGCGATGTACGGTCATACTTTCGTAACCCCATATGTGCCTGCAAGTTAATTTTTTCGTTCAGTTCCAATGCATATCCGGCATTTATTGTAGTATAATTATGTTCAAAACCTCTATAAACCCTACCTGCATCACCATTATGCAACGTCTTATTGGCAAACAACGTGAATTTTTGCTTGTCATTTCCGGCTGGAAACCAAGTGACTCCACCATAGATTTTTGTTTTTTTGTATTCAGGATTTTTCTGCATATTTAACCACGACGGTGTTGTGCCATAATTGGTATAATCAGAACTTTCGTAACTTGCACCTACAAAATAATTTAGGTTTTCAGCTTTTCCTTGATGGTAAAACTGACCGTTCAATGTATTGTAGGAACCATAAGCTGTTGAAACACGGGTTTCTGCTTTATCAATTTTCTCTTTCAAAATCAAATTCACAGTTCCGGCCAACGGACTTTGGTTTCCGGCAAAATCTTGCGATAAATAATTGGGATATAGAACTGATGCTGGTCCACGTTGCACTTCAATACGTTCAACTGCCGACAAATCCAAGCTCATTGGATCTACAAAAGCATCTATAGGTAAGCCTTGCAACATATAGGTACAATATTTTGTACCAATACCGCCATACGTTCCCCAGTTGGCATCGTTACGCGAAAGAGCCGAAACCGAAGAGCCAGGATGATACATTATTGCTTCGGAAATGTTCCTATTGCCTTCAATTCCCTTGGCAATTTCTTTACTGTCAATGACATCAATTTTCTGAGTTACATTGCCTGCCGATTGAGGTGTTTTTGAACCTGTCACCACCACTTCTTCAAGTTTTACTGTTTCTTTTTCTTTCGTTTTTTCTTGTGAATAACATAGTAATCCTACTGATAGTAGAATCACTGAGAGGTAAAATTTACGATTCATTGTAATTTGTTATTAATTTGTTAATATTTGATTTATGTAGTTACAAAACTGAATGGTTTGTTTGTAAAATAAATAGTAGTACCTCCTAAAGTGTTTATTTATGAATCTAAATAATTTAATTAAACATATATTTTAATTAGAAATTTTTCGAAAGATATGATTTTGAAAAAAATATTTAATATCCTGAAATTCAGAATATTTGTAGGAAATAAATAATACAAAATTCATCTACTTACGCACAACTTATTTAAGATTGATTTTAAAAAGCTATTTCAAATCGTAAAATGGGTTTTAATTTAGTTATTTACATATTCAATATTAAATATATCGTGTCTGTCAAGTTCCGACCAATATTTCTGTGCCAATTCTTCGACTTTCTCCCAGTACTTAGGATTTGTTAAACCAAACTTTGTAACAGCTAATTTGATATCAGTTTGCATTTGTTTGACAATTTCGTCTTTCAATGTAATTCTTATTATTTGTTTATTAAACTCGAAAGTGGCTGTCGGAATTTGCAAAACGGAAGGTGAAACCGTTATTAATCCCTGTCCAATTGTAGCTCCTGTACTTATCTGAATTCCATCGTTTAGACAGCTCAGCGGCGGTTTGCTTCCTGCAAAAGTAACAACTGTAAAATCGTTGACCCCAACATTGAAGTATTCACAAGCGCGGATACCCATTTTTGCGCCAATAATTGAATAAATTCCTGTATGACCGTGTACTTCGTTTGTTAACACAATGGCTTTCCACTCGGCAAAACCATATTTTTTTAAGACAGCATTCAAAAAAGTAGCATACTCCTTTTTGTATAAAGTTGTATCAATTGGAAATGCTTTGAAAACCCGATTAAACGATAAATCTTTTGACGAGAGGAGTTGTTCTGTTTCTTGATAAATACGTTCATTTGATACAGTTTCTTTTATCAAAATCCTACTTAATGAATCTGATATTTTTCTTTTGTCAAAAAGGCTTGGCGTTGAGAAATAGAGTGGTATGAGGTCATCGTAAATTTTAACGTCATTTTCATGCATATTATCCATTCCAAAGGTTTTCTCAAAAGCAGATAGAATGCGTTCAGAATAAATGGATGGTAATCTTTTTAAAATTGACAGATATTCAGTATTACAGCGTAAATCATTACGGTTATTTGATACAATAGATATAGGAATCCCACATTTGATTAAGATTTCGTAACTTTTTCTATCTATATTATAATTGTATCCATTCTCCGTTTTCTCGTCATTATACCACACAATTTGGTCAATTTTTTCTTTTGATTCAGGATGTTTACTTACCCATTCAGCAAAAGAATTCAACGAACCAAGTGCAATAAATGTTACCTTATTTGCGTTGTTTGTAA
>Ga0302288_1001959_pt1 | contig 12543 bp, 9 predicted proteins | sample III_Fen_N1_1_FD_194549 | JGI IMG/M metagenome (GOLD analysis project Ga0302288, IMG submission 194549) | Peat permafrost microbial communities from Stordalen Mire near Abisko, Sweden - III_Fen_N1_1 | ecosystem: Environmental > Terrestrial > Soil > Wetlands > Permafrost | place: Sweden: Abisko...
GTTTTTTCATTCTTGAAATTCAAGCAAAAAAAACACTATTTTTCGTTTAGAATTATTTTTATATTATCTAAATTTGTAGAATTAAATATCTTCCGAACACTCGTAATTGCAAATCCGCGCCAGCGGGATAAATGGTATAGGAGTTTGATCTAAAGTTTCAGTACATTTGTTACTCACATGTGTGCAACATTCAACCGATCTGAATCAACATCAAATGGAAATTAATCAATATAAAACGAATGTGAATCAATATTCAATTGATATTAATCAACATCCGATAGATATCAATCAATATTCTTTAGATTTGAATCTATATGCTCCGGATATCAATCAACATCGAATAGATATGAATCAATATTATACAGATGTCAATCAACATCCCATAGATATTAATGAGTATTCGACAGATATCAATCAATTTATGTCTAATAACGATTGACATTCAAGGGATATCAATCAATATACTCAATATCGCGTGGGGAAACAATAATACCTATTTAATTATGCCACACGATAGAATTGTGCGGCAGCGGGTGTCAAACTGCGATTACAAGTATGCAATAAATGAACATTCACTGAAAGAAAGCTGTTTTAGTTGAAACCATAAAAAACAGTAACTATGTGTTTTACAGTAGCCATCGTACGTGAAGGGAAATTAATAACGGCTGAAGAGTATTATGCCAGCAAGCCTCCCGTAAAGCCAAAGAAAGTAATATTGCCTGAATTACCTTTTCATTATATGGTGAGTGGTTTTACGCATCCGGCCTTACCGGTGATAACCAACGAAGGATTGGAATTATACGATTGGGGATTAATCCCCTCGTGGGTAAAGGACGAACCGACTGCCAACGATATCCGAACCAAAACACTAAATGCCATGGGGGAGACGGTATTTGAAAAGCCCTCGTTCCGGCGGAGTATTGCTTCGCGCCGCTGTTTATTTCCCGTAAGCGGGTTTTACGAATGGCGTGAGTTTAAAGGCGTAAAATATCCGTATTATATTCAGTTAGCCGAAGCGGATTATTTTTCGTTGGGTGCGCTGTACGATACCTGGATTCATCCGCAAACCGCCGAAGTAAAAAATACTTTCAGCATTATCACCACACAGGCCAATCCGTTGATGGAGAAAATACATAATCTGAAGAAACGGATGCCCCTGATTCTTTCGCCGGACGATGAAATGAAATGGCTTGACCCCACGCTCAAACCCGATCAGATAAAAGACCTGATAAAACCCTATCCACAAGAAAAGATGACGGCATATACCATCTCCCGCCAGGCTAACAATGCCCGCATACACCGCGATTACACTGAAATACTTACCCCGGTTCACTATCCCGAGCTCGAAGAAAACTTACTATTCTGATTAGCTACGAATTACACGAATTACCACGAATTACAAGAATAACCACCAATAACCACGAATAACCAGAAGTAACCACACCTAACTCTCTTTTTAACCGGTTGAGATAAACTTTTTTATATAATTTGTTTGTGTATTCGGAAACTTTGCTTAATTTTGCGCTTGATTTAATTAACCTAATACATAATCCAAATTACTAAGTCATAGAGTCACCATACTATGCAACAAATGATTAAGAAATATCTGAACCGTTCATTCCCTTTGTTTCTGTCGTGCCGGGAAGGGAGAATTTATTTTTCGTTATTGCTTCCTATTCTTACGTTTGCTCTTATCTCGCTGCAACCGCTGGGGCTAAACAATTGGCACGAATGCCACAAAACCATGGTGTTATTTTTCTATTGTACGGTATATCTGAGCACTTATGCAGCTACCTATTTTATCTCCAAAAGTATTTGTCCCCGTTATTTCACTCCCGAAGGTTGGACCATAGGCAGGCAATTTAAACTACTCGCTGTTTTCTTTCCGCTGGCTGCTATTACTACCCTTGTATTTATTCAATTGTATGTAGAGGAGTTTCAACTGAGCATTCAGTCGGTGATTGACTTGCAATGCTACAATTTATTGATGGGGCTTTATATTATTGTGTTTTTTGGCTACTTTGTATCGCTTAAGCTGAAACCAATCATACACTTACCAACAGAGAAACAACCGAATCAAACTCTACCCTCCGACAATATTATCATTAAGAACAAAACCATACATCCGGCCAATGTGCTGTGGGTGGAATGCTCGCACAACAACCTGAACATTAATACCTGGGAAAACGACCAAATCAATACCTTTACCATACGGCATAGTATGCAGCGGTTTGAACAAATGGTAACCTGTCATTGTCATCTGGTACGTTGCCATCAATCGTTTATGGTGAATATTGGTAGGGTGGAAGGGTGGCAAGGTAACTCGGAGGAAAAGGTATTGCACCTGTTGGACGGGAAACACACCATCCGCGTATCGGGTAGTTATATGAAGAAAGTGGATGAACACATTGAAAAGAAACAAATCCCTAAGATAAGCAAATCCTCAACCGGAACTACCGAAAACGGAAAATAGCCCGCTACAACGGAAAATAGCCCGAATCACCGGAATGTAGCCCAACTGCTTGATGGTATGCAAACTATGATTGTATCTTTGGCCTGTCGAAAGACAATGAGAGATTCAATTTATTAGTTTACATTTAAAAAAAAGAAAGCTTATGGCTACAGGAGCAAGAATGCCACGGGGGATAGATCCGTTTAATATCTATTATACACATGCTATTTCCTACTTACTGGAAGGAACCCCCACAACCAATGCAGTGCGATTGGGTATTTTACCCGAAGAACAAACTACTCTTACTACTTTCCTTGCCGATTGGAATCCGCTTTACGATAAGTACAGCGACAAGAAAAGGAGCAGAACCACATCCATTAAAGATCAGTTGTTGATACTGATTGACGATGTAGTATCATTTGATCAGGATAATCATATCCTCGACAGGATTGCATCATCGCCTAATGTAACGGTGGATGACCTTGTGGTATTTAATATCAAAAGAGGATTGTTGCAAAAATCACCTACTACGGCAGGTTCGTCGCCTATAACCGATCTGGTAACCGTAACGATTCAACCGAAGGGTGGTGGTATGTTAACGATAAAGTGTTACAGTGTGTCGGGACAACGCCCCGGAATATTCGAAGAAGCCGATTCGGTTCAATATGTCTATCAGATAGGTGACCCGGTACCTGCTTCGCCCGATATGCCCAGTCTGATTAAAGAATTATCACCCAAAGGTGTTTTTACCTTATCATTGGGTGCCAGCAATAAACTGAAAAATCTGTATATCTATTTCCGCTGGTTCGATACCCGTCATCCCAAACTGGCCGGTCCGTGGAGCGAATTACAAATTGCTGCTATTGTTTAGATTCTTATTGTAATGAAAGAGGAGTGAGGGGGTAATTGCCAATGCAGTTGCCCCTTTGTTGTGTTACTTTTGTTGCGGTAAAGTTTTTCCACTAAAACCACGAAGAATACACGAAAGACACAAAATAAAAGGTTTTCCATCTTTCTTTGTGCCACTTGGTGTTTTATCTTTGAGTAACTTTGTGGTATAGCTGTTCCACTAAAACCACGAAGAATACCCGTAAGACACAAAATAAATGGTTTGCTATCTTTCTTTGTGCCACTTTGTGTTTTTCTTTGCGTTTCTTTGCGGTATAGTTTTTCCACTAAAACCACGAAGAATACCCGAAAGACACAAAATAAATGGTTTGCTATTTTTCTTTGTGCCAATTGGTGTTTGTCTTGTAATAGTTGTACTACAAATCATGTTTAAAATTTTATATAGTAGTATCTGAACAAAGAACTTTATCTGAGATAGAAACGAAAAAAAATAAAAAAGCATCTTTATATATGTTCTCAAACATATTTAAAATTGCGAGTATTTAAAAACAATAACTTAAATTTGCGCTTATTTTAACGACGGCAAGTTTGTTTTAAATAAATCAACTAAATTCTGTCATACTTAGTTATACACTTAGTTAATCAATTATTTATGTTTAGAAAATTTATTATCATTTTGGTAATGATGGTTTTGTTTGTTTCGGTAAGAGGTCAAAACCACACCGACAGCATACAACGTATCAAGGGCTTTGGTGGTTATCGCTACGAACAATCAGGTCGTGCTCTTAATTTGTCTGATATTGAGTTCGTTGTAAATAGGAACTCTGTAGCAAGTTTATTAATACGAAAAGCCAATTCTTTACAACTGACCAGTAATATCATCCAGTATTCAGGTGGATTTCTGATTGGTTATTCAATAGGTTATGGAATTTCTAAGAAATATTTCAATTATTCGTTAATTGCTGTTGGTTGCGGATTAGTACTAATATCCATACCCATTACCATTGCAAGCAATAATAAATTAAAAATTGCTGTTGATACATATAACCGTGGTCGGAGTTCAACAAGTCAGATTAATACTTATGATCTTAAACTGGGTTTTAATCAGAATGGTATTGGACTCACACTTACACTCTAATTGTGGACACAATGATGAATAGAATCATAAAGTTGTTTTTTTACATATTAGTCCCGACATTTTTCTTTATGGGATGTCAGTTCGAACTTTCGGGTGATTTTTTTCGTGAATTGTCGAAACCGGCTGCATCACACAAAGGCGAAATCACGTTATCACTGGATCAGGACTCCATAATAATTTATGAGCCCACCAAAGTAAATTATTCGGTAAACTCATTTGGGCTAAAATGTAATGCCATTGAAATAGAATATCTTAAAACGAAAGTGACGAATGATTTTGAGAGTTCGGGAAGCTTTATGCTAACACCCGATTTTTCGGTAAACGGCTGGATTGACCTTAAGGCAACATTCTATTTAAGTTCGGGTTCCGGGAGTATCGCCGAAAAACTTAAAGCGGAGAATTATGTAGGAACTAAAACCTGGAAGGTAAAGTTTTTTAATCTAAACGCATTTGATTTTAAGTTTCAATACCATGTGAATAAAGATGGAATTTTAGAACTTTTCTGGGTCAAACCTTCCTGTATATCATCAGTTGAAGGAAAAGTAACCCGGTATGGAAATGAAGTATTACAGTCAAAAATCTCCGGTGATACTCTTTTCTATGCAGATGATAGTTATTGCGGGGATATGCAAATGTATAATTTGAGTATTACAGTAAAAAATCAAGCTTATAAAGGTTTTTCATTATCACCTAATTATCCTTATCCGGAGCTTAAATTTAAATCTTTAGGGTTGGATAGTTGCTTGATTTCATGGACTCCAAGTCCTATCAAACGGTATTATAAATTAAATGAACTATATGCAGGATTTGGAAATTCATTTAAATATAAATGTACTCCTGGAGATCTAAAGGCCTATGATTTATATATTTACCCACCAAACTACAAACCGGGACAATTTTCAACGTATAATGTCTGGACATTTTATCAAAATGGAGGTATAAAAGCAGATTATCGATTTACATACTCTTATTTGAAAGATCGATTTGTTCTTTCAATGGGAAAAGATTATCCAAATATTACAGTGTCTGATAACAATATCCCTGCTTATGATAATCCTGCAAATGGTGGGAAGCCGGAGTATCAGTTGTATGGTAATAATCAAGGTACACAATATGTTGGCTTGGGTTATGGTGTGCTATATGTGTTTGATAAAGATTTAAACAAAACCAAGGAAATAACACTTGGGGTACCGGGACAATTTTGGTTTTATATTATGCAACTTACTGATAACGGTTGTTTTGCATATTATGATAATTTTAAGGAATATGTTGTCAATAATGTAGGTTCAGACCCATCATGGCAACAATTTAGGTTTAAACCCAATAATGAAGACTATCAAATGGGATTTATGACGCAAATTTCGGTTATGGGAGATCATTTTTATTGGCTGGGTAAGAATTACTTTTACATTTACGACATTAGCGATCATAAAAACGCTAAAATTGTATATTCTGCCCCAAGTAGTAAGGTTGGTAGTATATTAGCAAATCCACTTAATAATGATGAATTAATTGTGGGACAAGACTCAAAAATTGAAGTATATTCTTCTCCTGATTTCAAATTAAAAAAACAAATTTCATTACCAGGTGTAGGAAAGATATATATTGAAAATGTAGATACATATGATAATTATTTGTTAGCTAGCTCTACTAACTATTCTCATATTATTAATCTTGAAAACATGAAAGAAGTTTTAAGGTTTGGGAGTGGACTTGGTGGAGTTATGTATAGAAAGCAATTATTTGTAAATTCATATAAAATTGATTTGACACCCTACTTAAAATAATATGAAAAAAACTTTACTTGCATTATTCGTATTAATGTCAATTCCCATTCATGCCCAATCAATCAGAATCACATACGATCCTGGTTTCGGAACGTATAGTATGGCTAATATGAGAGCAATTCAAGATTACACTTCAAAACATATTAATGGTCTGCCCATTCAAAAAGTGGTTCAGTTTCCGGGCTATATCAATCATTCGGCCAGTGTTGGATTCTATTTGGATAAAAACATTCTTATCGGAATTAATGCTGCTTATGTTACAACCGGAGGAAGGAATCATCTGAGCGATTACTCTGGCGAATATAAAATGGATATGATTTTGAACGGTTATCAGTTAGGAATTGATAGTGAATACATCTTTAATTTGAGCAAGAAAGTTGACTTCAACGCCAATTTTAAGGTCGGATATATCAGATCAACATTGGATGTTAATGAATTTCTAAGTGTTTATAACGTAGATAGTAAGAATTCAAAAGAACATCTAAGTCAAGACAGTTTTTTCCTTGAACCTAATGTTAGTCTCTCTTATAATATTATCAGAGGTATTGAGGCCAGATTAGGTATTGGTTATAATCTTGATACAAGTGTTTTTGATAATAAAATGATAGACTGGAGTGGACTTAGAACGAAGATTGGAGTTTCATATTCATTTTGAAAATTACATAAAATGTATTAAAGCTTAAGTTAGAGGTGAGAATTTTTAGCTAATGCTTAGATAAGTTACATGCTGTAAATTAGCGATATGCCTGCTTCGTGTATATAGCTTCGCCTCAGTCAATCATAAATCAAATAGCAGTGAAAAGAAATAACTACCTTGGATATTTTATATCAATATTGTTTTTATTGTTCGTAGTTTCCGGTTGTATGTATTCTCCCGATTTGGAAAACTTTGTGGTTGTTGAAAAACCTGCTACAAGCCATCGTTTAGATTTATCACTTGTGCCCGATAACGATACAATTAAAGTTTTTAGCATCACGGAATTGACATTTAAATTTAATCCTTACGGTTTGAAGTTAATACAGGCTACAATTACTATTGATAATACCACTCAAAAAATTTATTCAGATACTTCAACCATTTCTATTAATCCTGAGAAATATTCAACTGGTATTCACACCTTAAAAGCCCGTTATTATTCAAATAGCGGTTCAGGGAGCATCGCAGACAAATTGGGTGCAGAAGGGTATATGATTGAAAAAAACTATGTTTTGATGATTGATGGGGCTCAAGCCAAATCCATAACAGCTCAGTATTCAATTAATTCCGATCAATTATTCGAATTATCATGGCCTGAATGTACAAACCTGAACTTTGACGCTTATATAATAACAAAGGGCTCTCAGAATATAAAAATCATTAAAGATAGAAAATGTACACATTGGGTTGATAGTATGTATGTGGGTGGTAGTGAGGGTTATTCGGTTGACGTGAGAGTAATTACAAATAACAGGGGAACTCAGGGGAATTTGCTTCGTGTAAGCGAAGATTATCCTCGTTTGAATTTCAAGGAGATAACAATTGATAGTGTGATGATATACTGGAAACGCCCACGTATTAAATGTATAGTTCATTTTGCGACTATTGACCGCGATTATGCTTACAATGGTGATACATCTTGTGTTCTTCGTACGCCTAATATGGGTGTACAACAAATGTATCAATTATCTACACGTTCGTATTTTAATAATACTAATAATATGTACACTTATGCTACTATAGATGAAAAATATTACACTTTTGGAAACTCAACCAATCTGTTTTCAGAGATGATTGGATATAATAAAAATGAGAATATTTTCTTTTCATCCAATTACAATAGTTTATCCAGCTGTGATATGGCTACCAAAAAAGTAATTACTACGACCACTTTACCAGAAAGAATTAGCAGAATATCCAATGGGGTTAATACAAATAAATTTGCTGTTTATACTAATAATATGGTTTATATCTATCAAAATGGAAACCTTAGCGCTCCTGTTAAAATAAGTGTAGAGGGCCAAAACTATGGGCATCTCTTTCTGTTAACAGATAATGATTATCTTGTAATGAGGAACTACAATAAATTAATTATGATTAACCTGAATAACAACAACGAAATTTCAACTCAGGTACTTTATGATCCACAAAATTATGGCCCTTATGATGCACCAACTTATACATGTACCGCATCACAAGATGGAAAATATATATTTGTGGGTTCCGAAAAAGAAAGTAGAGTTTTTCGGTTCGAGAATAAACAATTTACAGTTGTAAAGACCGATTCGCGAAGTTATTATTCATCTCTTTTTAATCCGCTTAATCCTGCTGAAATAGTCTTTACCTTTATTGGAAACAATACTCTTGAAGTTAGAAGCATTCCTGATTTTACTTTACTGCGCACTATTCAATTGCCCGATCATTATCACGTCGAAAATTTTGATCCCAAAACCGGTTTGTTGTTGATAAGTAATTTCTCGAAGTTATTGATTGTTGACATTCATACAGGAAAAGTGCAGAAAGGTCCGAATTGTTCCTCAAATAAATATTACTTGTTTGGAAACAATATATTCAGTTCAAATGGATACTATATTGATATGACTAAATGGTAATATGAATAATGATGCGAAAAAGGTTATTGGCATTGGGAGTGTTTTTTAATGCAATTACTTGCGAAAAGACATGTAACCTGTGTTAATATAAAGCCTGATTTTTATCTTTGGGCCTTTAAATATGAATCAATAGTATCTTTTCATATTGCTATGATGGTTTTGTATTATCATAGACATCAAAAATGAATTACAAAGTGAAACCTCAATATGTAATTATATTTAAGAACTCACTCTTTTTGAATAATTAAGCATCAGACAAACAGGATAATGATAATAAACAGCAAAAAAAAGAAAAAGCAACAACAGCTACTCGAAGCATTTGGAAAAATAAAAACTGACTCATTTGATTTTGAATATATTGAAAAATATTTTCGAAAAAAAGACCATGCTAAAGCTTTTCAAACCCTATCGGATAAAACCTGTAACGATTTGGATTTTCATGAATTATTTATGTTTGTTGACCGCACTCATTCGAGAGTTGGACAACAATTTCTTTATAACAAATTAAGAAACATACCTTCAGACTCGACAGAAAATAGAAACCATGAAAAATTATTGGAGGAATTCACAACTGATTCCGAGTTTCGCCTATCTGTTCAAGGACAATTGAGCAAATTGAACGAAAGAGAAGTTTATTATATTGCCTCACTCTTTCAGGAAGAAATTTTAAAACCGCCTAAATGGTACTTTATGGTTCCGGTCTTGTGTTTTGCAAGTGTGCTGTCCTTTATAATGGTATTCTTTAATCCGGCATTTTTTCTTTTCATTTTGGGTTTATCCTTAATAAACTTTGTGATTCACTATTGGAATAAGAAAAACCTTTTCCATTACTTTAGTTCTATTCCGCAACTCCTAAAACTAAATGGCGTAGCACAGGAATTATTTAAGAACGACAATTTAAAGCCAATAAATTCCGATTTGATGAAATCGGCTAATGTGATTAATAAAGTCAGTAGTCGAATGTCGGTTTTTAATTTTGAGGTGAAAATTCAAAGCGATGCTCAGATATTATTTTGGACGATGTTTGAACTTATAAAAATAATATTCTTGATTGAGCCGCTATTTTTGTTTAGCACGTTGAAACGTATTGAAACTAAACGAATAGAAATTGAAAATGTATTTGAGTTTGTGGGGGAAATTGATGCTCTGATTTCCATTGCCTCACTTCGAAAAGGTCAGGAAAGCTATTGTATTCCTGAAATAAGCAAACAAAATAAACACCTTAGTGCCGAAGAAATTTATCATCCGTTGATTTCGGACTGTGTAAAGAATAGCATTTATATTAACGATAAATCAATACTGCTGACCGGATCGAATATGTCAGGTAAAACTTCATTTATTCGCACCATAGCGCTGAATGTAATCACCGGACTTACTATAAACACTTGCTTTGCCAAACAATTTTGCATGCCCCGGATGCGGGTATTTTCAGCCATCAGAATCAGTGACGATTTAATGAACGATAAAAGCTATTATTTCGAGGAGGTCTTAACCATTAAAGAAATGTTGGATAAAAGCAATGACGAAAACTTAAACTTGTTTTTACTCGACGAGATTTTCAAGGGAACGAACACCGTTGAACGAATTTCGGCAGGTAAAGCAGTTCTATCATCGCTGAATAACGACAGAAATATAGTCTTTGTATCGACACATGACATTGAATTGGCTGATTTGTTGAAGGATGAATATGATTTATACCATTTCAGCGAAATTGTCAGTAACAAAACAGTTGATTTTGATTATAAGCTAAAAGAAGGAAAATTAAAGAACCGAAATGCCATTCGGATACTTCAGATAAACGATTATCCCGAAGGTATCATAAACGAAGCAATTGAGTTATCCAAGAAATTAGACGATTTGAAAGCAACCTAAATATCTTTCAATCACAATTTAAAAATCAATACTAAAAAACAACTGATTATCATAAATAAATCTTTATTTTTGTGGTTGGTTTTTTGGAATTTAATCTATTATTCACTCAAACCAAAAACCCAGAATAAACTTCAACCATCTAAATACAGACCCTATAATCAATATATCCATGAAACACAAAAAACTTCTTATCAGCAGTTTAATTCTTCTTTCAACAGTAGCTATCAATGCTTTTAGTCAAACTCCCATCTATCTGGATAGCAACCAACCCATCGAAGCGCGTGTAAAAGATGCACTTTCGCGAATGACGCTGGAAGAAAAAGTGAAACTCTGCACAGCGCAATCCAAATTCAGTACTCACGGTGTGCAACGACTGGGTATTCCCGAATTATGGATGAGTGATGGTCCTCACGGGGTTCGTGCCGAATTGCTTTGGGATAGCTGGAATACCGCTAACTGGACAAATGATTCGTGTACTGCTTTTCCTGCCCTTACTTGTTTGGCAGCTACGTGGAATCCGCAAATGTCATCTATCTATGGAAAAGCCATTGGTGAAGAAGCTGTTTATCGTCGCAAAGATGTGCTTTTAGGTCCGGGTGTCAACATTTATCGTACTCCGCTTAACGGACGAAATTTTGAATACATGGGCGAAGATCCTTTTCTTGCTTCGCGTATGGTTGTTCCCTATATTCAGGGAGTTCAGAAAAACGGAGTAGCTGCCTGCGTGAAACATTATGTGCTGAATGATCAGGAAAAATGGCGTGACAAAATCAGCGTCGATATCAGCGACCGGGCATTATACGAAATTTACCTTCCAGCCTTCAAAGCGGCCATAACCGAAGGAGGTGCCTGGAGCATTATGGGCTCTTACAACAAAATCAGAGGACAATATGCCTGTGAAAACGAACTGACCTTGAATAAAATACTAAAAGGCGAATGGAAATTTGATGGATGCGTGGTAACCGACTGGGGTGGAGCGCACAGCACCAAAGCTTCGGCTTTGAACGGTCTCGATATTGAAATGGGAACCTATACCAACGGATTTACTTCCAATCGCGCATTTGCTTATGGCGATTATTTTTTGGCTACGCCCTACCTCAAAATGCTTAAATCAGGTGAGATACCGGTTTCCAATGTGGACGATAAAGCAACGCGCATTTTGCGCTTGATTTTCCGCACAGCTATGAACAAAAACCGACCTTACGGATCGCTGGCCAGCGAGGAACATTATACCGTAGGACGTACCATTGCCGAAGAAGGAATTGTGCTATTGAAAAACTCGGCTAATTTGCTACCAATCGATGCTTCAAAATACAAATCAATAGCCATTATCGGCGAAAATGCTACCCGCAAGCTAACCGAAGGTGGTGGTTCCTCTGAATTGAAAGTAAAACAGGAAACTTCACCACTAAAAGGTCTGATTGAAAAATTCGGAGCTGACAAAATTAAGTATTCCTTGGGATATGCTTCGGGAGCTGCTTCGTACGACCGCGTGCTAAAAGCCCGACTCAATCCCGATTCGTTGAGTGCGGCAGCAGTTGATTTAGCCACCAAATCCGATTTGGTTATCTTTGTGGGAGGATTGAATAAAAACACGCAACAAGACTCCGAAGGTAATGATCGCCGAAGTTTTAGCCTGCCATTCGGACAGAATGAGTTGATAGAAAAACTACTGAAAGCCAATAAAAATGTGGTTTTGGTTATGCTCAGCGGAAATGCTTACGAAATCCCCTGGATTAAACAAGCCACCACGTTGGTTCAAGGTTGGTACGGTGGTTCGGAAGCCGGACATGCCATTGCCAATGTACTCTCGGGAGCTGTTACTCCAAGTGGAAAACTGCCGTTTACTTTCCCCG
>Ga0302288_1001967_pt1 | contig 12486 bp, 9 predicted proteins | sample III_Fen_N1_1_FD_194549 | JGI IMG/M metagenome (GOLD analysis project Ga0302288, IMG submission 194549) | Peat permafrost microbial communities from Stordalen Mire near Abisko, Sweden - III_Fen_N1_1 | ecosystem: Environmental > Terrestrial > Soil > Wetlands > Permafrost | place: Sweden: Abisko...
GGAACAGTTATAAATCACCATCAGCCCATTTGTTCGAAATGCTCGGATTACCAAAAGAACCAAAGGCCGGGAAATACATTTCCGGTAAAGGAAATGTATTTGTGATCAGGGAAGATCCGAAATTCTATGTACTCAAAGCTCATAATGATGAAAAGTATTTCTCAACTGTTTTAGATGCCTATAAAACTACAACAAAGACAGGGACCGTAGAAATTAAAAACAATTTATATTTAGAACGTGGACCGTATATTATTACTGCTGTTCTGGATGAGAGTGCTTCTTCAAAACCACTCGAACTTTCAGGTTTATTTATCGATTTATTTGATGTAAATCTGCCTGTCCTGACCAGGAAGACAGTAAATCCGGGTGAACAGGATTACCTGTTTAATATTCAAAAAATCAGCGACAAAAAGAAAGGTCAGGTCCTTTGTGGTGCTTCCAGGGTGTACAGTGAGACAAACGGAAGTGGATATTACACATTTATAGCTAAAAGTCCTTTAAATACGAATAATGTGTCCAGGGTATTCTTACCACAAAAACCTTCTAGCGTTACTATTAATAGCAAAAAAAATCAGATAATCGGCGATAACTGGGATCAGAAATCACAAACATATTTACTTCGGTTTGAAAATAATCCTGAAGGAGTACCTGTCAGATTTGAATGGTAAAACTATTTTTACAATGATCTTATTTTGACAGTTTTTTAGTTCCGCTTTTTATAATAAAACAAAATACAAATAAATGAACCGCAAATTATTAACAGTATTCCTAAGTACATTCATAGTACTTGGTTATTCAAATGGAAAAGATTTCAAGTCTTTAAAAAACGAGTTGAGAGCACCGGCTTATCCACTTATCACAATTGACCCATATACGAGTGGTTGGTCATTCTCCGACAAATTATATGATAGTTCAGTGAAACACTGGACGGGTAAGGATTTTCCATTAATAGGTGCTATCAAAGTTGATGGCAAAGTATTTCGGTTTATGGGTATTGAAGAACCTGAGTTTTTAACTGTTGCGAATAGTAGGCAACAAGGTGAATGGACCGGAAGATATACAACAACAAAACCCGGTGATGACTGGATGATCAGTTCATTTGATGATTCAAAATGGAAAGAAGGAAAGGGTGCATTTGGTACCATTGATAGCGAACCAACCGCAAAAACGAGTTGGGATACGGAGTTTCTGTGGGTAAGGAGAGTTGTGAACATCAAGAATAATCTGAAAGGAAAAAATGTATACTTACAGTATTCAAATGACGATGGAGCTATTATATATATCAATGGTGTTGAAGTAATCAATACAGGGAATATATGTAATAAAAATGCGAAAGTGAAATTATCCGACAAAATAGTCAATCAGCTGAAGGTGGGTAAAAATACAATTGCAGGTTATTGTCATAATACGGGTGGAGGCGGAATCCTTGATTTTGGTTTGCTGGTGGATAAAGGAAATACTGTTTTACTTAACAATGCTGCCACTCAAAAATCAGTTAATGTCCAGGCTACACAAACACATTATGTATTTACCTGTGGAAAAATTGAGTTGAAGTTAACTTTTTCAGCTCCCTTGTTTATGGATAATTTAAATTTGCTTTCACGTCCTGTAAATTACATTTCATACACTATCAAATCTACAGATGGTAATTCGCATAAAGTACAACTTTATTTCGAAGCTTCACCTCTCTGGTCATTAGACAGTCCAACTCAGGAATCTGTGAGCAAAAGTTTTGAATCAAACAATATGGTATTTCTAAAGACAGGTAGTAAAGCTCAAAATGTATTAGGTAAAAAAGGAGATGATATTCGCATTGATTGGGGATATTTCTACCTGGCCGCTGAAAAAGCAAATACAAATTACACCATCGGAAACAGCAGAAAATTAAAGGCTGAATTTGTAAACGGATCATTTAAAAATTCAGAAAAAAGCGGGGAGAATGAAAACTCAAATTTAGCTTTAATGAAAACATTTGGCAAAATAATACAGACCTCAGGAAAAATCATGGTCGGGTACGATGATATTTATTCAATACAGTATTTCGGAAAGAATTTAAGGCCTTACTGGAATTCATCGAACGACCAGACAATCGTTTCGCAATTTCAAAAAGCAAATTCTGAGTATGATGTTCTTATTCATAAATGTAATACCTTTGACAATGAATTAATGGACAAAGCGACACAATCAGGTGGAAGAAAGTATGCCGAATTATGTGCGTTAGCCTATCGTCAGGCAGTTACTGCACATAAACTGGTAAAAGCACCAAACGGTGATTTACTGTTTTTGTCAAAAGAGAATTTCAGTAACGGTTCTATAGGGACTGTTGATGTTACTTATCCTTCAGCACCTTTGTTCCTGTACTATAATCCTGAACTGGCTAAAGGATTGTTGAATGCAATCTTTTATTTCAGTGAAAGCCATAAATGGGAAAAACCATATCCATCTCATGATGTAGGTACCTATCCGTTGGCTAACGGACAAACATACGGAGGAGATATGCCTGTAGAGGAATCCGGGAATATGCTTATATTAACTGCAGCTATTGGAGTCATCGATGGGAATGCAAATTATGCAGCAAAACACTGGGATGTATTGACTACCTGGGCAAAGTATTTAATCGACAAGGGATTGGATCCCGATAATCAGCTTTGTACGGATGACTTTTCAGGTCACTTTGCACATAATACCAATCTTTCGGTAAAGGCCATTCTGGGAGTAGCCTCTTATGGCCGTCTGGCTGAAATGTTGGGGAAAAAAGATATTGCAGACCAATATACAGCCAAAGCACGTGAAATGGCTAAGGAGTGGATCAACATGGCAAATGATGGCGATCATTTCAGACTTGTTTTTGACAAACAAAACTCATGGAGTCAGAAATATAATCTGGTGTGGGACAAACTCCTTCGTTTAAATATATTTCCACAGGAAGTATTTGATAAAGAAATTGCATATTACCTTACTAAACAAAATAAATTTGGACTTCCTCTTGATAACAGGGAAACTTATACAAAAACCGACTGGATTATGTGGACGGCAACTCTTTCGAAAGATAAAGCAACTTTCGGGAAATTTATTGACCCCATCTATCTGTTTATGAATGAAACTCCGGACAGAATGCCATTGTCTGACTGGACCTATACCGATAAACCCGAATCAAGGGGGTTCCGTGCCAGATCGGTTGTTGGAGGATTTTATATTAAAATGTTACAAGATAAATTGAATAAATAAAAGTTTAACTACTAATTAAAATGAAAAAAACAGGATTTATTTTATTGCTTTTAATTTGTGCTTTTTCAATAAAGGCTAATCAACCTGTCGATTGCGTTGATTATGTGAGCACCCTGGTTGGGTCGCAGTCAAAACCTTCATTATCCACCGGAAACACGTATCCTGCAATTGCAGTACCCTGGGGAATGAACTTCTGGACACCCCAGACCGGAAAGATGGGCGATGGTTGGCAGTATACATACGATGCTGATAAGATCAGGGGTTTTAAACAAACCCATCAACCAAGTCCATGGATAAATGATTACGGACAATTTTCAATTATGCCTGTTACCGGGAAGGCCATTTTCAAAGAAGATGACAGAGCCAGTTGGTTTTCACATAAATCGGAAGAAGCAAGACCGTACTATTATAAGGTTTATCTCGCTGATTATGATGTAACTACTGAAATAACTCCCACGCAACGTGCTGCCATGTTTCGTTTTACATTTCCAAAAGAAAAGAATTCATTTGTGGTCATTGATGCCATGGATGACGGATCATACATTAAAATTATTCCTTCTGAGAATAAAATTATCGGGTATACAACAAAAAACAATGGAGGAGTACCCGATAACTTCAAAAACTATTTTGTCATTACGTTTAGTAAACCTTTCACTTATACTGCTGCAGTTCGGAATAATTCGATAGAAACTGATAAATTAGAGTCAAAAGAGAACCATTCAGGTGCAATTATTGGTTTCTCAACCGGAAAAGGTGAAATAGTAACAGCAAGTGTGGCTTCGTCATTTATTAGTTTCGAACAGGCAGAACTGAACCTGAAAGAATTAGGAAATAATAATTTTGAAACGGTAAAAGCAGAGGCTAAAAAAACATGGAATGAAGTGTTGGGTAAAATTGAAATTAAAGATGATAATATAGATAACCTCCGTACCTACTACTCCTGTTTGTACCGTTCTGTACTATTTCCACGTAGTTTTTATGAAATCAATGCCGCCGGAAAAGCAGTTCACTATAGTCCTTACAACGGTCAGGTCATGCCGGGTTATATGTTTACCGATACAGGCTTTTGGGATACATTCCGTGCCTTGTTTCCTTTTGTCAATTTAATGTATCCGTCCATGAGTCAAAAGATGCAGGAAGGGCTGGTAAATGCATACAAGGAAAGCGGATTTTTACCTGAGTGGGCAAGTCCCGGACACAGGGGTTGTATGGTTGGTAACAACTCGGCATCCATTGTGGCTGATGCTTTCATGAAAGGAATCAAAGGATATAATATTGATACACTTTACAAAGCAGTATTACATGGCGCTAATGCTGTACATCCGAAAGTCAGCTCAACAGGCCGGTTAGGATTTGAATATTATAATAAACTTGGTTATATACCTTACAATGTTGGTATCAATGAAAGCGCTGCCCGTACCATCGAATATGCATTCGATGACTGGTCGATTTATAAAATAGCCCAAAAGCTGAAAAGACCAAAAGCAGAGTTGGATATTTACGCCAAAAGAGCCATGAATTATAAGAATTTATTCGACCCATCAACAAACATGATGAGGGGTAAAAATGAAGATGGTACTTTCCAATCGCCTTTCAACCCTGTCAAATGGGGTGATGCATTTACTGAAGGAAACAGCTGGCATTATACATGGTGTGTATTCCACGATCCACAGGGTCTGATTGACTTAATGGGTGGTAAAAAAGTATTTAATCAAATGATGGATTCAGTATTTATCATGCCTCCTGTATTCGACGATAGTTATTATCATGGTGTTATTCACGAAATCCGTGAAATGCAAATCATGAATATGGGACAATATGCTCATGGCAACCAACCTATCCAACATATGCTTTACCTGTATAACTATTCGGGAGAACCATGGAAAGCACAGTACTGGATTCGTGAGGTAGAGGATAAATTATATACTGCAGCTCCTGATGGTTATTGCGGTGATGAAGATAATGGCCAAACTTCAGCCTGGTATGTCTTTTCCGCATTAGGATTTTATCCTGTATGCCCGGGAAGCAATGAATATGTACTTGGATCACCGTTATTTAAAAGTGTTACATTAAACCTTGAAAACGGGAAGAAAGTTATTATTCAGTCAACTGATAATTCTAAATCAAACCGGTATGTTTCGTCCATGACAGTGAATGGAAAAGAATTCCCTAAAAATTATATTACACAGGAAAGTTTGTCGAAAGGGGCAATCATTAATTTCAACATGTCAGAGAAACCAAACTTTCAACGTGGTACAAAAAGCACTGATTTTCCTTACTCCTTCTCTAACGAAATGAAAAAATAATTTTTACATACATTGTATGAAAAAAATTATTTTGAATTTAATCTTTGTAAGTCTGATCTTTAGTCCTTTGAGCTTAAACGCTCAAAGACTAAAGGTCGCAACTTACAATATCCGGTATGAAAATCCGGGAGATGTTTCAAACGGGAATGGTTGGAAAGTACGTTGTCCGGTAATCTGCAATCTGGTGCAATTCCATGATTTTGATATTTTTGGTGCTCAGGAAGTTTTGCATAGTCAACTCACGGACCTGCTAATCGGGTTACAGGAATTTAATTACATCGGTGTAGGACGCGATGACGGAAAAGAAAAAGGGGAGTTTGCCCCTGTTTTCTATAAAAAAGACAAGTTTGACCTCCTGCAGTCAGGACATTTCTGGATGTCTTCTGTAACCGACAGACCCAACAAAGGGTGGGATGCTGTATTGCCACGAATCTGTACATGGGGGAAGTTCCTTGATAAAAAAAGTGGCTTTAGTTTCTGGTTTTTCAATTTACACATGGACCACATTGGAGTGGAAGCACGTAAACAAAGTGCCGGGCTTGTATTGAAAACAATAAAAGAAAAGTGTGGCAACGATCCTGTAATATTAACCGGTGATTTTAATGTCGATCAACAGAATGAAAGCTATGCACTCATCAATACATCCGGCATGCTGAAAGATTCGTATGAATTAACCAACATCCGGTATGCATTAAACGGCACTTTCAATAATTTTGAACCGGATTTAAAAACTGAAAGCCGGATTGATCATATTTTTGTTACTTCCGGTCTGAAAGTTCTCCGTTATGGAATACTGACAGATTCATACCGTTCTAAACTTGAAAACGGAAAAAAACTAAAATCTACTAACTTTCCAAAAGAAGTTTCGCTTCAACAATTTCAGATACGACTTCCCTCCGATCATTATCCTGTAGAAATCGAACTGGATTATTCAAAATAGGAATGGACAGATTTTAATTTATAATTATCCGTTAAAATAAATTTAACTACCGACAACAAAAAAAAAGACTTACATGAAAATGTAAGTCTTTTTTTTTGTTGTCGGGATGACAAGATTCGAACTTGCGACCACCGGTCCCCCAGACCGGTACTCTAAACCGGACTGAGCTACATCCCGCTCTTTTGTTTAGGATCACAAAAGTAAACAAAATAATTTTTTTGTGAAAATATCAATGAAGTTTTTTATCAACAAAAATAGCTTCATAAGACTTTAGCATAAAAAGAATTTATTGAACTATTTAATTTTCATAAAAAGCGCATACCTCACCCAATCCATCTCCTAATTTAGATGGAGTAAGAAGGGCTTAAGAGTGAAACTAAGAAAATTCTATGATGAATATAAATTTCAGATACTGCGTCTTTACATCCCCCATTTGGGGGCTTGGGGGTCTTGATCTCGATTAAGAAAAGAACATCATTCTGATATTTCAACAATTTATAAATAGTTCAATAAATATTATATCCGACTTTAATTACATTAACGGACTGAATAACCGCGCAAATGATTCTTTCAGTTTTTGTCTGCGTTTTCTGTTCGTCCATGCCTCAAGACTAATTTCTTCACAATTTTCCGTATCAATCAGGAATAGTTCTTTTAGTTTTGCAGCCGTGGGTACATCATAAATAAAGGCATTTGCTTCAAAATTCTGTACAAAACTTCGTTCATCCAGGTTACAGGAGCCCACAATGGAAATCAAATCATCTATGACTATAGCTTTACTATGGAGGAAGCCTTTTGTATACCTGAAAACCCTGACACCTGATTCGAGCGCCGGACTCAGATAGCTATTGGAACTTTCATCCGTTAGTCTCGAATCGGACTTTGCAGGAATCATTAACCTGACATCCACTCCGCTCAGAGCTGCCATTTGAATGCAAACAGCAATGACATCGGTGGGCATAAAATAAGGTGAATGAATATAGATATATTTTGTTGCGGATGAGATAGCAGAAGCAATTCCCTGCATAATTGCCTCCCAGTCGGAATCCGGGCCGCTATTGACAAGTTGGATCATGTTAAGTTCAAATTTTTCAGGCTTTGGAAAGTATTCCGGTCCCTCTATTAACTTCCTGTCTACAAAAAACCAGTCAACCATAAACAGAAGTTGAAGTCCATGTACTATCGATCCTTCCAGTCGTATAAATGTATCACGCCATATTCCCAATGAATTGCCATAAACATAGCGGTCGGCAACATTTAGCCCACCCGTGAATCCGACTTTCCCATCCACAATAACCAATTTTCGGTGATTTCTGAAATTGATTTTACTGCTTCTGGAAATACGCCAACGGAATGGTAGAAACGGACGGACATAAACTCCCCCGTCTCTTAACGATTTCAAATACTTCTTTGAAAGATCAAAACTCCCCCAATAATCGTAAATCATACGAACTCTTACCCCTTCTTTTGCTTTTTGAATAAGGAGTTCACGTAACTGATTAGAAATTTTATCATCATCGAATATAAAAAATTCGATATGAATATGATCTTTTGCCTGTTGGATAGCTTCAAATAGAGCTTTAAACGTACTGGCTCCATCCGACAAAATGTCTATTTTATTAAATGCATATCCCGAAGATTCGCTGTTCTTGTAAAGAAGTTTAATCAGGTTCAGTTGATTTTCGTTCATCAATGTTGTATCCAGTCTATCGAGATCAAAAGAAGCAACCGGTCTGTCAATTACCGAACGGATGCTTTTTTTTGTTATAATCTTTTTCTTCCTGTAATCCTGGCCAAGCAATAAATAAAAGAACATGCCTATGACAGGTATAAATAAAAGGACTAATAGCCATGACAGTGATTTGGCAGGATTACGGTTTTCAAGCAATAACACCGAAATGGTACTGATAATAGTATAAACATAAAGCACAATAAGAATTATCGTAAATAATCGTGTCATAAACTTTATAATTATAGTTTTATTTTTTATAGAACAGCCATTCGTGGCCCTCGAATGAATTTCGGGAAACAGGTTGAAGATCTAAAACAGGGGCTTTCACTCCTTCAGTGATCTTCACAGGTGATACTTCAATATTTGCTTCATCCCATAAACCAGCTTCAATGAAACTGTTCAATATACTGGCTCCACCTTCTACCATCACGGAATTGATATTTCGGTGGTAAATTTCGTTCAGTATAGTTGTCAGATTATCGGCATCGAAATTAATTTTTATAAATTCAACTCTATTTTTGTTAGGTTTGTCCTTTTCAGTAAAAACAAGAGTAGGAATGCTACTATCTAATATATTAAAATTTTCAGGAATACGTCCCTGCCTGTCAATAGCAATCCGTACAGGTGATTTACCCGACCAGTTGCGGACTGTCAGGGTTGGGTTATCAAGCAATACGGTATTCGCACCAACCAGGATAGCCTGATTTTCGGACCGCATTTTGTGAGTCAGCTGTTTAGTAATATTATTAGAAATTAGTAGAGGGGATTCGCTTGCATCTGTCCGGATCCTGTCAATGAAACCATCCCTGGTTTGTGCCCATTTTAACAATACATAAGGACGCTTTTGTTCCTGAAAAATAAAAAACCTTTTATTCAATTCCCTGCATTCATCTTCCATTACACCAACAGTGACTTCAACTCCTGCCTTACGAAGGATTTCTACTCCCCTACCCGACACTTTTGGATTGGGATCCAGCGTTCCGATAACAACCCTGGGAATGCCACACGATACAATCAGGTCGGCACAGGGAGGTGTTTTGCCATAATAGGAACAAGGTTCCAGACTGACATACATGGTGGCATTTTTAAGCAATTCAGGATCTTTCACTGAATGGATGGCATTGGGTTCGGCATGATCTTCTCCGAAATGTTCATGGTACCCTTCACCGATAATCAGATCGTCACATACCAGCACTGCACCTACCATTGGATTCGGAGCCACATGACCACCGGCAATCCTGGCCAGTTGAAGGCAACGGGTCATATAAAGTTCCTTCTCTTCCAAAGGTAGAACCTGATAATTAGTTTCTTTTTGTATTTCTGCCATCATTCATTTTCTTTTCCCCCTTTGGGGGTTAGGGGGCTTTTTTTATATCTTTGCACTATGCAAACAACCTTACAACATATCCAATCGGAACTTCAGGGACTTTATCCTGAAACAGAAATCAGGAGTTTCAGTTATCTGATCATTGAGAAAGTGACCGGATTTTCACGCACTGAAATTTTCGTTAACAAATATACACTATTTTCCGTTGAACAACAGCATGTCATCGAAAGTATTATTGAAAAACTGAAGAAATATATTCCAATTCAGTATATTTTGGGTGAAACTGAGTTTTTCGGACTCACTTTTTATGTGGATGAGTCGGTTTTAATTCCCCGTCCTGAAACTGAAGAATTGGTGGATTGGATCAGGATAGAGAACAACAGAGGAGGCGGATTGCACATACTGGATATTGGTACAGGAAGCGGTTGCATAGCCATTACTTTGAAACACGAATTTCCAGATTCGGTGATTGATGCCTTTGATATTTCAGAAAATGCCCTGAAAACAGCAAAACGAAATGCTGTCCGAAACAAACTTGAAGTTAATTTTGAGTTGGTTGACATCCTTAATGCACCTGATTTTCCCAATAATTGGGATGTCATAGTCAGCAATCCGCCCTATATTACCGAACAAGAAAAGGATGATATGTTGCCCAATGTATTGAATCATGAGCCTCATTTAGCATTGTTTGTTCCCGATAATGACCCTTTGCTGTTTTACCGGAATATTGCATTATTTGCCCGGCAACATTTACAACATAACGGGAAACTCTATTTTGAAATCAACCGCGAATCAGGAAAAGAATGTATGGATTTACTTACCGGATTGGGCTTTAATGATATAGAATTGAAAAAAGACATATCGGGAAATGACAGAATGGTCAGAGCAATTATTTGTTAAAGTATTTTTAAATATGAATAATTAATTCTATTTTTTAGAATTTAATATCTGTATTCAAAATATAATTGTATTTTTGCATCATAAAACTATAGCAATGAGAATTGTTACAATAACTGCAATCAAAGAGTTTGTAAAAACACATTCAAATGCGGACATTCCACTTCGGGATTGGTATAAAAAGACAAGTCAAAGTAAATGGAATTGTTTGACCGATATAAAGCAGACTTTTAATAGTGTTGACTTTGTCGGAAATAATCGTTATGTTTTTAATATTAAGGGCAAAGAATACAGGTTAGTGGCAATTATTATTTTCAATTCAAAAAAAGTATATATCCGATTTATAGGAACACATAAAGAATATGATAAAATAGACTGTTCAAACATTTAAAAATATGGCAAAGATTATAACTGAAAAACAATATAAAGGTGCAAACGAAAGAATTGAAGAATTGTTGAAAGTAGTAGGTAATGACACTCCAATTGACGATAAAAATTATATTGAATTAGATTTACTTTCGGATTTAGTAGCCGATTATGAAGAAGAATATTACCCCATTCTTGCACCAACTTTAGTGGATACAATCAAACTTCGTATGTTTGAAATGAAACTTACTCAGCTCAAACTGGCAGAGCTCCTGGGAATAAGTCCATCCCGTGTAAGTGAATATCTTTCCGGTAAAAGTGAACCCACTTTAAAGGTAGCCCGTGAAATGAGTAAGAAATTAAATATTGACGCCAACATTGTGTTAGGTGTTTAAGCAATTCTAACTTATTCCAATCCTGTTCTGAAATTATAAGTCTTTGATTTTTGATCTTGGTTCTTTGATCTTGGTTCTAAAATCTTTATTCCTGAATCAAAAAAATATGATTAAACTTCACAAGGACCATCCGTGGGTTCATTATTTATTGTTATTGTTTGGCGTCCTGTGTATCTCCTGGTCGGCCATATTAGTCAAGATCGCGAATATAAGCGGATTCGGCTCAGGATTTTACAGGATGCTGATAGGTACCATTGGCATCATTCCTGTCTGGCTATATTTCAGGAAACCAATTACCGACCTCAAAGGGATCAGAATTGCTATTATCTGTGGTGTATTATTTGCGTGCGACATTGCGCTATGGAATACGTCCATCATGCTTTCCAAAGCCACTATTTCCACCCTTCTTGCCAATCTGGCACCTGTATGGGTTGGGATCGGATCCCTGCTCTTCCTGAAAGAAAAACCTTCCCGTATCTTCTGGATCGGAACAGGCGTTTCTATACTGGGTGTAACAATTATTATCGGGTTCAATCAGGTAATACTGGCAAACCTGAATTTTGGAAATATACTTGCTATAATTGCCGGCATGTTTTATAGCGCTTATCTGATAACAGTCCGTAAAGGCCGCACTTCACTAGATACCTTTTCGTTCACCACCATATCGATGATAACCAGCACTGTAGTATTGGGAATCATTTGCCTGTTTACCTCCACGCCTCTTTGGGGATTCAGTGCTACTACCTGGCTGGCATTAGGTACTCTGGGACTTGTTCCCCAACTATTAGGCTGGCTTGCCATCAATCAGGCACTGGGTCATATCCGCCCAACCGTGGCATCTGTCAGCCTGCTAAGCCAGACTGCATTTACAGCCATCTTCTCAGTACTCGTTTTGGGAGAAATACTGTCCTTCCATGAAATAGGTGGTGCCTTGGTGGTATTGGTGGGGATTTATCTGGTGAATATGCGAAAATAAGTTGATTCCTATTTTACAAAGTAATCAGAGTCATTTGGTTCAGATAGAATGTGTATCTCTGATTCAGCTGTTTGTAGTGTAGATAAAACTTTAAGTGATTTTAACACCTTTAGTTCTATCCCTGTTCTTTTTATTTCCAACACAAAAGGATTATTAGAAAGCAAATCTTGTTTGGATATAGGATGAGGTTCAATTCTGGTATCAATTTTTGATGCTAACATCATTAATTTTACTTGTGTATTAAACCTTTCAGAATCAGATAAATTATCAAATACCAACGCAATATCAATATCATTTTCTACACGTTGTTTGTTTTGGG
>Ga0302288_1001972_pt1 | contig 12474 bp, 10 predicted proteins | sample III_Fen_N1_1_FD_194549 | JGI IMG/M metagenome (GOLD analysis project Ga0302288, IMG submission 194549) | Peat permafrost microbial communities from Stordalen Mire near Abisko, Sweden - III_Fen_N1_1 | ecosystem: Environmental > Terrestrial > Soil > Wetlands > Permafrost | place: Sweden: Abisko...
TAATATTGTGAGCTGGTATAGCATGTCCTTTATAATCCCTGCGTTTGCCGAGCATAATTGCAGTTACTATGGCTGCCACACCGGCATTGATATGTACAACGGTACCGCCTGCAAAATCAAGTGCTCCCAATTTAAACAACCAGCCATCGCCCGACCATACCCAGTGAGCCACCGGATTGTAAATTATGATTGACCAAAGAACTGAGAAAATCAAAAAACCTTTAAAGTTGATACGTTCGGCAAATGCACCGATAATAAGCGCCGGTGTAATAACGGCAAACATACATTGGAACATGATAAATACAATGTGAGGAATTGTTCCTACGGTAGATCCATTAGCGCCCATCTGTGAATGAGAGATAGAATATGGGCTTAAATCATTAATGCCGATATTGTTTAAAAATGCCCAGTCAAATCCTCCAATATAAGGTTTCAATGCAAGTATGGGATTAGAGCTGAATGCACTGCTATAACCAATTATTACCCATTCGACACTGATAACCGCAACCAGAATAAAAACTTGCATGAATACATTCAACACGTTTTTGCGACGTACTAGTCCTCCGTAAAAAAGCGCTAAACCTGGAATCGACATTAATAAAACAAAGGCTGTTGCTACAATCATCCATGCAGTGTCTCCGCTATCAATTTTTGGTGTCGCGACTGCAGGAACTTGCGCTGCAAGTGTTGAGCTAAATAAAGCTAATAAGGCTGTAATTGATAAAATATACTTTTTCATTTCTTTTTCTTCGTTTTTTTGAGTCTTAGTTTTTTGTCGATTCATCTTTGTTGTAAAGTGCTTCTGGTCCAGATTCTTTGGTTCGAATGCGGTAGGTGTCTTCTATATCGTAAATGAATAGCTTACCGTCACCGGTTTCGCCAGTCCATGCAGAATCAAGAATAGCGTTGACTGTTTTCTCCAAATTAATGTCGCGCACTACGATAGATACCATGCGACGTTGAATGTAGCCTGACTTGAAAACCTGACCACGTACAACCTGTTCTTCTGTTGATTTTCCAAGTCCTGTAATGTCCCAGTAGGAAAACCATTCGATGCCGGCGTCGTAAAGAGCCCTTTTTACATCTTCAAATTTTGATTTGCGGATAATTGCTTCAATTTTCTTCATTTCTATTTGTGTTTGTTAGTTTTTTATATGTTTCGAATGAGTCTTAAATACTACATTAATGTAGTATTTTATAATGAGTAAGCCTTCAAAATGGTTATTTTTTACTTATTTATCTACCATATTGTAAATCACATTGCAAAAGTATGTCATTATTTTCAATTACCAAAGCAATTTGACAAGTTTTCAACCTAAAAAATAACATTTATGTAAGATTTTCTGATTTAAAGCTACATTTATGTATTAAATATTACGCAAATGATATCATATTTTTAAAATTTTGGCAGTTTTGATTGTAGGTTTTGAGTAAAACGAAACAAAAAAAGACCTTTCGTAATGAAAGGCCTTTTGAAATATTCCAAAGTTGGGATTATATGAAAATCAGTTGTGTCAAAATGTAAATAGACAGTAGTACAATGAGTGAGAATCTGAACATGTAGGAGAAGAATTGAACACCATAAAGGAATACTGAAAACATCTTTCATGCCGATAATTTAATTTTAGGGAGTTATATGACTCTAATTATTGGATTATGCTCGTGTAAAATTGCACATGATTTCAGGAGCGGTTTATGTATTTATATATTATTGTTGACTTTGTTAGTTTCTCAAATGAAAGCAGACCATTTCTTACGAAATAGTCTGCCAGAAACAATAAAACTAAAAAAATACACGATTAGTTGTAAGCAGTTTCACCGAGTTTAGAATGATGTTGATTGTTTGCAATCAAATAATATCTAATTATGAATTTGTAATTTTGTAAGCCTTGGAAAGGCACTTTGTTATCTTGATAATGGAGTTTCTGAATTTTTATCTAATTTAACTCCTGAATAACCCTCAACACCCATTTCAGGAACATCCAATCCTGATAATTCAACTTCAGGTTTTACTCTGTTACCAATTACTATGTCGAGTAATTTAAATACTATCCAGCCTGATATACCTACAAAAATTAAATTAGTTGCAACTCCAATAAATTCGGCAATAAACTGACCAAATCCTCCTCCGTAAAAAAGACCGGTAACAGTTCCTGTAACACCGTTTAGACCATCTCCGTAAGTTCCATCGGCAAATAAACCAAGAGCAAGACATCCCCAAATACCATTTGCACCGTGAACGGCTATTGCTCCAACAGGATCATCTATTTTCAATTTTCTTTCTACGAAAAATGCAACTTCAACAACAATAACACCCGAAATAAGTCCGATAACTAATGCGCCGAATGGCGAAACAAAAGCACAAGGTGCTGTAATAGCTACCAAGCCTGCTAAAAGTCCGTTACACATCATACTTACATCGGGTTTTTTGCTTCTGCTGAACCACATCCATAAAGTTGAAACTAAGGCACCTCCGCATGAAGCAATCATTGTGTTAAAAGCAACTACAGTGAATCTTAAGTCTGCTCCTGCGAGTGTTGACCCAGAGTTAAATCCAAACCATCCAAATGCAAGGATTAATGTCCCTAAAACTGCCATTGGAATATTGTGTCCGGGAATTGCATTTGGAGAACCATCTCTGTTGTATTTTCCAATACGGGCTCCAATCATTTTAGCACCAACAAAAGCCAGGACTCCACCGGTTAAGTGTACTACCGAGGACCCTGCAAAATCGACGTGTCCGTGACCAAATCCAAAGTTGCTTCCTAAGGTAGCTAACCAGCCACCACCCCATACCCAGTTTCCGAAAATCGGATAAATTAATCCACCAACGATAAATCCGAATATAGCAAATGATGCAAATTTCCAACGTTCGGCCATAGCTCCTGTTGGAATAGTTGCTGCTGCATCCATAAAAACAACCTGAAAAACAAAGAATCCTAGTACGGCAACATCAGTCATTCCATTCATAAAAAAGCCTTTTGTTCCGAATAGTCCGAAAGTGTGTCCAAGAACTGATATGCTAACTTCTTGATTTAGACCATCAAAGCCGCCTAAAGTACCCAGAGCTCCAACTCCACCAAACATAATAGCAAATCCACATACGTAAAATGCCAACATCCCTGCCGGATAGACAAATAAGTTCATAGCCATTGTGTGAGAAACATTTTTAGCTCTTGTAAAGCCGGTTTCAACTAAAGCAAATCCAGCCTGCATGAAGAAAACCAGAAATCCGCAAAGCAAAAGCCAAACCATGTTTGTGGCTATTTTGTTGTGTCCTACTTCAGCACCAATTTCTTCCAGAGTTGGTTGTCCCGCAGTTTTTGCTGTAACGTTAGTAATTGTTCCTGTGGTTGATCCACTTGGGTCAGCAGCTTTTTCAGCATGTATATAGGTTGAAGCAGATGCTGTCATTAGCATTAGCATAATAAGCACGAAATATCTTTTCATATATATTTTTTCTAAATTTGGTTGATTGAAAATAAGTGATTTGAAAATTAATCTTCTTTGTTGTATAATGAAGTGTCGCCTTTTTCATCGTTTCTTATGCGATAAGACTCTACTATATCTGAAACGAAGATCTTTCCGTCTCCAATTACGCCTGTCTTTGCTGCTTTAAGTATTGCATCTACGGTTTTTTGAACATTTACATCTCGAACAACAATTGTTAATAATTGACGTGAAATGTAACTTGTGTCATACACAGTGCCTCTGTATGAATGTTCAGCTTTTTCAATTTCATTTCCGACACCGGTCGCATCCCAGTATGAAAAGAAGTCAATACCTACTTCGCGAAGAGCATCTCTTACTTCACCAAATTTAGAGGTGCGAATAATTGCTTCAATTTTCTTCATGCTTTTTTCTTTTTTTTGTTTAGTGATTTTAATTGAACTATCTGTTTTTGAAATTTAATTTATGCTTTTTTGGACCGAAGGTTGAACCTTTATTGTAGAATTACCTGAAAATGGACATGCTTTTTGAGTAATTCGGGTGCAAAAGTATATTTTTATTCTAAAACATCAAAACAAAATGACAGAAATAATAAAAAAAAGTTACATAAAGGTTTGAAATTCTTTATAAATATTACATATGGGTAGAAAAAATGAATTATTGATTGACAAATAATATTATTCAAATTTTCGCAATATGAAAGCAGTTTAGTGTTTTATGCTGATTCGAGTGTTTGTTTACGAAGTGTAAATAGTTAATCAATGATTTGTGAGCTGACATTTAGATATAAAAAGAAAGCAGGCCATTTCTCACGAAGTAGCCTGCTTGAAACAATAAAACTAAAAAACACACGATTAGTTGTAAGCAGTTTCACCGTGTTTGAGTTTAATATATTTTCTTATGAAAATATATATTTGAAACTGAAATAAGAAATGGAACTTCGTTACTGTAAATAAGTTATTTGCAACATAATTACCATCACCGAAAGTTCCAAAAATATTAAAAGTAATTTTAGAGACTCATATTTCCTCGAAGATATGAGTCTCTCTTAAAATTACTATTTCATATAAAGCGATTCATCTCCGCTTTCTTTAGTGCGGATTCTGTATGATTCATCGATGGTTGATACAAAGATTTTTCCATCTCCAACTTCACCTGTATAGGCTTTCTGCAAAAGGCAATCAATGGTTTTCTGTAAATTTATATCACGTACAACTATTGATAATGTCAATCGCGAAATAAATTCAGTATCCGATGATCCGCGTAGCACTTCCTTTCTCTTTTTTTCGTTACCTACTCCGAAAGTTTCAGAATAAGTGAAAAAATCAATGTCAATTGCATGTAATGCTGCTTTTATTTCTTCGAATTTTGAGCGTCTGATAATTGCTTCTATTTTTTTCATAATAAAAATAAATTAAATATTTAATAACTTATTGATGATAATTTCTTACAAAAATATTTTATTTGATTGAGAAATATTACTGCTTTATAGATGTTTAACTATTTCAACTGTAAAGTACGCAATATTTCTCTTTATAATCAAATGTTTATCTATTAATTGTAAGCTTCAGCGCCATGTTCAAATACATCAAGTCCGCCAGGTCCGGTTTCACCTTCTGGTTCAACACGCAATTTAAATGGATAAGGTAATTTGCTTACAGCGAACATTACAATGAATGAAAGAATTAATGTGGCTACTGTAATGGTGAAACTACCAATTGCTTGAGCTTTAAGAACATCAAATCCACCTCCGTAAAATAAACCTTTTACAATCATTGGAGCTGAGTTATCTGGACCCATAGGGCCGGTTGCTCCATATTGTCCACTAGCAAATAAACCAAGTGATAATGTTCCCCAAATTCCGGCAAAACCGTGAACTGATACTGCACCTACCGGATCATCAATTCTAAGATATTCTAACAAGTAAACTCCACCAAATACAACTATTCCGGCCACAATCCCAATAATAACTGATCCAAAAGGAGATACCCAATAGCAAGGACAAGTAATAGCTACCAGACCGGCCAACATACCATTCAATGCAAATCCTGTATCAAACTTGCCTTTAAAAGGTCCAATCCAAAGGGCACACAGCATAGCGGCTAATGAACCTGTACAAGCAGCAAGAGTAGTATTTGCAGCAACACGTCCGATTCCTTCATAATCCATACCTGAAAGAGTACTACCCGGATTAAAACCGTACCAGCCAAACCATAATAAGAACGCTCCAATTGTTGCTAAAGGTAAGCTGTGAGCAGCAGGTAAACCACCTTTATCTTTGTCGTCACGTAAGAAGATACGTCCGATACGTGGTCCCAAAACAATAGCACCTGCTAGTGAAACCATACCACCAATAGTGTGAACAACAGTAGATCCTGCAAAGTCACGGAAACCTTGACCTAAGGTAGGTAAGAAGTGACCCGGAGTTCCCATTAATGCTAAGAATCCATCAGGACCCCATGCCCAGTGACCAACGATTGGATAGATAAATGCAGTAACAAATATACTGTAAATGATATCTCCGCGGAAACTTGTACGTCCAATCATAGCTCCAGATGTAATAGTAGAAGCAGTGTCAGCAAATGCAAATTGGAAAATCCAGTGTGCTAAAATAGCTACACCTGTTGTACCGTAAGTTGCAGGAACATCTTGTAAGAAGAAGTATTGAGTTCCTATGAAAGCATTACCTGCACCAAACATAAATGCGTAACCGATAGCCCAGAATGAAACACCGCAAATGGCTGTATCTAAAGCACATTCTACTAAAATATTTACAGTTTCACGTTTTCTGGCAAAACCTGCTTCGAGCATTACGAAACCTGCTTGCATACCAAATACCAGAGCGGCTGCCACAAGTGTCCAAACTGTATTTATAGAATTGATAACGGTTGTTTCGTGAGCGGTATAAACTTCTGCAGCATGAGCTGAAGTTCCTGAAATTAAACTTGGAAGGAGTATCATGGCGGCAACTACTGCTGCTAATCCTAACATTTTCCCAACAAAGAGTGTAGCAAAAAGCTTCCAATCTTTTGGCTTAGATATGTTTTCTATAAATTTAGAAAAATAATTAGTCCTGCCTGTGTGTCTTAAATCTTTAATCATAATATGAACTTTTAAATGAATATATTTCGATACCAATTTCTAATAGGGTAATGCCTGTTTTTACAATGTAACACCGGCAACAAAGAATGTGCTTTTAGCGTAAGGATTTGCTCCTACAATAGCATACACCGGAAGACTGAATTTGTCGGTAATGGCTATCGATTTACTTACTTTAATGCCCAGGTTGGTGATACCAAAACCGGTAGTTCCATAAGTACCGCTCTCGCCTAATGAACCTCCTAAGAAAATTTTAGCTACTGGTGCAATCTGATATCCTAATTCAACATAAGTTGAAAGGGCTTGTTTCGATGGGTCGGAAACTTTTTTGTCAAGTCCGGCAAACATTGTGTTGATAGAAGCACTAAATGCTGATCCTGTGTAAGCCAGTGTGCCTTCGAATACATGACCGGTTCCGTCGCTATATTTGAAATAGTTTGGCTTTGTTGCAAAGTTGTAATAGTAGTCTGTAAGTGTGAGAGCAAATTTGCTCGAAATAGCGTAAGTAGCATATAAATCTACTTCTTTAACGGCTCCTGAGAAGCTTCCTGAAGCCCATGAGCCCAATGTCAATGCACCTGTTGTGAACGAAGCATAAGGTTGAATATTGGGAGTTCCACCGTTTGATCCTTCTTGTGGTATACCACGCCATACATATGAACTTACAATGTCGGCACCTGTTGCAAACTGAGCTTTAACGCTCATGGTCGAAAACAATGCAATCGCGCAGATTGCTAAAAATTTAATTTTTCTCATACCAGAAAATTTGATTATTAATTATTGATTAAAAAATGTTTGTTTAGTTTTATGTGTTGTCAATCATATATCGTTTAATCTTGACATATAGTAATTCTAAATGCAAATGAAATGTCATATTGATTTGAATACGTTGCAAAAATAATCAAAATGTCATTATAAACAATGCTTTGCTTTAAAAATAATAGGAAATAAAAATACGTGATATCAAATCGAAGTTATTATTGCATTATTTTCTATATAATGACACTATTTATTGTGTAATTGTGACGAATCGTTATTTTTATGAGAAAAGTTATTTCAGTTGTATAGTTGTGAAAATGATATAATTTGCCACATTTATGTAATATTTTAATATGTGGGTTCAAAATTTTCTGCCAAAATGTACTTTTTTGATGGCTTTCGGCTACGTTTTTGTAATTTTTTACAGGATGGATGCCTAAAACTTGGATTTTACAAACGTAAGAAAGCTGCTTGCTTTTGGTCTTGCAAAGAGATAGGTTGATAGTAAGAATTGTTAATTGGGACAATAAAAAACGCCCGGAATATCTCCCGGGCGTCATTAATCATTAATCATTGACCATTATTTTTCCAATCTCTTCATGGCTTCGATTGTGTTTTCTTTGCTTCCAAAAGCAGAGAAACGTACGTATCCTTCGCCACTGGCGCCGAATCCGGCTCCGGGAGTAGTTACAATGTTTTTTTCTTTAAGCAAATAGTCGAAGTATTCCCAGCTTCCCATTCCTACCGGTGCTTTAGCCCAGACATAAGGCGCGTTCACTCCTCCGAAAATGGTGTAACCTGCTTTGGTTAGTCCTTCACGAATGATGCGGGCGTTTTCTGTGTAGAAATCAATAAGTGACTTTACTTGTTCTTTACCTTCAGGGGTATAAGTTGCTTCGGCAGCACGTTGCACAACGTATGAAGTACCATTAAACTTGGTGCACTGACGGCGATTCCAAAGCTTATTAAGCGATACTTTCTCGCCGTTGGCAGCAGTTCCCATGAGTTGTTTTGGTACTACAGTATATCCGCATCGCGTTCCGGTAAAGCCGGCAGTTTTAGAAAAACTGCGGAATTCAATAGCTACATCTTTAGCTCCTTCTATTTCGTAAATGCTATGAGGGACATTTTTTTCAGTAATAAATGCTTCGTAAGCTGCATCAAATAAAATGATAACGTTGTTTGCCTTGGCATATTCCACCCAAACAGTCAGTTGTTCTTTGGTCAGTGTTGTTCCGGTTGGATTGTTGGGATAGCAAAGATATACCAGGTCAACTTTTTCAGTTGGAAGTGCGGGCACGAAATTGTTTTCGGCGTTGCATTGCAGATAAACCAGGTTGGTCCATTCACCAGTGGCTGTTGGTTCGCCTGCGCGACCTGCCATAGCATTGGTATCAACATATACAGGATAGCTTGGATCGGTTATAGCAACACGATTATTTACATCAAAAATATCTCCGATATTTCCAGTATCACTTTTGGCACCATCGCTTACAAAAATTTCGTCTTCTGCAATGTCAATGCCTTTGTTTGTAAAATCATTGATTACAATTGCTTCGCGCAAAAATGCATAACCTTGTTCAGGTCCATATCCTCTGAATGTAGCGGCACTGCGTTGCTCGTCAGCTGCTTTAATCATTGCATCAACCGATGCATCGGGTAGGGGTAGGCTCACATCCCCAATTCCCATGCGGATAATAGGTGCTGTTGGGTTTTCTTCTTTGTGCTGAGCTACACGCTTTGCAATTTCTGAAAATAAGTAAGTTGCCGGAATTTTTATAAAATTCTCATTAATCTGTGCCATATGTTTTTTTAGTGGAAATCACCCCTAACCCCGTTCGACTGAGCTCACGCCGAAGCCTGAAGTGGGATAAGGATAGTTAGTATTGTTTATTTTATTACCCCAAACCCCTAAAGGGGCTTATGAGTTCGTATTTAAATAGTTTGAAGAGTGGGAGAGGATACTATCCTGTTCCCCTTCAGGCTTCGGCGTGAGCTCAGTCGAACGGGGTTAGGGGTAGTTTAGATTTCTCCCTCAAATACTGTAGTTGCTCCGCCTGTTAAGTATACGTGATTGTCTGATTCTTTCCATTCAATGGTTAGTTCACCACCCAGAAGTTCTACGGTGGCTTTTCTTCCTGTGTGTCCGTTTAATACGGCTGCTACAACTGAGGCGCAGGCACCGGTGCCACACGCCATTGTTTCGCCGGAACCACGTTCCCAAACACGCATTTTGATTCTGTCGGTTGACAGCACTTCGATAAATTCAGTATTGGTACGACGTGGAAAGATTGGTGCGTTTTCGGTAACAGGACCTATTTTAGGTAAATCAAGTTTGTCTATGCCGGTGGTGAATATCACTGCATGAGGATTACCCATCGAAACGCAAGTGATGTTATACTGTATTTCTGAGTTGAACGTTACGGGCTCGTTTATAATCCGGGGTTTGTCAAGTGTGGTTGGGATAAGAGCTGATTCAAGAATGGGTTCTCCCATATCCACTGTTACAGTCTCAATCAGCTTATCTACTCCTAAAAATAGCTTTAGCATTTTTACTCCGGCCAGAGTCTCTAGAGTTAACTCTGTCTTGTCGGTTAAACCTTTATCATAAACAAACTTGCCGATACAGCGCGAAGCGTTTCCACACATTTCCGATTCCGATCCATCGGCATTGAACATTCTCATTTTAAAATCGCAGTCGGCCGAAGGTTGTATAATAACGAGTCCATCCGAACCTATACCTTTGTGGCGATCGCTGTAGCATATAGCAAAAGAAACCGGATCATCAATCGTTTCTTCAAACCCGTTCACGTATATATAATCGTTTCCGATTCCGTGCATTTTAGTGAATTTCATATCGTTGTGTATGTTTTATTTGTAATATTTCGAATTTTATGAACTACAAAATTACAACCTTACTGGTTATATTTGACTGATATCTTCTCAAACGTTTTTGTTTTTTATGGTTTAATTACAGATTAAAGAATAAATGTGTATTTTAATTACAATTGCTATTTATAATCCTTTATTGTGTATTAATATGAAATTATTGATAGTATTAAAAATCTCTTGATTTTGATGATAATTCTGTGATATAAGATCTAAGTAATTGAATAATAGTTTAAAAGACTAAAGAATGATTGTTTGTGCTTCGAAAAGCTGATTTTGACATATACAGTTGTTATTTGATGTTCTGCTGTTTCGACTGAATGTAGAGGCGATATGATGCAAAAAGCACACGTAAACTGAATTACGTGTGCTTTGTAATGTGTGTTTAGCGAAAGATTATTTGCCCTGATTCTGAGCGTCGTTAATCATTTTTTCGCTGGCATACATATATACCTCAACGCGACGATTTGCTGCTCTTCCGGCAGCAGTTTTGTTGTCGGCAACAGGCTCAGCAAAGTTTTTACCAACAACTTCTTTGAATTGAGTTGCAGTTACACTTTGAGTCTGTAGGAAGCCAGCTACTGATTGAGCACGGTCCTGAGATAGTTTTTGGTTTACATCCAATGTTCCCTGATTATCTGTGTGTCCCATGATAGTGATATCCATAGTAGGATTTGCAACCAGAATTTTGGCAAATTTGGTAAGCGCATCTTTTGAAGCAGTATTCAAAGTACTTTTACCTGTTTGGAAAAGAATTCCCGAATCAAAAGTTACTTTAATTGCTTTTAGGTTGTTAGCATCTCTTATACTATCAACTCTTGCCCCTTCAATAGCTGCTGCCTGAGCTGCTGCTTTGTCCATTTTTTTTCCGATAATAACACCAGTAGCTGCTCCAACTACAGTTCCAATACCTGCTCCAATAGCTGCACTTTTTGTGCTTTTACCAATCAAGGCACCTACTCCAGCTCCAAGAGCCGCTCCGGCACCACCACCAAATAAACCACCCTTAGTTGCATTACTCATAGTACTACATCCAGCAAGTACAATAGATACACTTAAAACAATAGCTACTAAACCATTTTTTCTTTTCATGTTACAAGTCTTTTTTTAATTGTTTGACATTTAATTTGTAATTAAGTATAGTGTTGTACATTAGTCAGCGTTGTAACTCAGGAGTTAGCCACTAATCATGTACATTCAATACCAATTTGAAAACGTTGCAAAGATAATAATTAAATTAAAAACATTATCAAGAATATTTGATAACATGTTTTATAAGTTCAAATTTATTCTGACTTGGAGCAAAATAAGAATGCTAATCGTTCTTGTTGAGTTGATTAGCTTTTTTGTGACCCTGGAGGGGATTACACAGGGTTTAAGAATAAATCAGAAATTGGTAATTTCAATGTATCTTATTATACCAATATCAACACAAGAACTTGTTCAATTTTCAGAGGTAAGTAGAGTGAGTGGAGACTTGCAAAGCGATGACAAAACTTTGAGTAAAAAAGAGAAAGAAGAAAAATAATATCGATTTTGAAAGATGGATAGATTTGTAATAAGTACTGTGCACTAATTATATTTCATTCTTTGATATGCAGAGGAGTGGAGCTTTCGTAATCTAAGTCTGGATAGAGAGGTAGTTCAAAAAACTGAAATATAAATATATTACACGTTCTACTGAGCATGCACACATTAAAATCTTTAGAAATATTTACATAATCCTAGTAATATCGGATTTCCAATTTAATAATGAGAAAAAGTGATAAATAATTGGAATGGAGTTCGTGTCACTTTTTTTTCGCCTTTACAGGACTAAATTGGCCTTGCGCATTCATTCCAAATTCAATACCCTGAACTATTATCAATTGAGTCTACAGCCCATACCCATCCTCCTGTTTATTCTCTTTTGCTATTAGTTTAATCGGCTATTTTCCTAATCAAAGGTGAACAGATGTATGAAAGTTTTTAGACTCCTGATGTTTTGTGTGTTATATTTATAAAAGTTATATTTAATTTTTTTTATTATGTATGTCGAGCTGCTAGTAAGTATCCATTAATCGTTAAGCCATTTCAATACAGCATTTTCTTCCTGAAATACTTTTATTGGAAAACCCTTATTAACTGATGTACATTCAAAGAATAAATAAATCGGTATAGGCGCTTAGACCGCCCACTATTTTTGTAATTGCTACTTTTGTAGCATGAATCAACGAAATCAATTTTTAGGTGTGAATTCAATTAAGTTTCACAAAGCATTTTCAACAGATGAAGATT